>OCTX012263214.1_pt1 | contig 10040 bp, 7 predicted proteins | sample 1539691 | NCBI WGS metagenome assembly OCTX01 (sample SAMN02144231, study PRJEB22623) | gut metagenome | biome: sheep rumen | host: Ovis aries | place: New Zealand | reverse complement strand
TGCGCTACGTCTTTCCCGATCCAGAAAACTTGCGGATAAATCGCTCCGGTGCGCACAAGGTAAAATGCCACTTGCAACATCAAGTGCAAGTAACGCACGGAGTAGTGATGCCACGAAAAATTTCCAGCGCTGAGGCAGCAAAGTGCACCCATCACGTTTGTGACGGTAAGATTGCTATTGATGACTTTGTCGGCCATGGACTGCTCGAAATTCCAATGCCATCCGGGCTTGTGGAATAGTCGCAGTTGCTCGTTTTCCATCAGGAACGTCTTTGCGTTGTTCACGCGGAACTGTTCCGAGAACGCATCAAAATTCTCGAAGTCGGTAAAGAACTTGTGGCACGATTCTAGTTCATCTGTAAAACTTTTGCGGAAATTTCCGGCGGGGCAGAATTTGGGGAAGTTTTGCAACATCGCGGGCAGAATGTGCGAGTAGTCTTTCCAGCTCTTGAAATCGAATGTTGGCAGTTGCTTGGGTGGAATGCTGTTTTGCGATTCGCGGCCTGAGCCTTTATACCCACCAAATAAACTAGCGCTCGCGTCTTCCGCATGAGAAAGTTCGGCGGCGTGCCTTGCTTCTTGTTCAGCACGTTCGTCGCTATCGCCGGCGTTTTCCCCATTACTTCCCGCGACATTCCCGTTAGCGGATGCATTTCCGGCGGCATTTTCGGCATTAGAGCCTACGAGTCTTGTTGCTTTGCTGAACGACCTCACGAGATTTACTTCGCTGGGCGCTTCCATTTCCATCGTGTCCGGCTTGTAGTCTTTGATAAATTCCAGATCGAGTCCGTGAATCTTGAATAGAACGTTGGGTTCTTTGTCAGCTTGTTCTGCAATTTTTAAAAATGTGGCAACGAGGTACTTGCACGGGCGTTCATCGCGGCAGTCGCAGCCCATATTGACTTTGGTCGGGTCGTCAAAAAGCTGGAGCCCGCTTTTGCTCATCAAAAGTTCAAGTGATGGGCTAAGCGCTTTGTTGTTTAACGCCAAAAGTTCTGCAGGCTGCTGCTTTAAAAAGCTCACGAAGATTTCGGAAGATTCCTTAGAAAATTTCGGGAAGACGATATAATTGTTATGGAGCCCGCCATTCGGGCCTTTTACTACGGAAATTACGCGGTTATCGACGATGTCGATGCTCGTGACCTGGCCACGTGCGGCGAACTTGAGCCCCTGCAAAATAGCTTGTTCGTTTGCATTTGCAAGAATCGAGTTCAGCCATTTGTTTGCCCACCAGGTCTTTCCGTAGCTTCCAAAATCCATGGGCGCAAATATAGTAAAAAGTGCTCAAATGAATAAATTAATGAAATTCTTACGGAAATATTATTTACATACTGCTCGTATGGATAAAAATTTGTGTAAAAATTTTCAAAACAGATCTTAAAAGTATGCTTTTTTTAAGTTCGACTCCTGTTTTCTGTTGCCAGAGTGGTAGAAAGTGGGTATATTTGTGTTGTGTGATAAGTGTTGTGGTAAAATGTGTCAAATATGAATTTCACTTCTTTCATAGGACAAGCCCAAACGGCGATCGATGGAAAGGGAAGGACCTCCTTCCCTAGGGAATTCCGTCGTCAGCTTTCGGCGTCCGAAGGGAATGAGTTCGTGGTCACCCGTGGCCCGGACCGCACCCTCCGGTTGTTCGTCCTACCCGAGTTTGAGAAATTCATGGCGGACTTGGACAGCCGGTCCGACCGCCGTCAAGCCGACTTAGTTCGGAGAGGCCTCTGCCCCACAGTCGTGGAGATGGATGGCCAGAATCGCATTTTACTCCCCAAAATATTGCTGGAGTATGCCGGTCTTAAAGACGAAGTTCTTTACGTCCAGGCCAGCGGTAAAACTCTCGAATTATGGAATCCTGAACGTTACAACGAAAAGTATGGCTTACAGACAAATGAAGCTATCGACGCTTTCGATGCCGCGTTCTATGGTGAAGGCTTGACGGAGGGGGATAATGGCAGATAAGAGTCTCCGCAAGTCAGTACATGTAAATGAAATTTCGGAAGCCGCGGTCGCTGGAGTTCAAGGGAGAGAATTCTATCACGATCCGGTAATGCTCAAGGAATGCCTTGAAGGCTTGAATATCAAGCCGAACGGCACCTATTCGGACTGCACACTTGGCGGTGGCGGCCATTCTTACGCTATTTCCCAAAGATTGAATTCCGAAGGAACGCTCCATGCGTTTGACCGCGACGATGAAGCGGTCCAGTTTGCAACGAAGCGCCTTGCAGGCGTTCTCCCCAAGTTTATTGTCCATCCGGTTCCGTTTAGCGAACTCGGGAACGAAATTGAACCGAATTCTCTCGACGGTGTCCTTTACGATCTCGGCATTAGCAGCCATCAGGTGGATGACTCTAGCCGTGGTTTTACTTTTGTCGGCGATAATCCGCTCGATCTCCGCATGGACCGTCGCGAAAACGTGTCTGCCCAGGAATGGCTCCGCACGGTGAGCGAAGATGATTTTGCGGCCGCTCTCCGCAAGAATGCCGATATGGATCGTGCGTTCAAGCTTGCAACCCGTATCAAGGAAAAAGTGGGAGAAATTACCACCGAAGGCCGCGATGTGCTCCCGAGCGATATCAAGGCCGTTGTCGAAGCCGTTTTCCCGGATAAGCGTCGTGACGCCAATAGCCTTTTGGCCCGCGTATTCCAGGCCATCCGCATGGAAGTGAACGGCGAACTCAAGCAGATTGAAGATAGCATCCGCGCTGCGGTAGACTGCCTCAAGGTGGGTGGTCGCTTGGTCGTGATGAGCTACCACTCTGTGGAAGACCGTTGCGTTAAGGAAACTGCGGCTGAATTTGAAAAAGCATGCATTTGCCCGGAAAACTTGCCGGTTTGCATGTGCGGTGGTAACCACCAGCGTTTGAAGAAAGTGAATCGTAAGCCGATTTTGCCCTCGGCCGATGAAATCAACAGGAACAGCCGGGCTCGTTCTGCAAAGTTAAGGATCTATGAAAGAGTATGACAGATCTTGAGCAGAATGAATCCACGAAATCTGGGAAGCATGGCGTGATGGGTATTGTGCTTCTGTTTGTCCTTGTTGGCTCGACGGTGTGCATGGTTCCTGTGTATATGCAGAACCGTGTCAATCGCCTTTATGGTACTTTCTATGGGTTGAGGGAAAAGGCTAGCCTCTTGAACCGCGAAATTCTTTTGAGGGATTTCGAAATCAATAAGCTCACTTCTTTGAACCGTCTTGCCAATTTTGCAGACAAGGCTGGTCTCGGCTTGAACTCTGTTCCTGTGAAAATTATGATAACGGGGGATTCGCGTGAATAAGTACGGTGCTGATCCTCTGTTTATTTTGAAGAGCCTTGTGCTTTGCACTATTGGTGTGCTGATTTTCCAGACTTTTGATATCCAGGTCTTGAATCGTAACGTTTATCAAGAAAATACTAGGTCCATGGTGACGCATACGAAAAACTTGTATGCGGAACGCGGTTCTATTATGGATAGAAACGGTGTCGTGTTTGCTGAAAGCATGCGTGATACGAGCGATAATCTGGGCTACAGCCGCTTGTTCTTGCAAGGATCGCTTGCCTCGCAGATTGTGGGCAAGGTGGGTTATAATGGTGCTGGTAGCATGGGCATGGAACAGATTTACAACGATAGCCTCCGAGGTGACGAAGGTATCCGCGTGAGTGTCCAGGACGCTAAGCGGCGTGAAGTGCTTTCCCGCTCGACAGATGTGGTGCAGGCCAAGTCCGGCTTGGATCTCGTTTTGACGATTGATCGTAACATGCAGGAAATTGTCGAAAAGGCCTTGAAGGATGGCGTTGCTGAATTTACGGCAAAAAGCGCCAGCGCTGTTGTCGTAGACCCGTACACAGGTGAAATCCTTGCGATGGCGAGCTACCCGACATTTGACCCGAATTCCAAGAACCAGGGTATTGACCGTGCCGCGAAAAATGAAATTGTTTCGATGTCGTACGAACCGGGTTCAACGTTTAAGGTGATCACGGCTGCGGCTGCTCTTGAAAACCATGTTGTCAGTCCGCAGAAGATTTTTGCAAACGAAGGCAAATGTTGGAAGTGGAACCCGAGATCCGAAAGAATTTGCGATACCCACGTTTATGGCGATATGGACATGAACGAAGCGATGGTGCAGTCTTCGAATATTGTGTTTGCAAAGATCGCCTCTGAAGTGGGCGCTATGCGTATGTATAGAATGGCTCGTGCTTTTGGCATTGGCGAGAGGGCTTTTGACAACTATGTTGGTGAAGAAAGTGGAAGACTTTTGAAGCCGGCCGAACTGACTCGTGACGATAGAACGTTAAAGACGATGGGCTTTGGCCATGCTGTTTCTGTGACGCCGATCCAGATGGTGATGGCTTATGCGGCTATTGCAAACGGCGGTAAGCTCATGCGTCCGCAAATTGTGAAGGAATGGCGTAACTCCAAGGGCGATGTTGTCAAGAAGATTGAACCGATGGAACTTCGCCGCGTGATTTCTGAAAAGACGGCTGCGACAATCCGTAAAATGCTCTATAATGTGGTGAATAACGGTACGGCAAAGCGCGTCGCTTCGCAGAAGCTCACGGATGTCTTGTTTGGCGGCAAGACGGGTACGGCTGAAAAATACAATCGCGAGACTCGTTCTTATGACCGCAATTCCCAGGTGGCTTCGTTTATCGGCCTTGCTCCGTTTGAAGATACTCGTTATGTGTGCTTGGTGCTTGTGGATGACCCGCAAGGAAAGCATGTGGGTGGCCTTACCGCAGGTCCGATTTTCCGCCGCATTATGGAAGGAATTTACTATCACCCGGCAATCTCGCCGCTCGCTCATAACTTGAAGCAGGTGAAACTTGGTTCTCCGTGCGACAAGGATTTTGCGGGAATGATGGTTTCGGCTGCGAAGGATTTTGCAAAGAGGAATAAGTGCCCGGTTCGCTTTGAAGGCAAAGGTCTCCGTGTGATTTCGGAACGCATGGATGCTGGCCTTGTCAATGGCAAGACGCTTTTGCTCGGTGATGTTGTGGCAAGCAAAATGCCCAATTTGCAGGGACTTTCTTTAAAGGATGCTCTCGAAGTGATGGGGAACATCCGCATGAATGTTGAATATACAGGAAAAGGCCGCGTTGTCGCTCAGGAACCCAAGGCAGAAGAAGCCTTGCAGAAAGGTGCGATTTGCAAGCTGACCTTAAAGGAGAAAAGCTGATGATTTCGGAAGGACTGATGCAAAAGTTGTCCGTGACGGGGCTTTGTGATGATTCCCGCCGTGTAAAACCGGGGAATTTGTTCTTCTCCATCCCGGCGGAAGGCTATGAGGCTTTTGCTCGCAGTGCCATAGCGGCTGGTGCCGTTGCGGTTGTGGGTGAGACGATGGCTCCTGAAGGACTGACGTCCAAGTGGATTCAGGTGCCCGATGTGAAGGCGGCGCGTCTCGAAGCGGCTAAGATTTTCTACAAGGATCCGTTTAGCAAGCTCACTTGCCATGCCATTACGGGTACGAACGGCAAGACGACAAGTGCGTTCCTCATGAATGCGATGCTTGAAGCGGCTGGCCACAAGACGGCTTTGCTCGGTACCATCAAGAACAAGATTGGTGACAAGTCTGTGCCGGCATCGCTTACGACGCCTGGGCTTTTGGACCTTTTTGATTTTGCATCTCGCGCTGTTGAAGCGGGTTGCACTGACCTCGTGATGGAAGCGTCTTCGCACTCGCTCCACCAGGGCCGCGTGGCTGGCATTCGCTTTAAGAGCGGTCTCTTTAGCAACTTGACGCAGGACCATCTCGATTACCACAAGACGATGGATGCCTACTTCGAAGCTAAGAAGTTGCTCTTTACGAAGTACCTTGCAGAAAATGGCGTGGCCGTCATCAACATTGACGATGCTCACGGCGAAAAGCTTTTCAACGCTCTCGATTGCCGCAAGGTAGCTGTTTCGAGACTTGGCAAGGCCAAGGCGGACGTGAAGCCGTTTGGCGAAATCAAGAGCACCGAAGACGGCCTTGAATTCACGCTCCCGATGATTGCAACGGAAAAGTTTGAAACTCCGCTCTGTGGCGACTTTAACGTGGACAACTTGCTCTTGGTGCTTGCATGGGCCCACGCTCTCTGCGTGCCTGAAGATGCCATGCGCAAGGCTATTGCGACCGTACGCGTTCCGGGTCGTTTTGAAAAGGTCTGGAGCAAGGATGGTAAGCATGTGATTGTTGATTACGCCCACACGCCGGATGCTCTTGAACGCGTGCTGAATGTGGCCCGTAGCCTCTGCCGCGGCAAGCTTTCGACCGTGTTTGGTTGCGGTGGTGACCGTGACAAGACGAAGCGCCCAATCATGGGTGGAATTGCCGAACGCATTGCTGACAAGGCTTGGCTCACGTCGGACAACCCGCGTACCGAAAAGCCCGCAGACATCATCGCTGACGTTCGCGCCGGCATGACGACGGACAAGTTTGAAGTTGTCGAAAACCGCGAAGAAGCCATCAAGCGCGCTTGTGCAGAACTCAAGAGCGGCGACTGGCTTGTGATTGCAGGGAAGGGCCATGAGGATTACCAGATTATTGGTAAGACCAAACACCATTTTGACGATCGCGAGATTGCGGTGAAGGCGATGACTGATGCTGAAGCTTGATTTGACTATTGGAGAAATGCTCGAGATTCTGGAAACCGAAGCTGTCGGCGTTCCGGCCCGCACCTTGAAACGCAAGGTGAATCTCTGCATGGATTCTCGTGAAAGTGCCAAGGGTGTTGTCTTTTGGCCGATTAAGGGTGCCCGTTTTGACGCCCACCAGTTTGTACCTCAAATGGAAAAGGATGGAGCTCTGATGAGCGTAGTAAACCAAACCGCTATCGATCCGAATTTCAAGATGTACGCTCCGGTCGATGATACGACGAAGGCTCTCTTGAAGCTTGCCAAGGGCTATCAAAGACTTTTCAAGTTGAAGAAGGTCGCTATTACGGGTAGTAATGGCAAGACCACTACAAAGGAAATGACGAAGGCTGTACTTTCGATGAAGTACAATACCCATGCCACAAAGGGTAACTTCAACAACCATATCGGTGTCCCGATGACGCTGTTCCAGTTGAAGCATAGCCATGAAGCCGCCGTTGTCGAAATGGGAACAAGCGGTCCGGACGAAATCCGCCCGCTTTCCTTGGCTACGGAACCGGATATTGCCGTGATTACGAACATTGGCGCAAGCCACTTGGAACGTCTTGGCGATTTGGACGGCGTGTTCAATGAAAAGATCAACATTGTCGCAGGCCTCAAGGAAAACGGCACGCTGATTGTGAATGCTGATGACGAACGCCTTTGCAAGGTGAAGGCTACCAAGCATTACAAGGTCGTGACTTTCGGTGTGCGTCGCGGTGTCGTGAAGCCCGAAAAGCTCAAGTGGACCGAAAACCTCTGCGCTGATTTCTACGTCGGACGTACGCACTTTGTGTTGAATGTTCCGGGTGACCATAACCTTTATGACGCTCTCGCTGCTATCGCTGTGGGTCAGGCTCTCCGTATCCCGAAGGGTGACATCGCAAAGGCTTTGGCTAGCTTTACCTCCACAAGCATGCGCATGGAAATCAAGGCTGCAAACGGCTTCAAGGTGATTTCGGACTGCTACAACGCAAACCCGTCTTCGACGAAGATGGCTCTCCAGACGCTTGGCAACATGCGTGTCGAAGGCAAGCGCATTGCTGTTCTTGGCGACATGCTCGAACTCGGCAAGGAAAGTGGCAATTTGCACAAGCAGATCGGCGCTCTCGTGCCCGAAATGAATTTTGATATGCTCCTCGCTGTTGGCAAGGAAGCGAAGAAGTACGTGGAAGGTGCAAAGTCTCGCGGCATGAAAAACGTGCAGTACTTTGAAACGGTTCCGGAAGTTATCAACGAACTGAGCGAAATCGTCGCCGAAGGGGATATCCTTTTGGTGAAGGGCAGTCGCGGAATGCACATGGAACAGGTGGTCGAAGCGCTCCTCCACATGGTGCCGGTATTCAAGGTCTAAGATAGGGTCTAGTAGTTAAGATGTCATCAACGATGCAAACAACAGGAATGAACAAGCTCTTGCTATTTGTCACATTAGCATTAATGTGCTTTGGCATTGCTGTCATCTATTCTGCGTCGGCACCTTTGGCATCTTCGAAAAACCTGCCTGCGGAATACTTCCTCACGAAGCATCTTTATAAAGTCCTTGCATCTGTGGTCATTCTCGGTGTGTTCTATAGAATTGATTATGCTTTGTGGAAGGTGCTTGCCCGATTCATCTTTGGCGTCGGTGCTGTGCTTACGCTTGCCGCTATTGTCTCGGGTGGTGAGGTGAAAGGTGCTTCCCGATGGATTTTTGGTATCCAACCGTCTGAAATTTTGAAGTTTGGTTTTATTTGCTGGATTTGTTCGAAATTGTCGGATGCGGGGGATGAAATCAAGTCGATCAAGTGTACACTGGTCCAGCCTGCGGTTCCTTTTGCGATATCGGCCATTTTGCTAGCCCTTCAACCGAATTTCTCAATGCTTATCATGTTTAGTACTATTATGCTTGTGTTGCTTCTTGTGGCGGGGGCTAACTATAAATATGTAGGGGTAAGCGTGCTTGCTGCTATTCCGATGGGTCTTCTCGCGTTGCTTTGCAAGCCTCATTCTCGTCAGCGCATTCTTGCCTTCTTCTCTAATGACGGAACGATGAAGGAATCGAAATATCAGCTGATGCATTCGCTTCAGGCTCTTGGCAATGGTGGACTTTTGGGAACTGGTGTTGGCATGGGTGAACAGAAACTCGGCTACTTGCCCGAAGCCCATAAGGACGTTGTCTATGCTGTGATTGGTGAAGAATTTGGCTTTGTGGGAACGTTCTTGATTTTGGTGGCTTTTGCGATTCTTTTCTCGCAGGGATTCAATATTGCAAGGGGTGCAACAACGCGCTTTGGCAGATATATGGCTGTGGCTCTCACGACTTCGCTTTTCTTGAATTTTACTATTCACGTTTGCGTGTGTGTTGGTCTTTTCCCGACGACGGGACAACCGCTTCCGTTCCTCAGTTTCGGTGGTACGAACTTGTGGCTTTCGGCTGCGTTTATTGGAATTTTGTTGAATATTTCTCGACCGACGACAGGAAAGAGCATCCGCGAGCCTTATATGAGCAGCACGGTTTCGTTTGACGCCAGTCGGTTTATGAATTTCAGGACAAGAAGGAGTTCTGTATGAAAAAGTTCCTCTTTGTTTGTGGTGGCACTGGTGGCCACATTTTCCCGGCAGTGGCTATTGCCGAGAGCTTGAAGAAGATGGGTGTGACTCAGATTACGTTTGCTGGCCGTAAGGATTCTATGGAAGAACGCCTTGTGGCAAAGAATTGGCCGTACGAATACATTTCGGCAGTACCTCTGCATCGTGGCCCATTCCTCAAGAATTTGGCTTTGCCGTTCAACCTGACGAAGTCCTTGATTCGTGCAAAGAGCGTTGTTAAGAAAGTGGCTCCGGATGTTGTGATTGCAACGGGTGGCTATGTTTCGCTCCCGATTGTGCTTGCTGCAGGTTCTATGGGTATCCCTGTTTATTTGCAGGAACAGAATGCCGTTGCCGGTATTGCAAACAAGGTCGGTGCCCGTTATGCAAAGACTGTTTTTGTGACCTCCGAAGAAGCTATGAAGGGTTTTCCGATCGAAAAGACGCGTATTCTCGGTAATCCGATTCGTGATTTGCCCGCTGCAGATTCTTTGGCCCGTCCGGTGGAATTCCGTGAAGGTCGCAAGGCTGTGTTTATTGTCGGTGGCTCTCAGGGCGCTGCAGGCATCAACAACAAGATTGAAGAAAGTATTGGCCGCATTGCCGCCCACGAAGATATTAGCGTGGTTTGGCAAGTGGGTGCCAAGAATGTCGATGACATCAATAAACGCCTCGGTATTTTGCCGAACGTCGCTGTCCGTGGCTTCTTGGACAACATCTATGCTTACATGAAGCACGCCGATTTGATAATTAGCCGCGCTGGTGCATCGGGACTTGCAGAAATTCTTGCTTTTGGAAAGCCTTCCATTTTGCTCCCGTACCCGCATGCGACTGCAAACCATCAGGAACACAACGCACGTGTGGTCGAAAAGGCTGGTG
>OCTX012267617.1_pt1 | contig 10041 bp, 14 predicted proteins | sample 1539691 | NCBI WGS metagenome assembly OCTX01 (sample SAMN02144231, study PRJEB22623) | gut metagenome | biome: sheep rumen | host: Ovis aries | place: New Zealand | reverse complement strand
CGCCCTGCGGCATGCAGCTTTGCTGAAAAATGACGATGAGAATGCGGCTCTTTATGAATCGATGCTTGCTTCCGGCGTCAACTGTCCTCTTTCCTCCGGCATGGGGCGCCTGTTTGACGGAGCTGCTGCTCTGCTGGGAATCAAAAAATCTGCCGGCTATGAGGGGCAGGGGGCTGTTCTTCTGGAGGCTGCAGCCGATGAGGCGGAAGACGGATGCTTCCCCATAGAATGGTTGGAAGAAAACAATACGCTGTTTTTTGACTGGCGGGCAATGATCACTGCCATGGAGCAGAGAGCCGGAGCGGGAGAGAGTACGGCTGTGCTCTCCGCATGCTTTATGAACACGCTTGTCAGAATGGCTGAACAACAGTGCCGGCGGGCGCGCGAATGTTCCGGGCTGAACCGTGTGGTGCTGTCCGGAGGCAGCTTTCAGAATCTTTACCTGATGAAAAGGTTGCCGATACTCCTGCGGGAGGATGGATTTGAGGTCTATCATCACAAAAGGGTATCCTGCAATGATGAAGGATTGAGCCTCGGACAGGCAGCGATTGCGCTGCACCGGCTTGGAAAGGAAACAAATGTGTCTGGCAGTACCACTTAAAATAGTCGAAATCAACGGCAGGGAAGCTGTCGCCGAATCTATGGGTATGAAACGGAAGATTCGGGTGGACTTTATTGATAACCCCAGAGTAGGGGAGTATGTGATTGTCCATGCGGGGTTTGCCATCGAGCGGCTTCCGGAAGAGCAGGCTCTTGCAGATCTGGAGACCTGGGAAGAGCTGGACGGTGCCGTTTATGCCGAATATGAGAAGCAGGCGGCAAAGGCATGAGGAATGGGGAAGAGATTCTGAGCGCGATACGGGCTTTGACCCCGGAGCGTGAAATTCGTCTGATGGAAGTATGCGGCACCCATACCATGGCGATTGCCGCAAGCGGCATCCGAAATATGCTTCCGGAAAAGGTGAAGCTTCTTTCGGGCCCGGGATGCCCTGTCTGTGTGACACCCCCGGAGGAAATTGATGCGTTTCTCGGCCTGTCCATGCGCAGAGATGTGATCATAGCCACATACGGCGATATGATCCGTGTTCCCGGCAGTACACCGGGTGACAACCTTGCCAGGAGAAGGGCACTGGGTGCACAGGTGCAGGTGGTCTATTCACCGGTAGATGCGGTAGAAACGGCCCGTCAGAATCCCGGGAAGGAAGTTGTCTTTCTGGGCGTCGGCTTTGAAACCACGGCTCCGGGAACGGCGGCTGCTGCGCTTACGGCAAAGGAAGAAGGGATAAAGAATTTTACCGTTTTTTCCATGCTGAAGACAGTGGAGCCGGCACTCCGAAAGCTGATGGCAATGGATGACTTTAATGTTCAGGGCTTTCTTTGCCCGGGCCATGTGGCAACCATTATCGGGGCGAAGGGATTTTCCTTCCTGCCGGAGGAATACGCTATGCCGGCAGTGATTGCGGGTTTCGAGCCGGAAGATATTTTAACGGCAGTTTTGCGGCTGCTTCGGCAGATCACTGCGGATAAACCGAAGCTGGAAAATGAATATGTGAGGGCTGTTTCGGAAAACGGTAATACACTTGCACAGCGCTTCATGGCAGATTGCTTTGCCAGACATCCTGCATGCTGGAGAGGTCTTGGAAAGATCGACGGCAGTGCCCTGAAGTTCCGGGAGGAATATGCCGATCTGGACGCGGAAAAACGTTTTCCGGAGTATCTGGGAGAAGAAGCGGTTGCCGGCCTTTCTGCAAAAGCAGTGACGTCGTGCCGCTGCGGAGAGGTTATCACAGGGAAGATTTCCCCTGCCGATTGTCCGCTTTTCGCGAGACGCTGTGTGCCGGAGGACCCCGTGGGGCCCTGCATGGTAAGCTCAGAGGGTGCCTGTGCGGCAGCCTATAAATATATGGATTATGATGGATGATATCATTACATTGGATTACGGCAGCGGAGGGAAGAAGACCTCCCGCCTGATTGAAAACATGATTGTGCCCGCACTGGACAATTCGGCTCTTCGTGAGCTGGGGGACGGTGCCATTCTCCCCGGAGACAGCAGGCTCGTCTTTTCAACGGACAGTTTTGTGGTTTCTCCCCTGTTTTTCCCCGGCGGGGACATCGGTGAGCTCTCGGTGTGCGGCACAGTGAATGACATTGCCGTATGCGGCGGTGAGCCGAAGTTCCTTTCCTGCGGCCTGATTCTGGAAGAGGGGCTTGAAACCGAGGTGCTGCGTAAGGTGATCGCTTCCATGAGTGCCGCAGCGAAAAGAGCGGGTGTTCAGATCGTCACCGGGGATACCAAAGTGGTGGAAAAGGGCAGAGGAGACCGGCTTTACATCAACACTGCCGGTATCGGCTATCTGAAGGTGCCGGGGCTTTCACCGAAAGCCATCCGCAACGGGGATGTTGTGATCCTGTCCGGCACAGCCGGAGATCACGGGACGGCTGTTATGCTGGCAAGGAGCGGCATGATGCAGGGCACATTGCAGAGTGACTGCGCTCCGCTCAACGGCCTTTGCAATGCGATTTTTGCGGCCGGCGGTGCAGTGAGAGTCCTGCGAGATCCGACCCGGGGAGGCGTGGCTACCACGCTCAATGAGTTTGTGGAGGGATCCGATCTCGGCATTATGCTTGAGGAGTCTGCCGTACCCGTCCGGAAAGAAGTCCGTGCAGCCTGTGATATGCTGGGGCTTGATCCGCTTTATTGCGCCAATGAGGGGAAGCTTCTCTGTGTTGCAGCCCCGGAAGATACGGGAAAAATCCTCAGTGCCATGCAGGAAATGCCGGAAGGAAAGAATGCAGCTGTCATCGGAACGGTGACAGACCGTTATCCCGGCCGCGTTGTAATGAAAACGGCCTTTGGCGGCAGCCGTGTGCTCCAGAAGCTCTCCGGTGCACAGCTGCCCAGAATCTGTTAAGAACGGACCTGTCCGTGATTAAATATTTAAAATGTAAAAAGTGGAAAACTAAGAGAGGTGAAGTTGATGCAGGAGTACAAAAGAATCGACATCAGCAAAGATGAGATCGTACCCATTGCAGAGCGGATGCGCAGGAAGGAAGTCATTCTTGTCATGATCCACGGCTTTCTTGACAAGGACGGAAATCCCGATATTTCCTATGAGTATGCGGTAGGACCTGTTCTGGAATCCTATCACGTTGTGGGAGAAACGGTGGTCCCGTCCATCAGTGAAATCTATGATGTGGCAGCTGAATGGCCGGAACGGGAGCTCAATGAGCTTTTCGGATGGACCTTTGAAGGTCTGGATGTCTCCAAACGTCTGTTCCTGCCTTATGACCTGCTGGAGGATGAAGGAAAAGGCCAGATTATGGTGAAGCCTCTTTCCGAACTCCGCAAGCTCAATGGTACAGAAAAGGAGGAGAGCAAATGAGCTATGTAGTCCCGATCGGTCCGTATCATCCTGCTCTGGAAGAGCCGATCCATGCCACGCTTTATACCGAGGGTGAGGTCATCAAGGACGCTGAGGTTTTTGTCGGCTATAACCATCGCGGCATTGAGAAGCTCTGCACCGAGCGTAATGCAATCCAGACACTGGTGCTGGTGGAACGTGTTTGCGGCATCTGCTCCCACTCCCACGCTTTGACCTATGCCATGTGCGTAGAGGCCATCAACAAGACGGAAGTGCCGAAGCGCGGTCAGTACATTCGCGTTATTACTGCGGAGCTGGAACGTCTCCACTCCCATATGCTGTGGATGGGCATTGCCTGCCACATCATCGGGCATGACTCCATGTTTATGCACATCTGGGATGAGCGTGAGCTTATCATGGATCTGCTGGAACGTCTCAGCGGTAACCGTGTGAACTACGCCATGGTTACCATCGGCGGATCCCGGAGAGACATTGACGATGATCTGCGTCGCGATATGCTCAAAGGGTGTGAAGCGATGAAGGAACCGCTGAAAAGGATTGTTGACATTGTTCTCAACGACAAGACCATCGCCATGCGCACCAAAAATGTGGGTGTGCTGAAGCATGAAGACGCTGTGCGTCTCGGTGCGATCGGCCCGCATGCAAGAGCATCCGGTGTGAAAACGGATGTCCGCAAGGATGCGCCCTATTCCTCTTATGAAGATTTTGAATTTGACATTCCCGTCTGCCAGAATGGCGACGTGTTCGACAGAGTTGTTGTGAGAGCGCTGGAGTGCTTTGAGAGCATCAAGATTATCGAGCAGGCGCTGGATAATCTGCCGGAAGGCCCCATCAACAACGGCAACAAGCTGCCGAAGATTCAGGAGGGCATTGCAGTCTGCCGTCACGAGGCACCTCGCGGTCAGCTGAGCCATATGGTGGTGGGTAACGGGAAGCTGGAAAACTTCCGTGTTTCCATTCATGTGCCCAGCTTCAAAAATACACCGACGATTCCTCATATGCTGCGAGGCAATACGGTGGCCGATGCAGGGCTCATCATCGCCAGCATTGACCCGTGCTTCTCCTGCCTTGACCGTTAAATGCACGAACTGGCAATTACCGAAGGCATCATTAAACTTGTTTCCGATGAAGCAGAGAAGCAGGGCTTCCGGAAGTGCCTGGGCATTACCCTTGCCGTAGGAGATTTTTCCGGGATTGTGCCGGCGTGTGTGACAGATTTCTTTCCGCTTGCAGCCAAGGGGACAATTGCCGAAGAGGCGAAGCTGGAATTCACCAAAAGCGAAGACCCGTTTCGCTGCTATGTGGAGTATCTCACGGTCGAGTGATTCTGCTTTAAAACATCATAACTATTCAATTAACTGATACATAAGGGGGGTTTTTCTTGCAAAAAACAAGATTATCTGCTGTGCTTGCCACATTTATCCTCTGTATGGTCGTATGGGTCCTGATTACGTGGAGCTTTACCGTTCAGGAACTGGCCGCAGGGGTCCTGGTGAGCATAGCGACCGCATTGTTTTCTTCAAGATTTTTCGTCCACGGAGATTCCTACCGCTTTTTCAACCCTGCTAAAATCTTCAGCCTGCTGGGATACAGCGTGACGTTCTTTGTCGAACTGGTCAAAGCAAACCTGGACATGGCGAAAAGAGTTTACGGCGGATGCAAGGCGGTAAATCCCGGCATTGTGAAGGTACCGACTGAAATGAAGAGTGACTACGGTCTTGCTCTTCTCTCTGATTCCATTACCCTGACGCCGGGCACCATCACCATGGACGTGGCGGAAGAGGACGGAAAGAATTTTCTTTACGTTCACTGGATCGATGTCACCGCAGAGAGCGGTGAACAGGCCGGAGAGGCCATCAAAGGTGCTCTGGAAAAAGGAACAAGGAGGGTGTTTGACTGATGATTGAGCTGCTGATCTGTGCTATATTCTTCGCGCTTATGGCTCTCAGCCTGGTGTTCAGAATCGCCAAGGGCCCTACTCCCGCAGACCGCATGGTGGCAGGCGATGCCTGCGATAATCTGCTGTGCTGTGCCATGATTCTTTTCTCCATGTACACCGGACGCGGTATTTACCTGAATATTGCTCTGGTTGGTGCATTCCTCGGCATTATAGATACCATGCTTGTCGGCAGATATCTGGAAGGGAGCCTGTGATATGATTGCTGTCAGAATTCTGATTGACGTTCTGGTTGTGATTGGGCTTTACTTTGCCCTGGCCGGAACGCTTGGCATCCTGAAGATGCCCGATACCATGTGCCGTATGCAGGCTTCCACCTGTATTCCTACGCTGGGAGTGCTGTGTGTTGCCATCGGCGGAATTCTCTATGCTGCCTGTTTTCTGCATTCCGCAGACAATGCCGTAAAAATTGCGGTGGTGGCACTGATGATTCTCTTTACCAATCCGATTGGTTCTCATGTCATCGCAAAGGGCGCCTACAAGGCTGACCGTCGCGGTGAGAAAAAAATCAGGCTGAATCCTGATGACTACGGGAGGGATTTCAATGAGTAATCTGGTCGTTATCCTGAACGTGGCTGTTGTGCTGGGTCTTGTGGTTTCCGCAATTCTCGCTGCTGAGCTGGACAATCTCCTCTCTGCGGTGATCGCCCTTGCGGTAACCGGCCTGTTTGCAGCTGCTGAATTTCTGATTCTCCATGCACCGGATGTCGCAATTTCCGAAGCTGCTGTCGGTGCTGCCCTTGCCCCACTGATCATGATCGTTACCCTGCGGAAGATCGGAAAGGGAGGCGGCAAATGAAGAAGTTTCTTACCTGGTTTTCCCTCGGCGCCGTGCTTGTGTGCTGTGTGCTCGCCGGATTGAACATGGGAACGCTCCAGCCGACTTACGATCCTGCCCAGGTGACGGTTCCCGTCTACGAGCTGCAGCAGAATCCCGAAGCCTATGATGATTCTACGGCAGACGGCGCCGCAGCTGCCATTGTGCAGCAGAATCTTGCAAAGAGCCATTCCGTCAATGATGTCACTTCCATTGTGTTTGACTTCCGTGGATATGATACCATGGGCGAAGCATTTATTCTGATCACCGCTGTTGCAGGCTCTGCCGTTATTCTCTCCGGCGCAAAGAAGAAAGAAGAGAAGGAGGATGCCAAAGATGAATAATGAAAATCGGAAGATCAAACATGTGATTACCAGCTGCGGCTGCGATTTCCTGATTCCCCTTACTCTCGTCCTCCTGTTTGACATTATCCTGCATGGCCACCTCTCTCCGGGCGGCGGCTTTCAGGGCGGTGTACTGATGGTTGCTGTGTTTACCCTCATTTATCTCGGTTACGGGTATGACAGCATTAAAACCGTTAAAGGCGGCATCCTTCATGATACGGAAGGCATTGCATCTATCTTTTATGTTGTCTTCGCAATGCTCGGTGTTGTCTACGGCGGCTATTTCTGTGAAAACATCCTCTTCCGGAGCGGAAATATCGGTGATCTGTGGTCCTCCGGCACCATCTTCCTGATGAATGCGGCAGTTGGAGCGAAGGTCCTTACAGGTGTTGGTATGCTTGCTCTGTATATGCTGGCTATCCTCAGCCAGATCCGGAAAGATTCTTAAGGGAGGTGCGCAAGATGATAACATTTAACTATATCGCATCTTTCTTCCTCATTGCCCTCGGCTTCTATACCATTATCACCAAGTTTAACCTGGTAAAGGCTGTTATCGGGCTCTCCATTGCAGACTACGGTGTCAATCTCCTCATCATCTCCATCGGCTATGTGCCCGGCGGCACTGCTCCGATTTTCACGCAGGGAGAGATCACCCAGCTCAGTTATTTTGTGGATCCCATTCCGCAGGCACTCACGCTTACGTCCATCGTCATCGGCGCCTGTGTGACAGCAATGTCCATGTCTCTCGTGATGAAGCTTCATGAGAGCTACGGTACGCTGGACACCAGAGAGATCAGGAGGCTGCACGGATGAGTAATTTCATGAATTATATCCATTTCCCGATCTACTCGGTTATGGTTCTGTTCCTGGGTGCGTTTCTGATTGTTGTCCTGGGGAAGAATAAGACCCTTCGCAGCATCATTGCTGTTCTGTCCGTTTCCATCTCCCTTGCCTGCATGATCGCTCTCATTAAGCCCGTCATGGTGAATGGCGAGGTCATTGCCTACTGGATGGGAAACCGTGTGCCTGCAGGCGGCTACGCCATCGGCATCGCGATGGAAGTGGATGCCCTGTCCCTTTTCTTTGGGCTTCTCATTTCCACTGCCGTGTTTGTCTCCACGGTCTATTCGATTCAGTACATGGCGCATGATGAAAATATCCCGCAGTACTATACGCTTCTCCTCATGCTGGCAGGCGGCGTTATGGGCCTTGTGCTCTCGGGCGATATCTTTAACATGTTCATCATGGTGGAGATTCTTACCTTTGCTGCCGTGGCCCTCACGGCATTCCGCAACCGGGTGTTCGGTGCACTGGAGGCGGCATTCAAGTACCTGGTGGTCGGGTGCATGGGTTCAACATGCATTCTCGCCGGAACTATTATGCTCTATGCAAATGCTCATACGCTGAACTTCGCTCAGCTCTCAGCGATTATTCCCGGCAATATGAACACCTCTACCAAGATTGCTTTTGCACTTCTGTTTGTCGGTTTCAGCACCAAGGCCTTTATTGTGCCGTTCCACCCGCTGGCTGCCGACGCTCACGGTGCAGCTCCCGCTTCCATCTCCGTCCTGATTTCCGGTGTTCTGACGAAGAGCGGTATCTACGGCATCATCCGTCTGACCTACTTCCTCTTCCAGACCATGGGGCTCAGCACCTTCCAGTTCCTGCTGGTGTTCATCGGCTGTGTGTCCATGTTCCTTTGCGTTACCATGGCCCTTGCCCAGCATGACTTCAAGCGTCTGCTTGCCTTCCACTCGATCTCCCAGATCGGATATGTGCTTACGGCTGTGGGTCTGTTCACGGCAGTCGGCTTCTCTTCCGGTATCTATCATGCTCTTAACCACACGCTCTTCAAGGGCCTTCTGTTCCTTGCAGCCGGTGCTGTGCTCCATGAAACGGGCACCACGAACCTGGATGAGCTGGGCGGCTTGAGCAAAAAGATGCCCCATACGACCGTGCTCTTCCTGATTGGTGCATTTTCCATCAGCGGCATTCCTCCCTTCAACGGCTTTGCATCCAAGTGGATGATCTACCAGGCCTGCTATCAGAAAGCTGTGGAGAGCGGCAATATCGGTTATGTGCTTGTCACGGTCATCTGCCTTGTCACCTCCGTGCTGACGCTGGCATCCTTTGTTAAGGTCAGCCAGAGCGTGTTCTTCGGCAGGCTCCCCGAGAAGTATGAGAATGTGAAAGAGGTTTCCTTCGGTATGCGCCTTGCTATGGGTATTTTTGCCCTCCTCTGCGTGCTTACCGGCCTTTTCCCGGATCTCGTTGGAAAGTATCTTACTCAGCCTGCTGCAACGGCAGCATTTAATGCCAGCTCTTACATTGATGCAATGCTCGGAGAAGGTTACGCAGCTTCTGCTATGGGCCCGTTCCTGCCGGCAGCTCAGAATGTCGTCTTCTATGAGGCAGGTGTCTGGAGCCCGATGTCCTGGCTGCTCATCATGTGCATTGTGCTTCTTGCTATCACGATAGTTGCAGTAACCAGTAAGTATGACAGAGTCAGTGCAGTTTCTTCCGGCGAGGCAGATGCAAAGCATGCACTCTTCTTCAGCGGTGAAGAAGCTGTTTACAGCCAGGTCGGCGGTTCCGATCTGTTCTGGGGCTTCAAGCATAACTGGAGGCACTACTTCAGCTTTATGCATGATCTCCACAGCGGAATCCTGAATGATTACGCATTGTGGGCAGTGGTTGACCTCGCGCTTGTGATGCTCTTCATGCTGATTGTGCTTTAAGGAGGGAGAAGGAAATGTCTGTTATTGTTAATGCTCTTGTGGATCTCGGCTATATCCTGATCTTCCCGGGCTTCCTGTTCTGCTTCCTCTGCGGTATGCTCCTCTGCGGTATCGAGCGCAAAATTGTGGCGAGAATGCAGAAGCGTGTCGGCCCGCCGATCCTTCAGCCGATGTATGACTTTTTCAAGCTCTGCGGCAAGGAGACCATCGTGCCGGCTGTTGCCAATAAGACGGTCTATCTTCTCGCACCCATTGTGGGCCTTGCGGCTCTGGTGGTAATCCAGCTCTTTATCCCGGTGTTCAACTTTACCGCTTTTTCCGGTAATGCTGACATTATAGTAATTCTTTACCTGCTCCTGATTCCGGCTCTTGCCGAAATCTTCGGTGCTGCTGCAACCGGTTCTCCTTTTGCAGGTGTAGGTCTCAGCCGTGAGATGGTCACCATCATCTCATGTGAGCTGCCTCTTGTGCTGGTGTTTCTTGCAGTGGGTAAGGCTGTCGGCAATGCGGTAGGATCCGGTGTGGTTTTCTCCATGCAGACCATTGCCTCCTATCAGGCTGAGCATGGTTGCCTGTTGCTGAAGCCGTCCATGATTCCTGCAGCAATTGCTTTCCTGCTCACCATACCCGGTGAAACCGGCACACACCCCTTTGATGCTGCGGAAGCCGAGACAGAAATCTGTGAAGGTATGCTTGCAGAGTATAGCGGCAAACCTCTTGCTGTTTACAAACTCTCTCATGCAGTCAAAATGCTCACCCTCACAAGCCTGTTCGTGGCACTTTTCCTTGGCGGACTCGGCAC
>OCTX014542642.1_pt1 | contig 10044 bp, 12 predicted proteins | sample 1539691 | NCBI WGS metagenome assembly OCTX01 (sample SAMN02144231, study PRJEB22623) | gut metagenome | biome: sheep rumen | host: Ovis aries | place: New Zealand | reverse complement strand
TTTGCGAGAAGAAGGTTGGAATCTTTGCGCATTTACCCGGGAACATCCTCCTCACTTCAACTCAAGGTTTAACTTATCTGTTTACTTTGCTAATGTTGTTATTAGCCATCTCTCGCTGAATCTTGTGATACAGAGGCCACAAAATTCGGTCAACGTGCTTGATGCCTGTCGTGTAGAGCGCAACGCCCTGCACGCACCCTGTAAGGCACTCTGCCATATCCAACTGCAAAGCTTCTTCAAACCCAATCAGACCTTTTGCCATCTGGCGATAGAGACTCGGGCTGACACTGCCTTCACATCGGCGCAACATAAGCTTAACGAGACCACTGACGGGAAAATCTGACACCATGTCGCGATAGAACACTGTGAGTTGTTGACCATGAACCTGACGGTTCTGCTGTTTGCGCTGGAAGCGCTTTTGGAAAACTGAATCTTTCATCTTTTTACTTTCCTTTTTTGTTAATACTAAAGTTTACTGATTTTCACAATATCAGTTGCCAAAATTTCCTGAAAAACTTGTCCTTGATATTCGTGAGTTGAGAAACGGAGCGTGGCCACAACCAAATCGCCCTCGTAGAACCTGTACCCTGCCAGACTGCCTAGCATTGTACACACAAATTCGTTTTCGAACTTCGAGCCGCCCAGTTCGCGAAGTATGACATTGCACTTCTGAATCTGTCCCGACTCATGCTTTGAACTCTGTACGCTGAAAGTCTCGCCTTGGCGTACTACTTTAAAGATTTTTGTTTCCATTTCGCTTAAAAGTATTTGTTGATGTTTACTTGTTTGGGCACAATTGCCGAAAGATTGATTTTGTCGATAAAGATGCATCCTTGATTGGATGTATTCAACTCTCCGTGAATGTTGAGACTCCACACCTTATTTAATAATGTATTAGGTGTCAGGTTGAGGATGCCAATATCGGAGTCATCGCGTATATACATAGGTATCTTTTGTCTCTGATGGGAATCCTTGACGCTTACGATAACCTCTTTTCCTTTGAACAGCATTTCGCCCCAGTTGGTGCAATACTGTTGTGAACGTCCTACTTTCAGGATCAGTCCACTGATTGTTTTTGAATCTGTTACATTTCTCATTTAAATTTATTACCCGCTATTATGGGTTTCCGGCTGCAAAATACTGGGTAATATCCTGTTATTCCAAATATTATTGGAGTTAATCCATTTTTGCGTAATTCACTCAAAAACAGACAGTTAATGGATAATTCATTGAATCACAAAAATTAATTCACAATTATCCATCTGCAAGGTACAAAAAAATCGTCTACTTCGATAGCCGAAATAGACGATTATTGGGGTAAAAACTGATTTTTTTACTAAGATTGACTGAGATAATTGCGGGCAGTACCAACTGAAATCTTTGCAATTGGTGCAAGTACTTCTGCCAGAAGCTTATTGGGTAACGCCCCAAAGTATCCATCATTTTGAAGCTGAACTACAAATTGGCAGAAATCCTGCTTAGATGCTTCTGGATAACAAAACTCGCACAGTTCCTCAAAATCATTCTTCATCTTGTCCTGCATGAACTTTATCAGTTCTTCTTTCTTAATGACAATATGAACTTCTGCCTTATGTACAGCCGGAACGACTCTTTGATTATTCCATTTCTCGTATGCAGTATTTACCAACATAATGATGCTGTCAACAAAATCTGCTACTGCTTTCTGCTCTGGTGTCTGTACGAGCTCTTGTGAATCTTTTGCTGGCTTCTTTTTGTTCTTTGCTATGAGACTTGTAAGTTCTTCAAGTTCCCATTGCAGTTCTATAAAGTATCTGTCCACACCTTTTCTGCGATAGAACATACGGGCAAAATTCTCAGGCGTAACATCAGCATCTAAGCCACCGCTATGCATACGAAGTTTCCATAACTCTTCATAGCTCTTCATGTTTTCTATCACACCATCCTTGCGTTCCTGTAGAAATTCAATTTGTTCCTGAGGTGTAAGCTTCCTGCCAATATAGCCTCTACTTATACGCCACTCACCAAGTTCCACTTCCATTTGGTCACTAAGTAATTCAACGTATTCCTTCTTAGCCTCATAATATTTCTTGAACGGAAGCTCTGTATAGAAATGTGTTATTACATCTTTACTATATACCTTCTCTAATTTGGAAAAGTCACCCGTTCTAACGTAATAAATATCCTCCGCATCAGTCATAAATACATTACGCAGATACTCTAATGCTTGTTTTAACTCGAAGTATATATCATCTGCTGTTGCTTCTTCAGCTTTTCTTTGTATACTTATGACATAACCAAGGAAATCAAAACGTTTGTTCTCCTTTGATTTTTTGGGGTTATTTAGCCATTCATGTGACTTAACTTTCCATGCAACCCTATTACTCAGGCGACTTTGTGCCCTAATATTATTATATATTTTGTCTTCAGGATCTGGTGATAAGTTGTCACAATTATCATCATCCAATTCCTCTTTAGCTTTACGGAATACTTTGCCGAAGACATAATCTTTTTCCTCATGAGAATATGATGGGGCTCTCCATAGTAAAGACTTACTAACAGATGGCCTTTCATTTCCATTTGCATCCTTGCTTAACGCCTCTATGCCATGAAGATGCAAGAGCTTAATCTCATCAGTTCCTGGCATTACTTCTACTCCTGCCATAGGCAGTAAATCAGAAGCCCAACTCATAGAAGATTCGATAGTCTCTATATCCTCGTGAAGTTCTGGAAGTCTTTTTTGCAGTCCCTCAATATCTGCCACATTACGCAAACATTGCTTAATGGTTCGTTCGCTAAAATATTCAGATAGTCGTCTTTCCCGATTAACTAAAAAAAGACGCACATGTTCATAGATATCAGCAATCAAGATAAGACTATGAAATTTGAAAAGGGGTTCCAGTTGCCCATCTTCGCGTTCATCGCCCATACTGGCATCGTCGAAATAGTTGTGTAGCCGTTCCATAAGTGAAGAGGTACGCATATCGAATGTATTGTCATCGTAGGTATAGTGCGCCATAGTTACCTCCTCTTTTCTATCGGCATGTTCTGTACAACCTTACCTTCCAGTAGCTTGCCATTAACATGCTTGTTGCGTTTTACACCTTCACGACTCCACGTACCCCACTGCTTAAAGAAGAAAGCAATGTTGGCATTATCAGCCTGACGCTTCACATTCAGAGCCCATTGTTCTTTCATAGGCCTCGCTTGAGTACCGCTTTCACCACCTACAATAATCCAGTCTATGCCGTCAAGATTCAGGTCACCCAAATCTTCAAGCAGTGGTTCGCATGAGAGGAAACGAACTGATGCTTGTAAGTTCCGTAAATGGTCTATACGGAAACGGGTCTTTTGCACTTCTACTGTTACTCCCAGCCAAACGTTCACAGGGACATCATGGGAACTGAAATAATCTTCCATACGTTCAGCTCTTTTCGTCAGTATTTGATAACGATGCTGTGGAGTCTCACGGATGGTTTGTACCACCTTGTCAACAAAGTCAAATGGAACATCATCATGGAACAAATCACCCATAGAACATACAAAAATGTTATGTGGTTTAGTCCATTTCTTTGGCTCATTCAAATCTTCAGGATGAAGAGTCAGTTTGAATGCATTCTTATACTTTATCTGTCCCATACCCTTTAACCTTCTGGCCATCACTTCCGCATAGCAGTGAACGCAGCCTTCAGACTTCTTGGTGCATCCTGTAACTGGATTCCAAGTCTTATCTGTCCATTCTATTTTTGTTTCTGCCATACATTAATTATTTAAAAGTAATGTAACAATAGGGAGATATCAGCACAGATGCCTTGTGGTTCTTGTTGTCAGTAAATTGGACATCAATTTTTTCATCATCATGCAACTGACGGAAAGCCACTAAGTAATGAGTACGAGAATGTAGACGCTTTTTCTGGTCATTGTTGAACAATGTTTCTGTAACCCACCTCTGTCCTTTATACTCTTTACATAGTTCCTGCTTCAACTTATCGATATTATCCTGTTTAATATCAGCGGCAGCCCAGTCTTGAGTTAATACACTCTGAGGATCAAATGTGTAAGTTTCCACATCTTCCATTCCAGAAAGCACTCTCTCTACATTAGCATATTTGCTGTATATCTGTTTCACAAGTTCAAAGCCCTTCGCACCCTTGGTAATATGAAGTAAATAATGGCTGGGCGTTGACTGAGTTTCTTCACGGAATTGGAAAGCAGTATAGAAAACCACTCCACCCAAAATCTTACGAAATTCCTCAGCAAGGTGGTTTATCATATATTTATGCCTTACCTCCACATTTCCCTGAATCATCTTCTTGTTACCCTTAACTTCATTGTAAGTTAATGGAAAAACAATTTTGAGGTCATCCTGAAACTTCTCGTTCTCGAATGCAGCATTCAGACGTTTGGTGTTGATGAAGATAAACACCTCATTACCCCATTGAGTCAGGAACTGCGTTAATACACGTGTATTAATATGTTTGTACCCCCAAGGATCAATAAAAAGTACTGTAGGGCATTCATTGTAGAACCCCTGCATGGTATTCCTTGTAAGGAATGTATCTATTTTGGGCCATTCACCGAATGTGCGATTCGCAAAGAACGGCTCATTCGAAAATGTACCGCTCTGATAATACTTCTCAAAATTCTCCTTCAGCTTATCGCCGAAGGCCATATCATTGAAAACCATCCAGACACGTTCGCGCAAGAATTGATCCTCATAGCAGTTCTTAGCTATGAGTAGAGGCGTTGACATACTACCATCATCATAGATGCCAGGCCCTGCAAACATATCGAAATAGCCAAACCGCTGAGGGCAGTGTCTGCGGGATATTATCTTGCAGTACTGCGGGAAATATTCCGATATGATGGCAGCCTTTACCCTTGATGAGTCTGTTTGTTTCTTGAAGAAATTTTTATTGTCAGACATTATTAAGTATAAATAACTAATCTACTTGACTACGAAAATCACATCTGCAAGGCTCGAATAATTTTGTTTTTTGAAAGTGAAATCAATTTTCTTTAGCGAGGTGTCTGTGAAAGTTTCAAGGTAGGCGTTCACTTCTTTCTCTATCAACGAGAATGCGCGTTTCATCTTCCATGATTGATCCATATCCGTAGAATCAATTAGAACTACAAATAAGCGGTTCTCCGCTCCAAACAAACGTGGACTTTGCTTCTCGTATAGCCATTTCATCAGACTTTCTGGATCTTTTCGAGCACCATCAACTATTTGTTTTCTGAATTCTGTAAGTTGCGCAATTACCTCTTGATGTCCATGATTATCAATTTCCTCTCGAAGGAAATTATATTGTTCTGAATCGGATAGATTCTTGTCTGGTAAGATACCGAATGATTTAGCTTTATGTTTAAGCCATGTTAGCTCAGAATTGCCTAATACGCCCTTTAACTTGCCCTGCATATATTCTCCAGGAAAATAAGTTACCTTTAAGTCAACAGGTTTATTATCAATAAAGAAGTCGACGCTCTTAATTTCACCTACAGCAGACAATACACGACGATGTTTCTTGAAAATAGATTCTATAAGGTATGAGGTCCAGTTATTATACCAACTTGTTTGAACAAAATTCCAAACGTTAGCAGCGATAGCGTCGGCCTTACTCCTTAGTACATCTAAATCACTTATCACTTTGATGTATCTTCTGACAAGATATTGATCAAGCGAGTTTTCTTGGTCACCTCCCCATTCATAGTTGTTAATCTGACGTAAACCACTTTTCAATTTTTCCTCATCAACGCCCATTGTGTGATACCACTCGTTGTTTCTATCTCGTAAATAGGTATCAAGCATTTCCATTCCGTTCGGAGTTTTTTCCATTACAGAAAACAACTCGGCGAACTGGTCGTTAATTCTCGTTGAGTTAAGCACAATACCGTTTTTATCGATAAATTGCTTTATCTGTTTTCCACGACATACTGCTCTAACTTTCAAGTACAACAATGCATTTTCATTATTGTTGAACGCATATAAGTTCTGGGCACGAAACTCTTTGTCCCATTTTTCAAAGTTGCTCATCTCTATTCTATTTTGGTGTACAAATCAAAAGGATCTCACTACTACCTGCTACGCTACCTTTTCCTCCACGACCAGCACTATAAGTTTTCCTCTCAACCTTAACATTGCGATATGGCCCTATCATTGCCTTCATTGTGTCAATATCAGGATAGCTTCGGTCATTATAGCTTACAAGCCAAGTGGGAATATCTTGCGATAATTCAAACATTCTACGCAGATTATCGATGGCCTCACTGTTCTTGTCAAATCCGCTAAAGCGTTTCGGTTCATAGCGTTTTGTTCCATTAACAAATTGCTTGTCCTTCCAGTATTCCACAAATGTTTCCAACAGATGATAGAATGACTGGTAATCAGCATGGCTGTTGCAATATGGAGGATCGAAATACACAAGATCGACGCCATCAAGTTTCGGAAGCAGGTCAAGAACATTTTCATTGTAACTTTCATTCTTTTCCTGATTATCGAATACAGCCGCATTGTATTGTGGTAACAGTTCCAAAAACAACTCCTTCAAAGGACGAATGAGACTACGGTTTCTTTTAATACGCGCAGGGTCTGCTGCATAGTTGAGAGCCTGTGTATGTGCGAAATGCCCCATAGTCACCTTTCGAGTCATGCTTCTGCACATTATTGTTAAAGCCAGAGACTGTTTGTAAGGATTGTCAAGCCTGCTAACATTACTCCTAAAACTGTCAGCAAAAGCAGCCTCTTCACGAGTAAAAAACAAATCCGTGAATAGAGATTCCATAAGATTATATTCTTCAGGATTGCTATTCTCCGAGAACAGTATTTCTGTATCATCAGAAGAAATAGTCATGTTGGGGTTTTCAACCAGCGCCTTACCTATATGATTATTAAAGCTCATAAAATCATTGGTAAGTGTCCTTTTCCCCAGCTGCTTCATCATATATGCTACCGACTGAGATCCCCCAAAAGCATCTAACACAGTATCGACGCTTTCAGGGATAAACTTTGCAATCCATCCTCGATGGATGAATTTTGCTCCCAAATATTGTGGCTCTGGGAACTTATATCCTAAATAATCATTGTTATTAAACAAATCTTGCATTATTTCTATATTTTTGGCTACAAAGGTACAAATTAAAAGTGAGAATAATATGTTATTATGAAAAAACGTCTATTATATTCGTGAGACGAAACTATTTTTAACAGAAGGAACACTTCAAAGTCCTGTTTTCGATTTCAGCACATTGTTCCAAAAGAAATTGAACTACGAAATGACAGTTATGACAGATGACAGTTTTCTGAATTTGAGAAGAAAAGAGATATTAGTATATTATATATTATAATATATATAATACTAATCTAATACGTTTACCGATTTTCAATAACTGTCATTTGTCATCTGTCATCATAGAATCGGTTAAAACTGCCCACCCTGCCCGCTATCGACGAAAAGTAATCTTCGAGGGTCGAAAATTACGGATTCGAGGCCTCGAAATTACGGTTCGCTGAAATTGGGCGATTTCGTGCTGAAAAACGCCCTAAATCGAAGGTCAAAATTTGGAAGCGCACGGATTATTTCGTACCTTTGTTCTCGCAAACAAGAAGTTGCGAGTACGAGTGAAGGCTGCGGCTCAGCATAGCTCGAGCGAGCTCAGCTCTGCATTCACCTTGCACTTCACTTGTCATTGTCAAAAGATCTGATGGCATAAAGCGGGAAGTCGGCCACCCGATGTAGCTGGTCGCAACGAATCTAATACTATGTAAAACACACACAACTATGGCAAAGATTTTGTATGAAGTAAAGAAAAACCAGAACTCGCACAGCGCGGCCTTCGGCAAGTGGTACGCTCAGATCAAGAGTCTGGAAACGTTGAACACGCGAAAGCTGGCTAACCACATCTCGGAGCATGGAAGCATCTACACCCCCGACGTCGTTTACGGCGTGCTGGAGAAGTTCCGCAGCTGTCTGGTTGAGATGCTGCTGGAGTCGAAGAAGGTAAAGATTGAGGGTCTTGGCACCTTCTACTGCACCCTCGAGAACCAGAAGAACGGCGCGCTGAAGAAGGAGGATTTCAACGTGAACAAGCACCTGAAGGCTCTCCACATCCGATTCCTGCCTGAGCAGACTACGGAGGAGAACATCTCCAGCCGCCAGTTCCTGAAGCAGGCCGAGTTTATCAACATCGAGCAGCTGCTGAAGGGCGACGAGACTGAGAACGGAAACGGCTCTACTGGCGGAAACAGCGGCAGCGGAACAGGTGGCGTAACACCAAGCGGCGGCTCCGGGGGCGACGAAGGTTAAGGAGTGGCGCCTAAAGGCGCACTCTTTTCAGGAACGAAAAATGTATAACCTAATTTAATGAAAAACACCATGAAGAAAGAAACTTGGAAAACCGTCATTCAACTGATTGTATCAATCCTCACGGCAGCCCTGACTGCCCTCGGAACGACCTCGTGCATGGGCCATGGCCCAATCATTCTCTGACGAATTCAGATCACCACTAACGGCCTGCAGGCACATTATCTTGAGCCTGCAGGTCGTGTCGTCTTAGTAGAGGCAGAACATAGGTTCCATCATTTTCCACTTCTCATCACTGGTAGCACCTTCACGACATTGCTGGAACATGGCCATATAGTCTTCCCACTCCTGCTGGCGGGGTAGTGTGGCCAGCTGTGCCATTGCCGAGTCCCAATCGAAATCGAGTGGTGTTTCGACTATCATCACCAGGCGGGTGCCCAGGATAAACAGCTGCATATCAAGAATGCCCACCTGACGGATGCCATCTAGTATCTCAGGCCAGGCATTCTCTTCACTGTGCCTGCGTCGATATTCTGCTATCAGTTCCGCATCGTCCTTCAAATCCATAGTCTGCACATATCGTTTCACAGACTGGCCGTAGTTTTTTACTGGAAATCCTTCGTTCTTCATCATCTTTTCGCATTTGTATCTGCCTGCAAAATTACGAAAACTGGCGTAAAGATTTGCTTTTTTCAATGGAAAAGTTTAATTTTGCAGCGGAAAATTAGACTGAGATGATTAGACTCTTATTTACATTACTCTTTGTTGGAGCATTAGCAGCAAAGGCCCAGCCTGCCCAGCAGGACTTGGATGACAAGTATGCAACGGAGTTGGTGAAGGTTGGAGCGACAGCACCAGACTTCAAGATGAAAACTCCTGATGGTAAGACCATACGGTTGTCAAAATATGCCAAGGGGAAGACTGTTGTTCTAGACTTTTGGGCATCGTGGTGTCCTGACTGTAGGAAGGATGCGCCAGAGGTGGTTAGGATGTATGAGGCCTATCACCCTTATGGCATCGAGTTTATCGGTGTTTCGATGGACACCGACGTAGAGGCATGGAAGAAAGCCATCGAGAAGTATGGCATCAAGTACCCACAGGTGAGCGAGCTGAAGAAATTCAAGGAAACGGATATCTCCAAGGCCTACGGCGTGAAGTGGATTCCCTCGATGGTGGTCGTTGGTCCTGACGGCCAGGTGAAGCTCTCGACAGTGGTTATCGATAAGGTGGACAACTACCTGATGGAACTGATTAAACAACTAAAATAACAGAAGGATATGAAGAAAATCATGACATTAGTACTGCTGGCAATGGTATCGCTAGCAGGAATGGCTCAGGAAGAGACATACAAGGCAGAAATGGACGTGCTTGATGCCCAGGGTGAAGCTATTGTGAAGCAATATAAAGCCCTGATGGAAAAAGACCCCAAGAAGGAACTTCCCACCACCAATGCACAGGTTACGTCATTCATGCAGATGCTCGACTCCATCAGCAACCTTCAGATACAGCTGATTCGTCGCATAGCACGGGAGAACAAGAAGAACCAGATTCCCGTTCCTTATATTAAAGAGGCTATGTACGCTCTGGGCTACGAAGGACTGAAAGAAGTGCTGGATCCCCAGGCTGCCTACTATAACAATCCAGAGCTGGCCAATGCCAAGAAGTTGCTTGCAGGCTTTGAGAAGCGTGCTCCTGGCAAGATGTTCCAGGAATTGACGATGAAGGATATGAGCGACAAGGATGTAAAGCTGAGCCAATGGGTGGG
>OCTX012239924.1_pt1 | contig 10045 bp, 12 predicted proteins | sample 1539691 | NCBI WGS metagenome assembly OCTX01 (sample SAMN02144231, study PRJEB22623) | gut metagenome | biome: sheep rumen | host: Ovis aries | place: New Zealand | reverse complement strand
GCAGACATCCTATGCAGCATTTTTCCCGAACAGGGAGAATAATGCTTGCAAAGTTGTCAAGGGTTATGTATAATTGAGTGAATCTTATTTGGAGGCAAGGTTATGTTTCAAATTTTAACGGAAAATGCAGCTGCAGCAGGTGCAGCCGGTGGTGGATCCATGATCTTCATGATCGTGATCATGTTTGCCATTTTCTACTTCTTTATTATCCGCCCGGAAAACCAGAAGAAGAAAAAGACGGAAGAGATGAGAAGTTCTCTCTCCCTGGGTGACGAGATTACGACCATCGGCGGCATGACCGGCAAGCTTGTGCAGATTACGGAAGATACCGTAACCTTTGAAACCGGTGAAGACAGAGTCCGGATTCAGATCAAAAAATGGGGTATCTCCACCACAGCAAAGATGGAAGCTGAGGAAGCTGCAAAAGCGAAAACCGGCGGCGGATTTTTCGGTGCGCGGAAAAAATAATCCGTTTATTTCCTGACTCATCTGTTGTCTGATGGCAGTGTTCATGTGTTTCCTGTGTAAACGCATGGATGCTGCCTTTCTTTTTTCCCTCAGGATAAGAAAGTTTCTCTTAATCCCATTAACCTATTGGAGTTGACATAAGCAACATGAAATGATAATATGAATTCGGGTAACGTAATCGAGTTTTCTTCTGATTCAAAATACCACGGTTTTCCCCGGTATTTGGGCCCTTAAGCCGGGTTTTTTCTGCGAGTCAAAGATTTTTTCTGCATTTCACGGCAAAGTGTTGACATAAAAATGAAAAAATATTTTTATTTTTATGTAAATTTCTCTTGCATTTTTAACTGATTTGTAATATATTGTTACTACCAAATTATGTTAAGACGATTGCTCGCAAGAGGGGTGCTGGAACGTGCAGAATTCAGAAGTGATGGAGATCTTTGAAAGATACCTGAGAAATGACAAGAAGGCTTCAGAGAATACTCTAAATTCATATCTCCGTGATATCAGACAGCTGGGAGATTATCTCCAGGCAGAGACTGTGCACGGCCTTATCGATGCTGATGAAGAGGATCTCGGCGGATATATCAGTTCTCTGCGTGAAGCGGGAAAGAGTGTTGCAACGGTATCCAGATGTATTGCCTCCATCAAGTGCATGTATACGCATCTGGTTATCAAGCAGTATATCAAGCACAATCCGTCTTTAAAGCTTGTGCCGGATAAAGCTACCCAGAAACCGCCCGAGATTATGACGGATGAGGAGATCGACGCCCTGCTTGCTCAGCCTCAGTGTATCGATGCAAAGGGCTATCGCGATAAGGCAATGCTGGAGCTTCTTTATGCCACGGGAATCCGTGTGACGGAGCTGATCGATCTCAACGTGAATGACATTAACCTGGAAGGTGCTGTTGTACGCTGCCACAGCAGAGGGAAGCAGCGTTATATTCCGATGTACAGTGCTGCAGTAAAAGCCCTGGATGAGTATCTTACCCTTGTACGTCCTCAGATGATTGCGTCGGAAGATGAAGAGGCACTGTTTGTCAATGTTTCGGGTGAGCGAATGTCCAGACAGGGTTTCTGGAAAATCATCAAATTCTATACCAGAAAAGCAGGTATCAAAAGGGATATTACCCCGCATACCCTCCGTCATTCGTTTGCTGCCCATCTGCTGGAAAACGGAGCAGACATTCACGCGATTCAGGAGATGCTTGGCCATGCAGACATTTCTTCCACCCAGGTCTACTCCAACCTGGTGAAACAACAGCTGAAGGAAATTTACAACAAAGCGCATCCTCGCGCTTAAAACAGGAACTGAGCATGATTATTTTGGGGATCGACCCCGGAATTGCAACCGTTGGGTTTGCAGCTCTGGATTTCAGCGGAAACCGCTATAAGCTGATCCAATGTGGAGTGATAACCACTCCTGCTCATACACCTCTCTCTGAGAGGCTTGAAACGATTTATTCTGATCTCAATGAGCTTATTGAAGCTTTCAAGCCGGATGTGGTGGCGATTGAAGAACTGTTTTTCAACACCAATATCACAACCGGCATTTCAGTTGCTCACGGCAGAGGCGTTATTCTTCTTGCCTGCCACCACGCAGGGCTGAAAATATACGAATATACCCCTTTACAGGTCAAGCAGGCAGTAGTAGGCTATGGCAGAGCAGAGAAAAAACAGGTGATGGATATGGTGAAACGCCTTTGCGGACTGAAGGCGGCTCCGAAGCCGGATGATGCTGCCGATGCTGTAGCTCTGGCTCTGTGTCATGCCAGAAGCTCCACGTCTCTGTTGTATAAAGGAGAAAACGAAGAATGTTCTACCACTTAGAAGGTACAGTTTCCGAACTGACAGCTGAATCCATTGTATTGGATTGCAGCGGTGTCGGTTTCGAAGTGACAATTACGCCCAATACGGCCTCCGCCCTGAAGATAGGGGAGAAGGCCAAACTTTTTATTACGGAGTCTATCGGAGAAAACAATTTTGATCTTTTCGGATTTCTGACCGGAAGAGAAAAACAGTTTTTCAAGATGCTGACTTCTGTTTCCGGCATCGGCCCGAAAGCCGCCATGTCTATTCTGTCCTATAACACTCCCGAAGGCCTGGCTATGGCTATTGTAAACGGCAAAGAGGCAGCCCTCACAGCCTGTCCTGGAATTGGAAAAAAGACCGCCCAGCGTGTAATTCTGGAGCTGAAGGACAAAATCTCCAAATCGGTATCCGGAACGGAAAAGGCAGTCTCCGGCCTCGGCCTTCCGGTTATGCCTGCCGCTGCCGGCGGTGCATACGACGATGCCCTCACGGCGTTATCTGTTCTCGGTTACAGCACATCCGATGTGGTTCCTGTCCTCCGTCAGATCAACACGGAAGGCATGACCTCAGAGCAGATTATCAAGGCCGTGCTGAAGTTTATGATTTAAGGTGACCTCCTATGAGCATTACATTATCTGAAGATAGTAAGGAAGAGATCATAACCACATCCGCCAGCATCCCGGAAGATTCCAATGAAGGCTCTCTGCGCCCGAAATCTCTGGCAGATTACATCGGCCAGGAAAAGGCGAAAGGTAATCTGGAAGTCTTCATGCATGCTGCCAAGATGAGAGGGGAGCCGCTGGACCATGTGTTGCTCGCCGGCCCTCCGGGACTTGGCAAAACAAGCCTTTCCTATGTCATCGCCAATGAGATGAACGTCAATATGCGTATTACCTCCGGTCCCGCTATCGAAAAGCCCGGAGATCTTGTCGCCCTGCTGACAAACCTTAATGAGGGAGATATTCTTTTTGTCGACGAAATTCATCGTCTGAACCGTGCCTATGAAGAAATCCTCTATCCGGCCATGGAAGACTATGCCATCGACCTGATCATTGGGAAGGGGCCTTCAGCCAACTCCATTCATCTGGACCTCCCGCATTTCACGCTGATCGGTGCCACCACACGCTCCGGGCAGCTGACTGCCCCCTTACGTGACAGATTCGGTGTATCCCTCCGGCTGGAGCTTTATACCAAAGAGGAGCTCATGAAAATTATCCTCCGTTCATCCCAGATTCTCGGTGTTTCCATTGAAACCGGCGGTGCTCAGGAAATCGCCTCCCGGTCAAGAGGCACACCGCGAATTGCCAACCGCATGCTTCGCCGTGTGCGTGACTTTGCTCAGGTGAAAGGGAACGGGGTTATCACCAAGGAAATCGCTGATAAGGCACTGTCCGACATGGAAGTCGACAAGCTGGGACTTGATGCCATTGACCGGCGAATGCTGCGTGCCATCATCGAGTATTATAACGGAGGCCCCGTCGGGCTTGAAACGCTTGCCGCCACCATTAACGAGGAGTCTGTCACACTGGAAGATGTCTATGAACCCTATCTTCTTCAGATCGGTATGCTGACTCGTACCCCACGCGGAAGATGTGTAACCCAGAAAGCATATGAGCATCTCGGGCTCGTTTATTCCGGGCAGGTTTCTGGTCAACAACAGTTGGAATTGTGAGATTTTTTTCCCAAGAAAGTCAACAAAATTGTTGACAACCCGACGACTTGATGTATAATATGTATGTTTTCAGAAATGGAATAAAAAAACAATGATTGATTATTCCAGTCTATCCGATCAGGATCTTATTTCTGCCGGTCGCCAAGGCGACAGGCTGGCAGAAGAGGAACTGATCAGACGATACGGCCAGAAAGTCCGTATCTGTGCAAGACATTTTTTCCTCCTGGGCGGAGATGATGAAGATCTTTTGCAGGAGGGGATGATCGGCCTTCTTAAGGCAGTACGGTCATTCAATCCCGCATGCGGCACTTCCTTTAACACCTATGCAGAGAAGTGCATTCGCTCAAGGCTGATTGACGCTGCACAGTTCAAAGGATTTGCGGAATTTGTTTCCTCTGAGGATCTGGATTACACAGACACAGCGGATGAAGACAGCAATCCGGAGACGCTCCTGATCAACAGAGAGCGTTACGAAGAGGTCGTTTCCCAGTTGAGAATGAAGCTTTCCCGCTATGAAAGCTCTGTTCTTGACCTGTTCTTACTTGGTTTTTCCTATCCTGAAATTGCAAACAAGCTGGGGAAAACGGACCGCAGCATTTATAATGCGATTCAGCGGATCCGGGAAAAACTGGTAGAACTTTTATAACAGCGGCGAAATCAGCTAATAAGCTGTTCGCATATATTCTAAGCCGGAAGGCGCTTATCAAAAGAGAGGATTCCAAAATGTACGAAGACAAGACCTTAGTTTGCAAAGAGTGTGGTAAAGAGTTTGTGTTCACCGCCGGTGAGCAGGAATTCTATGCAGAGCGCGGTTTCCAGAATGAGCCGCAGCGCTGCAAGGCATGCCGTGATGCACGCAAAAATGCCGCTCGCGGCCCGCGTGAGTATTTTACCGCAGTCTGTGCTGCATGCGGCGGTGAGGCAAAGGTTCCTTTTGAGCCGAAGTCCGATCGTCCTGTATACTGCAGCGAGTGCTTTGCAAAGATGAGAGAGCAGGCCTGATTACAGTTCCTGCCTGAAATAATGGGGCGCTCTGCGCCCCATTATTTTACCATATTGTGAAACATGATTAACTGGAAGGAGAACCGCAATGGAAATTTCTGACATCACAAAAGAAACGCTGATCGGTGATATCGTAACTTACTTCCCTGAGGCAATGCCTGCTTTTCAGGCCATCGGAATGCACTGCATGGGCTGTGCCATGGCATCCGGTGAAAATATCGAACAGGCCTGTGCTGTTCACTGGGTAGACGCTGACCAGTTTCTGGAAGATCTGAAGGCATACCTTCAGAGTCTCTGATCGCCATCGTATCAAAAATGATGAAAGAGCCGGATTACATCCGGCTCTTCTCTGTGAAACGCTGAATTTCGGAGGAACCCTTGAGCAAAAGACTTCATGAAATATTATCTCTCATATCGCCGGGTAAGGGAGTCGTCGACGTAGGGACGGATCACGGGTACGTCCCGATCACGCTGGCAGAGTCCGGTTATCCGGGGAATCTTTTCGCAACCGATATTCATCCCGATCCTCTGAATACTGCAATTGCTCTCGCGGACGAGGCTGGTGTCCGCAACAGGATAACCTTTTCTCTAAGTGACGGGCTTGACGGCATTTCTCCTGACGAAGTGGATACCATTGTAATCGCCGGACTGGGAGGGGACACCATCTGCTCCGTTCTCGACCGGGCGGAGTGGACCATGAATCCCGGCTACAGAATGCTTCTGCAGCCCATGACAAAAGGAGAGGTTCTTCGCTTCTGGCTGTGCAACAACGGGTATTCCATAGCTTCCGAAAGGGCAGTTTGGGAAAACGGCAGGATCTTCCGAATTCTCTGTGTCTCATTCAGCGGTGAGAACACCCCGATGACTGACGCAGAGCTCTATCTCGGAAAGGCAGAGCTCCTTGCATCCGATCCGCTTCGGGAAAATATTGCCGCGCTGGAGTACGAGCGGCTTCAGAAAAAGCTGTACGGATTAGAACGATCCTCCCGTAGCTCTCCGGAGTTCGCCTTTTTTCAGAATATTCTGCACGAGATCAGCCAATGGCAAAGATAAGGAATAACAACAATGGCAAAACAAAGAACAGTTTATGTCTGTACAGATTGCGGAAATGAAACCTCCAACTGGGCCGGCAGATGCCCGAAATGCGGCTCCTGGAACACCCTGAAGGAGATTACGCTGGACGCCTATCAGAAAGGCAGCCGGGCAAGATCGGGCTCCTCCCGGGAGGATCGCAAGCTTCCGAAAAAGATAACCGAGCTGGATGTCACAGAGGAAATCCGCTTCAGCACCGGCATCTCCGAATTTGACCGCGTGCTGGGAGGCGGTGCGGTGGAAGGATCCCTCGTGCTGGTCGGCGGTGCACCGGGGATCGGAAAATCTACAATTCTTTTGCAGATGTGCGGAAAAATCGGCTCCGAGAAGACGATTCTCTATGTCACCGGCGAAGAGAGTGAACGGCAACTGAAGCTGCGGGCAGATCGGCTGGGAGTAAACAGCAGCTCCGTATTCGTCCTGGCGGAAACCGACATCAATTCCGTCCTCAGCAACCTGGACACAACAGAGCCCGACATTCTGATTATCGACTCCATTCAGACTATCTCCGACTATGACAACGATTCCGCTCCCGGCAGCGTCACACAGGTGAAAGAGTGCACCATGCGCATCATGCGTGTTGCCAAGGAACGCGGCCTTACTGTTTTCATTGTGGGGCATATCAACAAAGAGGGCAGCCTGGCGGGCCCGAAGGTGCTGGAGCATATGGTAGACTGTGTGCTCTATTTTGAAGGAGAGCAGAACACATCCTTCCGTTTATTGAGAGCTGCGAAAAACCGTTTCGGCTCCACCAACGAGATCGGTGTATTTGAAATGAATAATACCGGTCTATCCTCAGTGGATAATCCGTCTGAAATGCTTCTCTCCGGCCGTCCGGATGACACGCCGGGTACATGTGTCACCTGTATCATGGAGGGCACACGCCCGCTTCTGGCTGAAATTCAGGCCCTTCTCACGCCCGGCGGATACAATGCGTCCCGCCGCTGCAACGGTCTGGACTACAACCGGGCAGCCATGCTGCTTGCAGTTGTGGAGAAGCGGGGCGGGCTCAGCGTAATCGGCTGTGACACCTATATCAACGTCATCGGCGGGCTGACACTGGATGAGCCTTCAGCCGATCTTGCAACGGTGCTGGCCATCTGTTCCAGTTACCTGGAGCGGCCTTTGGGCACAGACCTGGCTGCCATCGGTGAAGTAGGTCTTTCCGGTGAAATCAGGAGCGTCAGTGCTGTTAACCAGCGTCTTTCCGAAATTGCACGCCTTGGATTTAAACGCTGCGTGATTCCTGCCCACATCAAGGGAGAAATCAAAAAAATACCGGGGCTGGAAACCATCCCGGTAAAAAATGTCTATGAAGCAATCCGCACGGTGTTAAAAAAACCGAAAACGGAATAACGCCATTCACGAAATAACCGCTCCTGCCGGAACGGTCATTTTCGTTTATTCTTCCGTCTGCTTTTCACGAATCTTGCGGCCGATGGGGTTTGCCATGGCAGCCTCATGCAGGGCAGCATTGTCAATATGGGTGTAAATCTGTGTGGTGGAGAGGTTTGCATGCCCCAGTACCTCCTGCAGAGCACGGGTATCCACGCCGTTTTTCAGCATCAGGGTAGCAGCCGTGTGCCGAAGCTTATGAGGGGAATAGCGTGATGCATCCATCCCGGCCTCCAGAAGCTTTTTCTCCAGCATCTGTTCAATACCCCTGGCTCCGAAACGTCCGTTTTTCTGGCTGATAAACAGAGCGTTTCTGGCATCCGGGTGGATTTTGCCGTTATCACGAACCATCAGATAATCATCCAGGGCCTCCCGGCAGCCCTCACCGAAATAGACAACTCGCTCCTTATTGCCTTTGCCCAGAACTCTCACATGATCTTCATACACATCCGTGAGATTCAGCGACACCAGCTCCGAAATTCGCAGCCCGCAGGACATAAACAGCATCAGAATTGCGTAATCCCGGTACATATAGGTCCCTTTGCAGGCATCGAGAAGTTTTTCACATTCTGATTCCTCCAGATATCTGGGCAGGGAAGCCTTACGTTTCGGCATATCCAGTTCCTGACAGATATTATGATCCAGCAGATGACGCTTCGCCGTGAGATAGAAAAAGAAGGACTTGACCGATGACGTCCGCCTGCAGCGGCTGGCCGCTGAAAGCGATCCCTGTTTATCCGGTGAAAAGGACTGGTAGCGGTATAATTCCTCAATACGGATGCTTTCGATAAAATCCAGATCCACATCGGTAATATCAATTGCGTCAAACGGAACCGATGCATCCACCAGATGCCGGCGTTTTTTCAGAAAGCGGAAGAGAATCTTCAGGTCTGTATAATAAGCCATCACAGTTTTGTCGGAATGGCCGCGAACCGTTGAATGGTATTCGAGAAACTCCATCAAAATATCCGGTGCGTCCTGAATGGTATCCAGCGTGGTCATAATGCACCTCCAATCTTAAGTGTTTACATAATACCACCATTTTCCCCAAAAAGCAAGTAAAAATCTCGCTAAATTGTTATTATGCGAGATTTTATTATTTTTAGAAAACAGCGGCAGTTTTTCCCGACTGCCGCTGCTTTTTTCATGCCGCAAGCTTATTCAGTTTTCACTTCCTGCCATGGCAGCTTCCCTGTCTTGCCCAGAGCGGAATAAAGAGCCGGCCAGATGACAAAAACAAAAATGCTGGAGGCTATGGTGTTCACCAGTGTCGTCACGGAACCGATCTTGGCAAGCGTTGCCGACAGATCCTGCGGAATGCCGAAAATATACGTCTTATAAAAATATCCGACCAGCGGATCCAGAATCACGTTGCAGCCAAGTGACGCGATTGCAGCGATCAGAGCGATCTTTGTCTGTGCCTTTATCCCCGGTTCCTTTTCTATATGGAAAACTCGCCTGGAAACATAGGTGGCAATCAGTCCGATGATCATCTTCAGCAGAAACGTTTTCGGTGCACTGGTGACATATCCGCTGGTGAGATCGGCAAGCGTCAGCCCCATGGCTCCGGCAAAGCCGCCCCAGCCGCCGAGAAGCAATGCTCCGATCACCACAAAGGTATTCCCAAGGTGGATTGCCGTTCGTTCCGTCCCGACCGGAATATCGATTCTCAGAAACTGGAATCCCACATAGGCCAGTGCAGCAATCAATGCTCCCTGTACAATCTGAAGTGTTTTTTTATGACTCATGTCAATCACTCCCCTCTTTGTCCATAGAATAGCACAAACTGGCTATATGTAAATAGCCAGTTTGAACATATTTTATAAGGCCAGATTTAATCTCTGCGAAACAGATCTCTGGTATAGACCTTCTCTTCTACATCATCCTGAACACTGTCGTACCCGGCAGCTTATCGGCTGCCGGGTTTCGTTCATTTTGCGTCAATCATCAAATTCCACGAGGCTGTCGTCATCCAACGCGAAGGCTGCCTCTCCGCCTTCTTCACCCGTCTCCTCAATCGGATCCTCTCCGAAGTAGGATTCGAGGATCGCCTGCGTCCATGTCACGTGGGCTGTGATGTGGTAATTCTGCAGGTAAGGCACATAGAAGTCAAAGTAGATATTGGAATAGATCGGGATCGTGGGCAGCACCTCATTGTACCGCTCCTGGAAGCTCACCCACTTGCTCACATACTCAAAGATGTCTCCCGGCTCCGTCTTACGCATGTTCACGGCACGCCAGTAGAGGTCTTCGTCATCGGAATAGGTGTTGTTCCACATCTTGTGCACTGCTTCATCATCAGCACTGTAGGTGATGGACGGGTCCACAATCACATGGAAGTTGGTAGCAAGATAGATCATGTCCGTGGTGCGCTCGTTCTCTCTGTAATAGGACAGGAGAAGATCCTCCATCGGTGTGGGCACCAGGGTCAGCTTAATGCCGCAGGCATTGAGGTTGTCGATAAAGTTCTCCTGAATGGTGTCAACAATGTGATTCCCTTCCGGATACATCATAGTCAGGTCCAGCGCTACCAGCTTGCCGTCCACCATCTTGCAGCGTACATCGTCCTCACCCGGATGGTAGGTGCCTCCGTTGCGGTTCAGA
>OCTX012081566.1_pt1 | contig 10045 bp, 12 predicted proteins | sample 1539691 | NCBI WGS metagenome assembly OCTX01 (sample SAMN02144231, study PRJEB22623) | gut metagenome | biome: sheep rumen | host: Ovis aries | place: New Zealand | reverse complement strand
TTGTAATAAGAAAGTGTTGAAATTAACACATATTTTTTCACATAAAAAAAGCCAGCTCTATGCCGACTTCAATAACACTATACTAGCAATACAGCCTGCCCCATCAGCAAATAATACCATTGACACATATATGATTGTCTGATATTATTTTCTTAGAGGTACTGCCGATAGACGGTTAGTCTCTGAGTTTGGTTAAAAAATAACCGCGCCTTTGGAACTATGTGGGCGGTTATTTTTTTATGCTCATTTTTGCTAACCTGATACCAAATCCTATGCAAGTCAGCATAAACACCTTTCCCATAATTAGTAAAGGGTCACCTGTTGCAACAGGTGACCCTTCTGTTCGTATAGAACTTTGTCTTCTATCTTGCCAGTTAATGGCTTTGTGTTTTAAATTATAGATGTTTATCCATTATCTGTCAATATCTATTTTGTTAACCCATAGATTATTGCTTTATCAATTAAATCAAGTTTTTTATTTGATATCCTAATGTCACTTAGTACATCTTTATTCCTTTTTGGATTATAAATACGTATTTTACTAACTGTGGTTATTTGATTAACCAACGCTATACTACCCTGTTTCATTTTATCAATTTCTCTTTTTATATTCTCCGCCAACATTATTTCTCTTTCAACTTTATCAATTTTATTTATCAATGTTTTAAGATTATTTGAGCCGTTATTAAACAAAGGACTAGCCAAATATATATTCTTCATCAGTTCTCCTTTTCAAGTTGATGTAAAGCATAAGAACAAGTAGCTTCAACTCTTTCCCCTCTACCTCTGATCTTTTCAACAGCCATATTGTAAAGTTCCTTAGCAATCCCCTGGCCTCTTAAAGACTCATCAGTCCATGTATGAGTAATAGTTGAAACACCCTCTGCAGTACGTGGAAAATCAATCTCACAAATCACCTTTCCATTCTCATCCTCTGCATATATTCTCTCATCTTCAATAATGTAATCCATAGCAAACACCTCCGAATTTATCAACAGATTTTACGTTCAAAAATTTCATTTGTATAAAGAATATCACGATAATTGAAACTTTTCAACGGATTACACGGCGATAAATTTTCTCCTCCAATTTGACTATTCTCAATCATTCTTCAGCAAATACTTATTATTCACAACCTTCATAGAAAGTGCCGCACTAATTAATTCGCTATAAACAGGCTCAGTAGGACGAATTACAATCCCCTCCTTCTTCGTTCCACATGGATAATTACCATCCGCTCGATCAAGCAAAGACTCAACCGTCGAATATTTCGATGGCAAATCAAAATCCACTTCTTCAATTGGCACCATCTCCATCTGCAACTTATTGCACACTTCCTGCATTCTCCTTAATCCAACCCGTTTCCCATTTTCCCTAATTGTAAAAACATACCACTCTGGCTTACTCAGTTTTAGTCTATTTCTCTGAATACCCGGAGCACACAATTCTCCTTGAATCGTTATGGTTTTAAGATTATTCCTCCTCACAAATTCCTCTAATATTTCCTGATATCTACGCTCCTTAATAAGATTATAAAATAAACACTTTCCATCATCCTTATATTCAAAATTATGTCCTGTAACATGAAAACCATTCTCATCAATACCAATAGAATGTGAAGAACCATCCATCTTAGTAGAAATATAATACTCAATCCCAGCAAATGCCTTTATCAACTCTGGCTCAGCCTGCACACGTGTCTCATCCGTATGTGGTATATCATAAGGCAATGTACCCACAATAGTACCACCAGTCGTTGCCTTTTCCTCTATTTCCCACTTTCTAACCCCAAGAATATCTGTAACATCCATCCCAACTGTAGCATCTTCTGGTATTTCAGGGAACAGATTTATTGGAAGCAGCAACCCCTGAGAAATCTGGCCACGAAACCTCTGTGTACGAAGTTTAAACCCCTCTCCCATTATATCCGACTTTTTATAACACATAGAACGCAAAAACTCGTATTCTGGGCGAATAGGAAGAAAAGAATCAATTTCAAAGTAAACGCCCAAATCCATAGGTTTAAACACCCCCTTATTCACAACACACTGCCAACCCAAAACTCGCGCCAATTCAATCTTATCTGCGTCCTCAATAGGTTCTACCTTATATATCCTTTGTATACTTGCTAATTTACGACTCATATCCATCCTCCTTCATATTTATTAGAATTATTCAATTATATGAATTTTAAAACAAAAAAATCCATATTATCTAAAACAAATCACATAATTATTTATCCTTTTTCATTGAAGCAAATGCAGCCACATAACCAAGAATTCTATCCCTCTGTGACTTCTCTAACTTATTAAACTCCGTAACCAAGACACCTGTATCCGTATCAACGTCAACCGTATAATACCTATGATTCTTACTACGACTCGCCGCCGGATCCACACCCGAAAGCAACCACTCAGGCGTAACATCCAACACTCTGCAAATTGAAAGTATCTTATCAGATGAAGGATTTGTTTTATTCTTCTTCCATTCGCTAATAGTACTCTGCTGTATACCTGTCTTCTCAGCAAATTCCTTTTGTGTCATAGAAAGCTGCTTCAATCTATCAAATATTCTTTCGCTTATTGTCATCATGTTTCTCCATAACAATCTTCAAATCGCTTAACGCAATTCAATTATATGAATTATATCTCAAATCTCACCCCTAGTCAATGACTTTATTTTCATCTCTTTACTATCCACTAATATTTCCTCTTCTCCAGTTTCTTTTTCAAACGAAATACCATAATCCCCATTTAAAATATGACCAATTTCATGTAACAATGTAAACCAAAAAGAGTCTGCATTTAATCTTCTGTCATTTACCATAAGCATAATATTTTCACCAACCTTTTTAGTAGCACCGTTAATATTTGAACCCGGTAAATTAGGAAGAATAATGAAAATAACCCCTGCTTCCATAAATGCATTATAAATCATCGGATAAAATTTATCATGATTCTCTGTTAATGTTAATGCATACGAAACTGCTTTCTCAAACTTTGATTTATTAAACTTTGGCGCATCTACTTTCAATGCCATATTAACTGCAATCTGAACCATAGCATTAGCCTTAACAATACTTTTCACAGGTAAATTTTCTGTTGAACTTCTAAACTTCACTGACATATCTCTTTTTGTCAAAGCACTTAGTGTCGCAACATTAAAATATTCTCTAACTCTTTTTATCTGTTCATCAACCTGTCTTGGAAGATGTGGCAAACCATATTCTTCTTCAAAATACTTATAATCCAAATATCCAAATACAATTCTTTCTTTTAGTAACTCATCTTCTAATTTATGTTCTGCTACTAAAGCATCATATGCATTCTGTAAATTCAACCAGTAACTAACACTAGTTCCTATCATTCTTGATAGTTTCATAGCAATATCAATTGATAAATTCTGCTCGCCTCTAACCAAAAGACTTATATTTTTAGGTGTAGTATCTAATCTTTTAGCAAAATCTTCTTGTGTTAATCCACTTTCATCAATTATCTCTTTAATATAATATCCTGGGTGAAATGCAATTGTATCATTATATTCAATATAATTACTCATAATGTTTACTCACCTCCGTAATTCCAACAATCTTAACTATCCCCGCTATTTTATCAATATCATGCCTCCCCAAAATAACTTCTTAGCAGCTTTAACGCTTGTACATTGTTCTTCAACTTTCTTACTTGAATATTCTATATCCAAATTTTTACACCTCGTTGTATTCAAATTACCCATTAGGTAATTTCATCGTATCACCATGTTGATATTTAATCAACATTTGTTTATGATCAAATACAAAAAGCCGACACCACGCCGACTTCAATAAACTATGCTAGCAATTCTCTAATGCCTCATTACATCAGTTAACTATATTCTTTCATATTTCCAATTTTAGCCCCCGACGAAGCAGGCAAACTGCCTGCCCCATCAGCAAATATAGTGTAAAGTTTTTGTCAGTTAAATAAAAAAAAGAGAAAAACTTTACACTATATAATCCTCAACAGAAAAAAACTACGCAGCAAATGCCACACAGATTCCCATAAAAAATTAGAGCCGTGAATATTCATAAGAATACGCACAGCTCGTATAAAACATATTTGTTTTTTCTTCTGAGGTTATTGTACTAAACTCAATACCAAAATTCAACTACTTTCTCAAAAAAATCAAAAAATTTCTTTATAGTATCATTATCTCTATAATACTCTTCATTCCTATATATTCGTTCAATTAGCCCTTCCAGTTTTAATTTAATATTTTCGTATGCCTTGTCGCTTTTGACTATTTTTTTATATGTATACAATAAAGTTACTATCTGTCTAATTCGTTCATTATTTAACTCTTGTCTAATTCTTGTTTTACTCAGTTTCTCACATCGATATAAATCCTGTAAAATTTGAACAGAAACCCTACGTTCATTATTTCTTGATACATGCAAATCATTAATAATACAACTGTTATGCGCTGCAGCATTACGTATTTCCTTACATGCTCTCAAAAGATAAAACATCTTTTCTAACTCTTTATTAACAAATTTTTCAGAACAAAACTTGCAAAAAGAAATTAATCTTCCAAAAGGAATAATCTCAACATATACCCATACTGGCATACCATTTTGATATTTCTCAACCAGATCCTTATTATAAACTGTCTGCTTTCCTCTATCTATCTCACCATTAATTCTATCTAATGATTCATCATACTTCTCACATAAATATTCTTTAAATTCATCAACTATACTATAACCATCTTCTTCAGATTCAGTAATTAATCTTAAAATATATACCTTTATAAAATGCTCTATATCCAATGACATTTGTATAAAAGCATATCGCATTTCTTTATCTATACTTGATAGATCTTTAAGATAGGCAAATTCCAAATCAATATATTTGCCAGACAATTTTCCACCTTGATACTTATTATAATTCTTTCTATAAGATGTTAATTTAAAATAATTATTATTTATAATCAAAAAATCTTTAGCTTCTTTTTCTGATACAATATTGAATAAAACTCCTTTATTCTTCAAATAATTTATCTGTTCGTCATAGTCTAGCTTTCTTTTATAACTATTCATATCAACCTCCAATTTATATACCCACTTAATAATATAATCTCTCATACAAGCGCCAGTGTCAAGTGTCAATAATTGTTTCTTAAACCTTGCAGAACAAATTCAATTTTCAACGGTGAAAATCCCTTATATAATCTTCCTAAATACTCCTCACTACGAAACAGTTCCTGAATTCTAATATACATCTCATAATCCAAATGAAACCAATATATATATCTAGTAATTCCTTTATTTTTCATTACTTCCTCTTCTAAATATAGTTTATCTTTTACAACTCTATTTAAAATATATGTATCAATAGAAGCATGACAAAAAACAAAATATCTCTTCTTACCATTTTCTATTGCCCAACAATATAAATATTTAAAATACATATTTACAACCATCTGTGCAACACTAAACGATAGAATCTTATCATTATCAACATCTTTATAACCACCACACCATAAATCGCAATACTTTTTATGAAATTTATCAAACTCAACCTCATCTTTATATGGATTATTAGATTTCAAATATGTACAAATACCAGTTCCTATTTCCAATATATTATTCTTAATTTGTCTTTCAATCTCTACGCTTACTAAAAGTCGATTTACCAATAATTCATACACCTTGTTATCAACTTCAGTTTTCACATTCTCCAACTGCTTCCCATTCAAATTCACAAAATTGTATTCTTTACAAAATCCTTTAATATAATCTTTTATAACTATCGGCATATTATATTCCTCCTTTTATTTACTAACACTCCGCATTATTATAATTCTAATATTATCACTTATAAATTTTTTCTCTAACCCGTCAACGCTATAAAATTATTTTTTTTTAGCTTACGCTCATCTATATCTCCATTTTATCAATTCATATTAATATATTTCTACCCAGAACGGGGTATTTCTAAAATATTTTTCATATATACAAAAAAAACAATTATAAAAGACCTGTGTAACTTAAATCTTTGGGCGGTTATTTTTTAATGCTCATTTATGCTAACATGTAGTAAAAACTGATATATAAGATTATCAATATATACAAAGAAGGGACTGTTAAAACAGTCCCTTCTAACTTTGACATAATGTCTTAAGATTAATACCGCTTAACGGCAATGTTATAAACACACAAATATGTGTAAAAACATTATATGATATACAAACAATTTCTGTCAAGCATTCATTATATATAATTCTTTTATTTTTTCATTAATCCTATCCAAACCTTCTGGCGATAATTTTATTCCATGAAGAACACCATACATATTTTTAGGATCCTCTATTCGAATCTTACTTATACATGTCATCTGATTAACCAAAGCCATACTTCCATTCTTCATCTTAGATAATTCTTTCAACATCTTCCTGATATCTCTTTTCTGTTCATTAATTTGATCCAATTTCTCATAACACTTTTCAATTATACATTTTATATCATAATATTTTTCATCAGAAACATGTATCTCTTTTTTCCCTTCATCAATCTCTGACTCATCAATTAAATTATGTAATTCTTCCAAAAATCTTTCATTATCCTTTTCTTTCTCCAATACCTCCTGTTGCATACCAAGTAATTTTGATTTAACTTTTTGAACCAACTCATTACCCAAATCAACATTATGTTTTGAAATTATCTTATCATCCGTTGAAGACAAAGGAACAACCGTAACTACTGGAGACGATAGATTATTATTTTTATCAATCACAACAGCATAATGTAATCCACCATATTCACTACCTACATTAAAACCAAACTGAACTTTTACAATATCACCTCTTTCATATCTCTTATTTCTCTTAGGATCAAAAAATTCTTCATACCTTAAATAATTAGAATATGTATGCAACCAATACGAAATCAAATCAACTTTCTTTGGTTGGTCTTTTGCAAGCTCTATCAAATATTCATTCAATATTTCTAATGTTTTATCCTTATGTTTTAAAACTTTTTCTCTACTCTTATAATTGCTCATATATATTTTAACCCCTTATTCTTATTGAAAGAATGATTCAATATATCCCATAAGTCTATCCCTCTGAGACTTATTCAACTTATTTGTTTTTGAAATCAAATATCCAATCTCTGTATCTTTATCAATAACATAATACTCCTGAGTATTCTTTCCTCGCTCCACTGAATCAACTCCAGATAATAACCACCCTGGACTAACTCCAAGAGCTTCACATATCCCCATAATTTTATCAGATGAAGGATTTGTTCTATTCTTTTTCCATTCACTAATGGTACTTTGTCTAATACCTGTTTTTTCGGCAAATTCCTTCTGTGACATGTTAATCTGTTCTAATCTTTCAAATACTCTTTCACTTATTGTCATCACGATTCTCCATTATTTTCATTTTTATGAATCCATTTCAATTATATGAATTATAGCTCAAATCCCAATAATAGTCAACTGTCTAAAACATAAAATACCTAATCTCCATTGACACTCACCCCCATATACCACAAAAGACCGCACAGTCCAAACCATGCAGCCTTCCATATCCGTTCATATTAACATTACAACTCATCAATCAACGTAATAATCTCCTTAATCAGCATCAACCTATCATCAACATCCTTAGCCCAATGATACCTCAAAATATCCTCCGCCGTCTTCTGCATTGCCGGGAATGCCGACCTAGTAAGCTGATTAGCATAAATAACAATATTCACGCCATGCTCAGCAAGCTCCTCCTCAGTAATCACATTGAAACTTGAAGGTACAACCACAATCGGCGTATCCTTATCATCCGCTCTAAACTTATCGCAGAACTCAACAATCTCCGCAGGATCCTTTTTACGACTGTGAATCATAATACCATCAGCCCCAGCCGCAGCAAATGCTCTCACACGCTCAAGTGCATCATCCATCCACTGCTCTAAAATCACAGCAAAACTATAACATTATGCTATCTTCCCTTCTTCCACGAAACAGGATTATCTAGATCCTTTAAAGCCTTCATATATCCCATCAACCTTTCCCTACTATCATGAGAAAGCTTATTATAATCCTTTATAAATACACCTATTTCCGACTCCTTATCTATCACCATAAAATTAGGTTCATTACCTCTTTTGCCCTCTTTTTCAATTCCAGATAACAGCCACTCTGGACTAACCTTCAAAACCTGACAAATAACCATCACTTTATCAGTTGTAGGATTTGTCTTTTTTGATTTCCATTCACTAATTGCGCTCTGCGAAATACCCGTCTTTTCAGCAAATTCCTTCTGTGTCATATTCAACTCATTTAATCTCAAAAAAATTCTTTCTCTAATAGTCATTCTTCAACTCCTATTTCCTACAAAGCAGTTTATCAAAACCTATTGACTCTAATATTTTCATCTGCTATTATATTCTCAAGAGGTACTACCGATAGACGGTTAGTTCCTAACGATTAAAAAATAACCGCGTGGAGACATACACTTAACCCAAATTAAGTTAAGCATATGGCGGTTATTTTTTAATGCTCGATTTTGCTATCATATAGCCAAAACTGATACAGGTTATAACTAAACCTAAAATACCAATAAATGTGTCTATAGTTAGCATAAGCATCACCTCCTTGTCTTTATTCTTGTTATAATAAATAACAGGACTAAACACTTGGAGGCTTTTATTTTCCTCCAAGTAATTGAAGGAACAACCGCCTACCGTTTATGGTAATACCCCATAAAATTATAATAATTCAACATTGCACAAGCGTCAAGTGTCAATAAATATTTTTAAATTATTTCATATATACGAATATCTATTCAAAATAAAAAGTGCCAATAGGACACTTTTTATTCCAACTTATCATCTTTGTAATACTTCCCTAATGGGTTTTGCCTCCACTTACACATCTTCCCTAAACGTATCAGGTCTTCCCGGATCAAACACCTCATTACAAGTCATCACCGTAACCAAATCCTCCGTCTCCGAAAGATTAATAATATTATGAGTCCACCCCGGAATCATATACACAGCCTCAATCTTATCTCCAGAAACCTCAAACTCAACCATCTCACCAGTGTTGATATTACGCTCCTGAATCAAGCCATGACCATGAACAACAATAAACTGTTCCCATTTAGAATTATGCCAATGCTGTCCCTTAGTAATGCCCGGCTTAGAAATATTAATCGACACCTGTCCGCAATCCTCAGTATGCACAAGTTCAGTGAATGAACCACGATTATCAACATTCATCTTAAGCGCATACTTAAACTTATCAGCAGGTAAATAACTCAAATATAAACTATATAATTTCTTATCAAATGACCCCTCCGGCATCTTAGGCATCATCAATGTTGAAGGCTGCTCTTTAAAAGTCTCAAGCAGCTCAACAATCTCACCAAGAGTAACCTTATGAGTAACAGGAACACAACAATATCTACCATCATCAGAAAGAACTGTTTCAACGCCATCGAATTCACAATGCTGTTCCTTCCCTTCAAGAAGATCAAACATTCCCTCAACCAAGTCATCAATATATAAAAGTTCTAACTCAACTGAAGCATCATTAACTGTAAAATCTTCGTCATTTGCTACAGCCCAACAGAAAGTTGAAACTGCAGAATTATACTTTGGTCTAGAATGACCCATCAAGTTTGGAAAACGATACACATAAACAGGTGCACCTGTTTCCTCAGAATATGAGAAGAACAATTCTTCACCAGCCTTCTTACTACGACCATACTCTGAATCACCAAATCTACCAGATAATGTCGCCTGAATTGAAGATGAAACCATAACACCAGCTTTATTGCCATGCGACTTTAACGCATCAAGCAATTCACTAGCGAATCCAAAGTTACCCTTCATAAAATCTTCTGGATTCTCTGGTCTATTAACGCCCGCAAGATTAAAAACAAAATCCGCCTTCGCGCAGTACTCATCTAGTTCCTCACGACTAGAATCTATATCATATTCATAAATCTCATCAATAACAATATTAGGTCTAGTCTGATTCTTTCCATCCCTAATATTCTT
>OCTX012196681.1_pt1 | contig 10046 bp, 10 predicted proteins | sample 1539691 | NCBI WGS metagenome assembly OCTX01 (sample SAMN02144231, study PRJEB22623) | gut metagenome | biome: sheep rumen | host: Ovis aries | place: New Zealand | reverse complement strand
GCACCGGGCTGCCGTCGGGCTCAGTGAAAACACCGACGCGATCATCATCGTTGTTTCAGAAGAAACCGGAATCGTCAGCATGGCGAGGGACAGTGTGCTGACCCGTCCCCTGACCGTTCAGGCGCTGGAAGAGATCCTGAATGAAATCTATTCGAACAGGGCACCGCGCGTATTCTCTTTCCTGAAAAACCTGAAAAAAGAAGCGGAGGGCGAACCAAATGAATAAGACGTCCTTTGCCGCGAAAGCAAAAGCGATCGGGAAAAAGATGTTCATCCTGCTTCGCCATATTGTGCTTCACAACGGATGGGTGAAGCTTCTTGCCCTGCTGATTTCCCTGATTTTATGGGCCGGCCTGATTTCACAGGATGAAACACTGACCCGGGACAAAACATGGCAGAATGTCAATGTCTCCGTGAACGGAAGCGACGCGATGAAACGGAACGGCTATATTGTCGTCAGCGACCTGGACGAAATGTTATCCAACGTTTCTGTCACTGCCGCCGTGCCGCAGAAGCAATACGAATCCGCTGAAGTATCCGCCTATAATATCCGTGTGGACCTGTCCAGGATCAACGGCATCGGCGCACAGGAAATGAAAATCCTCAGCACCACCAGCGCAGCATACGGAAAGGTGACCAATACCGTTCCTTCCGTGCTGAATGTTGAAGTGGAAGAATATCTTGTACGCCAGCGGATTCCTGTCACGGTAACCATCGGCGGAGATTACCAAAACGGCTGGTATAAGGACTGGTATATGCCCAGTCCCAGCGTGGATCCGTTACTGGTCGCGGTCAGCGGACCGAGAAGCCTGGTTCAGAATATCCTGAAGGCCAAAGTGGAGCTGGATCCGGAAACGATTGAATGGGCAGAAGGGTCCATGCTGAGCACCGGAATGATACGGCTCTATGACCGGTCCAATGATGAAATTCAAAGCTCACTGCTGGATATTACCACAGAGGGCCTGACCATCGATACCGTCCTGATTGAAGGAGTGATCCTTCCCGCAAAAACCTTCGATATCAGCGGATATTTCGAACTTCAGGGCAAGGTACAGGACGGATACCGGGTCGCTTCCATGCGCGTCAGCCCTGAAAATGTAAAGGTTGCCGCAAAAACAGATGTACTGGAGCAGCTGGACGAGTTGTTGACAGACCGGATCATCAACCTGGACGGCCTGAATGAGACAACCACTTTCCAGATGAAGATCCAGAAACCTTCGGAGGATGCTGTCCTTTCAAACGACACGGTGACTGTGACGGTCGAAATAGAACCGGAAGACAGCGTCCCGCCCGAATTAGTACAACCCGGAGAATAATCGGAGACGGACATGGGCAGTTTTTCCAATACAGTTTTCAGTATCCTGCTGGGGTGGCTGCAGATCCTGGTTTCCATGATCTGGTCAGCCCTGACCGCCAAGGACGGACATTCTTTTCTGCAACTGATCGGGGATCACTGGATCCTGATTGCCGCCATTCTGTGCATGATTGGACTGGCGGCTGATTTTGCTGTCTACCTTTTCCGGTGGCAGCCCTATAAAGTCTGGAGGACCTTCTGGACCCGCATCCGGAAAGAACGGAAGGAAAAACAGGGAATTGAAAACGCTGCAGCGGGACAGGAAGAGGAATCTTTCCATTTCGGTGCCGGACCCATATCCGGAAGCCGGAGTGTGAACACGGAAGCAGAGGACCTGGAGAAATGGCAGGATCCTGAAGCAGAACAGGAAGAAGAAGCTTCATCTTTTATCACCAGAAACGGTTATTCTGTACCGGAAGACAGCCCATACAGAAGGCCCGCAAACCGGCGCCGGAACCGGCTCAGAATCGATCAGCTGCTGGGGGAGGATTCAGAAGACGGCTTCCATTATTCTCCGCCGCAGCCGATGATTGACCAGCATGAAGCTTATCAGCCACCGGTTTATCCGGAAAAATGGACAGGGAGCAGGAATCAGGACTCATGACAGAACTTTTCAGCGGAAACCGATATATTGTAATTACCGGAAATTACGGAAGCGGAAAAACAGAAATATCCCTGAACATGGCCATGGAATCCTCCCGGAGCGGGAAGAAAACCACCATTGTCGACCTGGATATTGTCAATCCGTATTTCAGGACCGGAGAAAAAACGGAGATCCTTGAGCAATCCGGAATCCGAGTCCTCATGCCGACCTATGCCCTTACAACCGTTGATATTCCGGCGCTGCCCGCGGAAATACAAAGCGTGTTCGAGGTTCCTTCCGATCATGTCATTTTTGACGTCGGAGGGGATGACACCGGCGCAGCGGCACTCGGACGTTATTATCCCTCCTTTATGAAAAACCGGGCATCCACCCTCACCGTTATGGTAATCAACTGCATGCGGCCTTTGACCCTGGAAAAGGATCAGATCCTTGATATCGCCGGACGTATTGAAAACCGAGGCAGGCTTAAAATTGACGTCATGATCAACAATACAAACCTGGCCGGACAGACGACGCCGGAGATGGTTGAGCGCGGAGAAGAAATCATATTAGCCTGCGCCGCTGAAAAAGGAATCACAAAGGTTTATACTTCCGGTATGAAATCGGTTCTGGATCAGTGCCGGCTTCATACACCGCTGATCCCCATCGAAAGATACATGGTTCCCGAATGGATGGAGGAACAGGAATGATCGAATTACCCTCCCAGTTTTTAAAGCGAATGGAAAACCAGCTCGGAAAAGAAATGCCGGATTTTCTTCATGAAATGGAACGCCCGCCTGTCCGAGGCATCCGGATGAACCTTCTGAAGCCTTTCGATGGAATGGATTATTATACCAGCGGAGAAAGGATTCCTTGGACTTCTGACGGATATTATCTTCCAGGCCAAAGCAAAGCAGGAGCTACGGTTTTTCACGAGGCCGGAGCTTTTTATCTTCAGGAGCCTGCTGCCATGCTGCCCGGGGAAGTGATGGATGTACAGCCGGGAGAACGCATCCTGGACCTGTGCGCCGCTCCGGGCGGCAAATCCACCCAGATGGGATTAAAGCTGAAGGGTGAAGGCTGGATTGTCAGCAATGAACCGGTTTATAAACGCGCACAGATTCTCAGCCGCAATATGGAACGCATGGGGATTCCGAACAGCATTGTAACCTGTTCGTATCCCTCCGACCTGCCTCCATCGTGGAATGAATTGTTCAACGGGGTTCTGGCAGATGTTCCCTGTTCCGGGGAAGGGATGTTCAGAAGGGATCCGATGACGCGGGCTGAATGGTCCGCCGAAAAAACAGAAGGCTGTGTCAAACGGCAACGGGAGATCCTGAACAATGCCGCCAGGTTTGTGATGCCCGGAGGAAGGCTGATCTATTCGACCTGTACCTATCACCCGGATGAAAATGAAGGCATGGTGGAGTGGTTTTTAAAAACACATCCCGAGTTTTCCACGGAATCTTTCTCTCTGCCGGGTGCGTCCGGAAAAACAGGGATGCTTCTTTGCCTTCCGCACCGGATGAAAGGGGAAGGGCAGTTTGTCGCCAAGCTCCGGAAAAAAGGAGATCCTTTCCGCACCGACGTCGGAAACCCTTTTGAACGGATTCAACCGAAGGATGCCGAATTGCTGATGCACAGCATTCCCGGAATCCAGACGCCAGACCATAAAATCGGAAATTCATTTATCCGTCTTTCCGAATGTCCGGAGATCAGAGGTGTCCAGGTACTCCGGGCCGGACTGAAAATCGCGGAAGCCAGCGGCCGAAAAATCACACCGGATCACGCGGCTGCCCTGAGCTTCAATATTTCCTCGGTTCAGCCGCTGGAGCTGAACCCGGACGAAGTCCGAAAATACCTGGCGGGGCAGGAAATCTGTCGTGACGGTACAGGCTGGCTGCTGATGAGATACCGCGGACTGGCCATCGGCTGGGGGAAAGGCAGCGACGGAAGAATCCGGAATCATTATCCCAAAGGCCTCCGAAAAGAAAACATTCTGACAGAAGCAGAGTGATTCTTTCTGAGATCCCTCGAAAATGCTTATTGATCAAAGATTTTGCTTGACTTCATCTGATGGATGCGGTATTATACACGTTGGCATCAAAAGCTCCGCTAGCCCCGGTAGCTCTTGAAACAGTTTCCCGGCATGCGACCATCATGGCGGGAGCGACCAAATAACTGGGAGGAAAATCCTTTGAAAACATTTATTCCGAAAACGGCAGACATTGACCGTAAATGGTATGTCGTTGATGCAGAGGGATTAGTGCTGGGCCGTCTGGCCAGCCAGGTTGCCAATATCCTGCGCGGCAAGAACAAGCCTATCTACACCCCCAATATGGATACCGGTGATTATGTCATTATCGTGAACGCTTCCAAAGCTGTTCTGACCGGCAAAAAGCTGGATCAGAAGGTTTATTACCATCACAGCGGATACGCCGGCGGACTGAAGGAAACCAAGTATCGCAAACTGATGGCCGAAAAGCCCGAATTCGCTGTCAGGCATGCGATCGTCGGGATGCTGCCCAAGGGACCCCTGGGCCGCCAGATGGCTAAAAAACTGAAAGTCTACGCCGGTGCTGAGCATGACCAGGCTGCACAGAAGCCTGAAGTGCTGGACCTGAAGTGATGAGACGCGGAAAGGAGTAAGAGATATGGCAAAGGGAGAATACAGTGCTGTCGGCCGTCGCAAGAAGGCTGTTGCCCGCGTTCGTCTGGTGTCCGGCGATGGAAAGATCGTGATCAACAAGCGCGATATCGACAATTATTTCGGCCTTGAAACCCTGAAGATGACCGTTCGTCAGCCCATGAACCTGACCAACGTCGGCAATTACGACGTGATGGTTAACGTGAAGGGCGGCGGCCTGACCGGTCAGGCCGGAGCAATCCGTCATGGCATCAGCCGCGCGCTGTGCAAAGCGGATCCTGAGCTTCGCGGAACCCTGAAGAAAGCCGGCCTGCTGACCCGCGATCCCCGTATGAAGGAACGCAAAAAGTACGGCCTCAAAGCTGCAAGACGCGCGCCTCAGTTCAGCAAACGTTAAGTCAACGCTTTCAAGCCTCAGAAATGGATTCATTTCTGGGGTTTTTCTTTATTTTCCAAAGTGTTATATCCAATTCGTGAAAAATGGATGAAAAAACACCCGGATTGTTGTATAATCGGAAAAAAGAAACGGAGGATGAATGAATGGATAATAAACAAGTCTATAAAGCCACCTTATGTTTCTCCATCCGGAGAATCCTGTGGGATATCCTCGGATTCCTGGTTTTGGCAGCGCTGACCGCGGCCGGTTTTTATATTGCGGACAAAACCTCTGACAAGGGACTGATCGGCCTTGTGATCGGCCTGATTATCGGACTGGTGATCCTGGTCGTTTTCCTCCGCTGGGTATCCTATAAATATAAAGCCGGACAGATCGCCATGATGACAAAAGGCGTTACGGAGGGCGAACTGCCCGAGGATGTACTGGGTGCCGGCCATCAGATCGTCAAATCCAGGTTTGCCACCGTCGCGGCTTTTTTCGCGGTGACGAGTGTTATCAAAGGCATTTTTAACCAGATCGGCAGGGGAATTACAGCCGCCGGACAGGCCATTGGCGGAGATAACGGCGGTACAGCCGGCAGCATCATCAGCTCGGTGATCCAGGTTATCGTATCCTACCTTTGCGACTGCTGCCTGGGCTGGGTTTTCTTCCGGAAGGATGTTAAAGCTACAAAGGCTACCCTCGAAGGCTCTGTTTTATTCTTCAAGCATGGCAAAACACTGGCGAAGAATCTTGGAAGAGTTTTCGGAATTGGGCTGCTGTCCCTGGTGGTGATCGGCGGCGCTTTCAGCGGAATCTTCTATCTGATTGCTTCCCGTTTTCCGGCCGTTTTCAACCGGTTATTCCAGGAAATTACGGAAAGCGCGACCCGTACCGATGTGACCATCCCTGCCTGGCTGAACAGTCCGACCACTTTGATGATCGCCGCTGCCGTACTGGCCGGCGTGATCATCTGGTCCATGATTCATTCAGTTTTTATCCGGCCCTTTGTGCTGGTTGGCGTCCTTCGCAATTATATCCAGTCCGGCATTGAAGATATGCCGACGGAAGCTTCCTTCGCGATGCTGGACAGCAAATCCGCCAAATTCAAAAAACTGCACGCGGAAACTGTATAAAAACCATCCATTCTTTCTGCATGGTTTTTTCAGCTCCGCATCCGCAGGCAGGCAGACCGGGGAATTCCCGATTCAGATCCTGAACCTGTTTCATTTCTCAAAGCCTAAGACGGAAGGAATTTCTTTCAATCATGGAAACAACTATCCAGCAAATCATGGAAAATGACTGGGCAAACCTGGGCATTAATCTTGCGGTAACGACTCTGGTTGCTTTCATCCTGCTCAAAGCGGAAAAAAGACTGGCAAACAAATGGTCTGTCAAGCATGACGATATCAATTCCCGGTATGTTCAGCGGATCATTCGTTTCCTGATCATCTTTATCGCGGGCCTCTGGGTTCTGATGACCAGCTCGCTGACCAAATCCTTCGGAGGATCGCTTTTCCAGGGAACAGCTGTCATTGCCGCCATCGCCGGCTTTGCCGCGAAACCGATCCTTTCCGATTTATTCTGCGGTATCATGATCAGTTCGACAAAGCCTTTTAACATCGGAGACCGGATCGAGCTGAATGACGGAACCGCGGGGATTGTAAAGGATATAACGATCCGGCATGTCGTGCTGCAGGGGATCGATACATTAAAAATTATTGTACCCAACAGCATGATCAATGAAAAAATGATTACCAACCTGAGCCATCAGACGAAGACCCGGAGCATTCATTTCAAGTTTTCAGTCGGGTTGAATTCCAATATTGACCAGGTGAAAAAGATCATTCAGGAAGCTGTACGCGAATCCCGTTATTCTGTTCCTCGGAACGGGAAGGACTATTCACCGGTCTATTTTATCTCCTATCTTGACAGCGGACTTTCCATGGCCACCACCGTTTACTATGAACCGATATTCCCAACGGAGGTCGTGAAGGATGATATCAATTCCCGGGTAAAAAGTGCCCTGGATGCCAACCACATTGAAATACCGTATAATTATATTACGGTTACGTCAGCGCCGGATCCAAACCAACCCGTCGCGTGAAAGCAGCCGGAAAATCGGATCTTTCATGGATAAACATATAGAATCAGGCAGGTGATCGTTATGGTCAAAACAGATAAGCTCTGGATCAACGGAAATGTCTATCGGAACGATGAAGCGGATGAACTGCTGGAGGCCTTTTCCAAGCCCGCAGCCATCCAGGGCAGGGATTTTCAGCATCTGCGACTGTTGACTGAAGAAACCATGGGAATGGCTCACCAGCTGCTGAAGAATTTTGAAGGAGAACTCTGGATTGAGGAAACGACCTCCGGTTATGAGATCATCCTTGAAGCAGCCATCAGCGCAAACCGAAGCCAGGCGGCGGATCCGGAGGACGCACCGGCAGGATTTATGCCAAAGATCGCTGAACTGCTGAATTGTTCCTATATCTTTGAAAGCCGGGAAGAAGTGCCTGAAGCTTTGGCCGCAGCGCTGCCGGATTATATGAGCTACGGATTTTCCTGCAGCGATGATTCCGGAAAAGCATGGGCGGGGAAATGGTCCCTGTCCGCATACCGGCAAAACCTGAAGAGCCATCCCGGAACGGATCCTGTTCTGGATGAGCTGGAAAAATCCATCGTTGCCCAGCTGGCGGATGAAGTCACTGTCGGAATTTCCGGCCGCCGGATCCGGATGGTGATTACAGTCCGGATCTGAAACCGTTCCTGATTCTCTCCAATCGTGTAAAAAAGCAGGATATACAGGAAAAAAACTTGTATCCACTGTCAAAGAAAAATAGAATAAAGCTATGAATTTTAATCGTGAAAACGGGAGTGATTTTTATGCAAAAGAGAAAAAGAATTCTTCTTCTGCTGTCCCTGTTTTTCCTGGCGGTTTCCATTGCTGTTCCGGTTATTTCCGAACTGGCCGAGGACGCCGCAGAAGAAGCAGCCGCGCCTGAAAACATGTTCATCAATACCTTCTGGTCCCTGGTGCCTCCGATTATTGCCATCGTGCTTGCCCTGCTGACCAAAGAAGTTTATTCGTCCTTATTTGTCGGAATTGTCGGCGGCGCACTGATGCTGAACAATTTCAACCTGGAAAATACGATGAATCGCGTTTTCAGCGGCGGTTTCATCACATCTGTCACCGATGCCTATAATATGGGAATCCTTGTTTTCCTGGTGCTCCTTGGTATGATCGTCGCGCTGATCAACAAGGCAGGCGGCAGCAAAGCCTTCGGCCAGTGGGCGGAAACCCATATCAAAACCAGGATCGGCGCCCAGCTTGCCACGATCTGCCTGGGAATCCTGATTTTCATCGACGATTATTTCAACTGCCTGACGGTCGGCAGCGTGATGCGGCCCGTTACGGACAAGCATCGGATTTCCCGCGCAAAACTGGCTTATCTGATCGACGCGACTGCCGCCCCTGTCTGCATTATCGCACCTGTCAGCTCCTGGGCTGCGGCCGTTGCCGGATTCGCCGAAGACGGAGAAGGCCTCAATCTTTTCATTCACGCGATTCCCTATAATTTTTACGCGCTCCTGACCATTGTCATGATGATCTGCATTGTCAAAATGAAGATCGAATACGGACCAATGAAACGTTTTGAACAGAACGCCATCGAAAAGGGAGATCTGTTCAGCGGAAAGAATCCGTATGAAAATTCAGAAACAAAAGAAGACAACCAGGAATCCAAGGGGAGAATCAGTTTCCTGCTGGTGCCTGTAATCCTGCTGATCGTCTTCTGTGTCCTGGGGATGCTTTATACGGGCGGTTTCTTCAGCGGAGAGGGCTTTGTGGAAGCATTCTCCAATTCTGACGCTTCGGTCGGCCTGGCACTCGGTTCGTTCTTCGCGATTTTCGTTACGATCATCTTCTACCTGATTACAGGCGCCATGAAGTTCCGGGATATGATGGAAGCCCTGCCGAATGGATTCAAGGCCATGGTACCTGCCATTCTGATCCTGATCTTTGCCTGGACCCTGAAGGATATTACCATCGATCTCGGCGCCAAAGAATTTGTCTATAACCTGGTCAACGGCAGCGCAAAGGGTTTCCAGAATTTCCTGCCAGCCATCATTTTCGCGGTTGCGTGCCTGCTCAGCTTTGCCACCGGTACCAGCTGGGGAACCTTCGGTATGCTGATTCCGATCGTCCAGAATGTATTCCCGGCCGGGAATGCCCTGTCCATCGTCTGCATCTCCGCCTGCATGGCTGGCGCTGTATGCGGCGATCACTGCTCGCCGATTTCCGATACCACCATTATGAGCTCCGCCGGCGCGCAATGCGACCATGTCAATCATGTGAATACCCAGCTGCCATATGCCATTACCTGCGCAGCGGTCTCCTTTGTTGCTTATATCATTTCCGGATTTGTTCCGAACTGGTATATCGCCCTGCCGATCGGTATCGTCCTCATGATTGCGACCACCGCCGGAATCAAATTCATGCAGAAGGGAAAAGCATAAGCCATCCTACCGGAAATGAACCGATTCTGAATTCTTCCTGACAGCCGGTCTCTTGTTGTAAAGAGCCGGTTGTTTTTCTTGAACAAAAGCAAAGTGCGCTGTATAATCATTCCAGGGAACCAATATACAGAATATGGAGGAAAGAACCATGATTCAATGGAAGAACCTTGATACATTGAAAGCTTTCCAGGAAATGAAGAAAGAGAACCGGAAGGTTGACCTGACGGAAGCGATGGCCGGCGAAAACGGCATCCGCCGCGTTCAGAAGTACCAGGTTCCCATGGCTGCCGGATTAACCTATTCTTATGCGGCCAAACAGGTGGACGATTCCGTCCTGGATCAGCTGAAGGCTCTGGCAGAGGAATGCAGACTGGCAGATAAGTTTGAAGAGCTTTATAACGGAGCGGTGATCAACACCGGAGAAAAGCGCCTTGTTCTTCATCAGCTGACCCGCGGGCAGCTTGGCAAACCTGTCATTTCTGACGGCGTGGATAAAAGGGCCTTCTATACGGAACAGCAAAAACGAATTGCTGAGTTTGCCAACCGGGTATTCCGCGGCGAGATTACA
>OCTX014522203.1_pt1 | contig 10047 bp, 15 predicted proteins | sample 1539691 | NCBI WGS metagenome assembly OCTX01 (sample SAMN02144231, study PRJEB22623) | gut metagenome | biome: sheep rumen | host: Ovis aries | place: New Zealand | reverse complement strand
TACGCGGAAGTGTCGGAACTGGCAGACGAGCAAGACTAAGGATCTTGTGCATATTATTTGCGTGTGGGTTCAAGTCCCATCTTCCGCATAACGAATCATCAAATGCTATCCAGTGTTATCTGGGTAGCATTTTTTGTTGTATTTACGCGAAAAACTAAACTTGCAGTTATGTTAACACGTGTCGTCTTGTGTCCTTTTCGAGCGTAGGCAAGCGTGGGCAGTTGCGGTCAAAAGTGTGGGCAGAATGTGGGCAGAAACCGCGTGTTGTATGAACAACGCTTGCAATTCTGGATTGTACTTAAAAAAATACAAAATAAGTCCCCGGCTATGAAGGCCGGGGCTTTTTTATTCCATCACTTCTGAAAGTCTTTTTTGTATCAGATATTCATAATCGCTTTGTTCAATGGAGCCGCCATAATATGCAGCGTGGATCCTCTGCCAATGCTCAAGAAAAGTATTTATTGAATGCGCTTCCCTCTGGAAATTCGGGCCGTCTACATATATTGGTTCCCCGTCTTCCGTATAATCAATCAATTCCTTTCCATCCCCGTCATAATCCGAGAAGTGCAACGATAGATAGTCGCACTCTATCAGTTCTCGCTCTATGCCACCATTATGGATAAATACGCGCGTTTCTTCGGCGCTTATCTTCCTCAATTTGATTGGATAATACTGTTTATCTTTCATGTAAACCAACATCTCACAGAATTGGCGCGGTGTGACCCGGGAGCCTTCCGGGGGTGTTCTGGGTGTTCGCTCATCGGTCAGGCCTAAGATATAGTCAGCCGATACGTTAAAATGCTTTGCAATTCTAACAATTTCTTCGGGTTTGAGTTCTGGTTTTTCCTTCTTGTAATTGAGTAAATCAGATACTCTGGATTGCGAACAGTCCATAACCTTCTCTGCAAAATCATCTTGGCTCATGGTTCCTTTTATCTCGTTTATTCGGCTGATTATCTTATTTCTTAATAATTCCATGATAAAAATCTCCTTCTTAGATGAATATCTGAATATCAAAAATAGTATACGGGAAACGGATTGATTTATTTTAACACGTGCGGTAGCATACGTGCAACAGATAACACAATTGGAATTTCACGGAAAGAGAGGTGCGGAGATGCAAAAAACGGAGGGTGCTGGAAATATGGATGCAGTTCTTTTAGATCGAGCAACACTTTATCGATACCTGAATGCAGGCCGTAGAACTGCTGAAAAAATCGCTGAAGAGGCCGGCGCCGTGAGGCGATTTGGTCGAACTGTCCGATATTACCGACCGGCAATAGATCGGTTTTTGGAAGACCAGGGCGGCAAGCAAGCTATGAAGTGAGGCGGCAATGAATGACAAGGAAAAACAACTGATTATAAAGTTGGCTGATCGGGCGAACTGGACAGATGATTTTCTCAATAGCCTTGTATATGAGGGAGCGTTCAAAATGGATCACTTCACCGATTCACTTATGAACATGCTTGCAGCTGTGGGGCTTCAGGATGAGTTTACGGCTGCATTGGTCTCACATGATCTTGTCGGAAAGCTTGGGAGCAAGGCCGGGAGCGATGCAAAGAGAGGGACAATCAAACAAGAGAACTTTTTAGATGCTCCCCTTTTAATCCCTGAATTGGTCTCAATGTCACAGATTGAAGAAAAGGACGTTCATTGGTTGATACCGAACTACATTCCAAAAGGACAAATAACCATTCTGGCCGGGGACGGTGGAACGGGCAAAACTTCAACCATGTGCAATATTGTTTCATCGATTAGCAACGGTACATCATCAATTCTAACAGACAGAGAACCGGACTTGCTGAAAGCCGAAAAAGGAACGGTGGTTATATTTTCCGCTGAGGATTCATTGGAATCTGTTTTAAAGGGCAAGCTGAGAAGGAATCATGCAGATGAATCAAACGTCCTTGCATTAAGCATTGATGACGATTCTTTCAAGGACATTAAATTTAACAGTCCTGTTTTAGAAGGTGTCATAGAGAAATACAGACCATCGTTAATTGTGTTTGATCCGTTGCAAGCATTCCTTCCGGATAGGGTCGATATGGGAAAACGCAACCAAATGCGAAACTGCTTAGCTCCGTTGATCGGATGGGGGCAAAAGTACGATGTAACGTCATTAATTATATGCCACACCAACAAAAGAGTTGAGACCAATGCACGAGGGAAAATATCAGATTCAGCGGACGTCTGGGACATTGCGAGAAGCGTTCTCATGGTAGGCCGAACGAATGAAAAGAATGTCAGTTATATATCACAGGAAAAATCAAACTATGGCTGCTTGGAAGATTCAGTACTTTTTTCTATCGACAAAAACGGGGTTGTTTCGTTCCAGGGGACAAGCACCAACCGCTTTGCAGATTTTCAGCGAGAAGCAAACAAAGAAGCTTCGCAACGAATTGGAAGCGGTCAACAGATAGCGAGGAACCTGATTATAGAGCACCTGAAACAGAACGGCGGTACTTATCCGGATAAAGATATGAAGGCTATGTTAATTGGTTTTGGTGTATCTGAATCCGCATACCGGAAAGCAAAATCATATCTGAAAGAGCAAAAGCAGATAAAGATTTATGCTCTTGGATTCGGAGAGAAAAAAGTATTTCACCTTAAATTGGTTGAAGGTGAAACTTCCGAGAAAAGCACTCAGGACAATGATAAAACATCATCCCCATAAGCAAGTATCTACATCCTTTTACTTGTGTACTTACTTCGGTGCGAGCATAGGGTACACAAGTAAGGTCAAAATTTATTATATTTATGCACTCTCTGCTTACTGGAGCAGGGGTTAAGCAAGAGGGCAAAAAGTACTCAAGTAAAGAACGAAAAACTGCTTACTTGCTTACTTGAGTACTTTATACGTCAGATGAAAAGGTGATCAAGTAAGTGGTCAAGTAATAGGCAAGTAAAAGGCAAGCCAACCAGAATAGGAGAGAAAGAAATGCTTAAGTACAAAATGGATCTGAATTTATTTGCTATCGATGTTCCAAAAACAGTGAAAGAATTCAACGAGGATAACGAAAAATTATGGCGATGTCCTAACGGAGAGAGCGCCGAGCTTTTTCAAGCGGTGTATTTGAAGGGCATAGAAGGAAGTGTTTCAGAGATCGCGGCGCGCATGAAAAAAGAATACTTTCACTTTATGGCGCAAGGTGAGTTGAGGAATGCAGAAGCACTGGAAAGCATAGATGTAACTCTGAAGGATATTGCAGAGAGTTTGAGGCTGATAGCTGGGAGAGTGTGACCGGTGTTGTATCCGGTGTTGTCGGTCGGTTAGTTTTCCGCATAGCTGCAACGTGTGCGGATAAAACCGAATTAACCGGCGCGAAACTCGACTAAACTCAACTGCTTATGTGTGAGGAACTGGAACGATGATGAACGATGATAAGAGCAAGCGGAAAATGAACCCGGCAAGCCTTGCGAACCTGATACCGAACTGCAAGCGCACACATGAGCAGCTGTCTCAGATGGGGAGAAAAGGTGGCAAGAATTCCGGACAGGTCCGGAGAGAACAGAAAAAGGAAGCTACTACGATAGTCATTGAAACAATAGAAGGTAGCACCTTCAGGGTGAAGGGACGGACACCAGAAGCCGCCGCCGCTGCTGCTGCAGAGCTGGAAACAGCTCTCTATCTGGAGTGGAAAAAGGCACACGGGATTAATTGAGCAATCTCAGCAATTCTTAGCATTTCCGGCTTTTCCGACTGCCTTAAAAAGGGGCTGAAAGCGCGATAAACCCCGACAAACCCCGGTAGAATACCGAAGAAAGGAGGTGATTACATGGGAAAGATAAAGCTTGAGGGATTCGATGAGCTTCAGGCAAAGCTGAAAGAAAATGTGAAGCTTGAGACCGTGAAAGCAGTTGTGCAGAAACACGGACAGGAAATGCAGACAACAGCTCACATGATCTGTCCGAGAGATACGGGAAATCTTGCAAATTCTATCACGCTTGAAAGTACGGATAATGGCTTTACTGCTGAAGTAGAGCCACACACAGATTATGCAGCGTATGTGGAGTATGGTACTCGATACATGTCAGCGCAACCATACATGAGACCGGCTTTCATTCAGGAATCAGCAAGATTCAAAGAGGATCTGAAAAAACTTACGAAGTGAGGAAACTGCATGGAAGAAACGGCAAGGCCGCCGCCGTGGTGGTCGTGATCCGGACGGGATCAGGGCAAAACGTCACCAAACGTCACTCATTAACAGTTACAGAAAATATTTATTACACGGTGGAAATGTAGACAAAAGTAGACAGGTTGTAATGTTGTCAACAGGCCTTGCCGGCTGTGGTTCCCCGGCAAGGTCCGCACACAAACAAAATTGAAAGTGAGGTATAAAATGTCTGAATATAGAATGATGGCTTTAACTGAAGAAGAGGCAGCGGCATTTAAAGAAATGCTTGCAGATTATGCCGAAATGAAGCAGCAGCGCGAGAAAGAAAAGAAGAATGCTGGATGGACAAAAGAAAAAATCCTTGCTGTGAAGAATATGACAGAGAGGCAGAAGCTTATACGCGAGCATATGGACCTTTTTAAAAACTAAAGAGGGGAGATAGACATTATGACACTGGATGAAGTGAAGAACCTTAAAAAGCATTACAGAACGGTCAAAGAGGATGCTGCAAGAGAGATTGCGCGTCTGAAAGCTGAGATTGCAGAAAGTGATAGCGTTATTCCGGAACTGGAAGAAAAGCGGATTGCCGCCATGAAAGCCGCCGACAATGCAGCATACACCGGTGCCAAGAACAATATTGAGATGCATAGAGAGAGAGCCGTATCTCACACTGTAAGCATTATCAATTTGGAAGAAGGTCCCCTTATTTCCGCTGAAGAATTCAACCGGATGGACAAGGAACTTTACCGGCTTCAGGCCAGGATCACAAACGAGACCGCAGCAAGGTTCATGAAGTGCATCGATGATATGAAAGCTATTGCTTCCGATTACGAAAGCAAGATGCGAACCTGTGACAGCTTCGGAAAATACCTTCAGGAAGAAGTTTACCGGAAGCGGTCACCGTATGACAATAACAGGATAGAAGCCAGGATGAATTACGGCTTCAACGCTTTTTCAAGGATCGTTCGTGCTATCAGTGCACCGGGTTCAGATCATAGCATAGCTTATTCAGATATTGAAAGACGCGCGGCAAATGTTCTGAAAGCGGAAGCCGCCGCAAGACTGGGGATGAAAGACAAGGCTAAAAAGGCCGCTGAGAGCGAATAACATACATTGTGTTGTATCAGGTGTTGCAATGCGGTAATGAATCCGCATATATACGGCAAGTGTGGTTCATGAGCGATTAACCACACTTGCAAAGGTGCTTGTAAATGTCAAACGAAGAACTTGTATCAGCGTACCAGAAGACCGGCGAACGTGTGAAGCTTGAGGAAATCTGCGAGCGAAACGAAAGATTGATATTTATGATTGTGAACGATTTTAGAGGCATCTATGCAGCAGAGAGCGCAAGCCGGGCAACGGTCATTGAAAAGGGTGATTTAGTACAGGATGGATATATCGGACTTATTCAGGCGGTGAAAAGCTATGATCCGGAACGGGGTGCGGCATTCTCAACGGTTGCCCTTCTGTATATTAGAGGTGCAATTCTCCGAGGATTAAGTGACCGGGGGCATACTATCCGGATACCGGTACATAAACGAGAGCAATTAAACAGGCTTAGAAAGTTCCGGTCATCGTACCTTGCAGAATATGCGAGATACCCCAAAATTGACGAAATCAGCGCGTTTCTGGGTGTAGGTGGTCAAGAGGTCGAGGAGCTTCTGAAAATCGAAATACGGGCAAATATGGAAAGCCTTAACAAAGCGCTTTCAGATGATCCGGACGGGAGCGAGCTATGTGATTTTGTACCGGATAGCACAAACGGGATAGAGGAAGCCGAGGAAGCTATTTTCAGGGACCAGGCAAAGGAAAAGCTATGGAGCACGGTTGACAAGCTGGAAGAAGTTTCTTCTTCCATACTGCATGGATTTTTTCAGGATGAAAAGACATTGAAGGAAATCGCGGAAGGCTTGAACTTGCCAATGTGGAAGACTGCTGATCTGAAAGAAAAGGCATTGAAGCAGCTGAGGAAGGGGAGTTTTTGGCGCGATATATCGGAGCTTGCAAAAGGGTATGAAATCGCGGACGGTGCAAGCTATCGGGGTGTTGGTGTCGGTACGTTCCAAAGAACCGGAATGAGCGCAACGGAGCGAGCTGCATTCATCCGGTTGGAATCTTCCGAAACGGCGCGAAACTCCGTACTTGAATCAACGGCAAAACATGAGAAATTCAAAGGGGCCGGCTTAACATGGAATCAGCGTAATGTATACCTTGATATGATTGACCGTGATAAGCGCAGAGCAAGGCGCGAGCGAATAGAAAAGCTGAAAGCGGAATTATGACAGAAAGAAAAAGAGATCAGGAAGCGCGGCTTCTTCTTTGTGAGCTTGCCAGTATAGACGGGTGTATAGAACGGTGGCTTGAAATTCTGGAGCTGATCGCGCAAGACAAGCAGAGTGCATCAGAGTATTACGACAAGTTGCGTGAATATGGCTTAGAGTTTCCGGAACTTGAGGCAAGGACATTAGAAGCTGATCGGATAGCATTTGAGAAGGTTCAGGGAATCATAGAGATGTACCAGGACAAGGAAGACAGGATAGAAGCAAGGCTTTCAGAGATGGCATGAACGGGCCGGCTGCTTGTGATCCGGACAAAAAACAAGCCGCCCACATTGGAAATACCAATGCAAGCGGCAAGGCAAGCAAAGACCAACACCATGAACGGACAAAGAAAAGAAAAAGCAAATGGTGTCAGCTCAATGCATAACCAGGTATGGAGATACTACAACAAAACGGGTGCTTTTGTCAATCAAAAAGCCGCCCATGCAATAATCAATTGCATAAGCGGCTTTGCGCTTTCTGTCGCGCGTGATCCAGAAGAACATTCTACAATGAAACGGGTGCTTATGTCAAGCACACATAGAGCTACTTCCGATATTTGGGATTCGTGCTTATGTCTTCCGCGAATTCACACACTTTCTTTATACCGGTGTCGTTCAGATCGGACACGGCAGCAAGCAACGCGCGTTCTTCCTGAGTGGGTATGATAGCACCATCCGTGATACTGGAAGGAAGCAGAGCAAGCACACTAACATCTAATGCGGCTGCAATTCTGGACAGCGTTTCAAGCTTCGGAGTCTTTCGACCATTTTCATATGCAGCTAAAGCCGATTGAGATGTATCTAACATGCTTGCAAGCTCTGCTTGTGATATGTGTTTCTTTGTACGGACTTCTTTAATTCTGTTATATGTTCCCATTTATCAGTACTCCCATATACATAATTTAACATAACGCTTTCTAGATATGAAGAAAAACAAATAAAAGTATATAAAATCACTTGACGAATGATATAAATATATATAATATTGAATCGTAACATATACAAACATAGCAAATGAAAGCGAGGTGAGACAGTGAGAATTGACGCAATAAAGCTTAAGCTGTTGGCGGCTGAGAGTGGTATGAACGTTCAGGAACTTGCAGACGTTTCCGGGGTATCATACGCGACAGTGTGCAAGGCAAGAGCCGGTAAAGCCGTTACAGAGCGTACCATTGTAAAGCTTGCAAAAGCTTTACACGTAGATGCAAAAGAACTGATTGATCAGAGCTAAAGAAAGAAGGTGAGATCATGAAGACATATAGAATCTGGATCAGTTCAAAGTCAGATGATTATGAGGACTATGAAGCCAGGACGGCAACGGAAGCAATCAACATGTACCGGAAGGAAACCGGACACTTCTATTTCTGGGATATGCGGATTATTCACAAATGATTAAGAAATAAAAGCTAATGGGCATCTACCACATAAAGAGCTAATGGGCATCGACCACACAAATAGCCTTGTCAATGCGTCACCATTGACAAAACCGAACGGATAAGTAAACACGATATTGAGGAGATAAAGCATGAACGAAATGAAAAACTTAATAGCAGCAGTTGGAAACCTTGCAAGCATGAGCAATGAGAAGTACGAGGCGACAAGATCGGAACTTTACAAGTCCGGTGAGGCCAGGAGCGAGAGCTTCCGGAAATTCCTTGATAAGCTTTTCAAGGTAGCAGATGAGATGAGAGCTGAAGCATAAAAATGAAATGTCCTTGCCAATGCGGCAACATTGACAAGGACGCAAGGGAAAGCATGAAAGAACGTGATGTAATTCCCCATCCACCTATTTTATCAGGATGGGGAGAACGATGCAAGGGGCAGCGGTTAGCGCGGATCAGGCGAGGCCGCCGCCCCTTCCTGATAGAAAGAAGGTGCAAAGATGGCAAAGGGTAAGAAAAAGCGGTCAGATGGAAGGCTTGCATTCAGTTTCACATATGACGGTAAACGCTATTATGTATATGGCTATTCCAACAAGGAACTCAAAGAAAAGGAGTTGAAGAAACGCGCGGAGCTGGAAGCGGGGACAATGGAAAGAGTGAACCCGACATTGAATGAATATTACAAGCATTTTACAGAAGTGCGGCGCGTATCTGTGAGGGAATCCACCATAAGAGCACAATATTATCAATATCAGAATGCGGCAAGTGTTGCGATGGATGGCAACGGCAAGAGGCTGGGAGAGCTTCAGATAAGAGATATAACACCGAAGGACATGCAACACGTTCAGATGGTGCTTGCGTCTTCTGGAAGGACCACAGAGACCGTAAATAACATCATGGCCCATGTGAAGCATGTATTCAATGCAGCGGTGAGGGATGAGACTATAGATAGAAACCCGTGTGCATGTATCGTCAATCTGAAGCGGACAGAGAAGCCGGCAAGGGAAACCATTCACAGAGCATTAAGCCAGGAAGAGACGGAAAGATTTTTCGAGGCTGCAAAGAAGCGGAATTCTTTTTACCTGAATGTGTTTGAAATGATGATCCGGACCGGAATGCGAGTAGGTGAGATCGGAGCGTTAACGGCATTCGACATTGACGAGAAAGCCGGGGTGATCCATGTTAGGCGAACGATTACCAGGGATGAGGCGAACGCATACCGGATCGGTGACGCTGCAAAGACTGAATCAGGCCGGCGCGATATTCCGTTGAATCAGGGCATACTGGAAACCGTCAAGAAGCAGAAGAACCTGAATCGGTTGTTCTTCGGTGGCAACCTTCCTGAGACACTGTTTACAAGTCCGGAAGGTGCGCTTCTTCGGGATTATACAGTTGATAGGGAAATGGCAAGGTGTTGCAAGGCTGCTGAGATCGAGAGAGTGACAAGCCACGCATTCAGGGCGACATTTGCAACAAGATTCATAGAGCAGCGTCCAGAAGACTACAAGACGCTTTCAGAGATATTAGGTCATGCCGATATAAGTATAACACTGAATCTCTATACGCACGTCATGGAAGAGCGCAAGAAGGCAGCAATGGACAATGTTATTATAAAGCTGGGGTAATGCTTCAGCGGATATTTACCGGACATAGCGGATATTCTCCGGATATCTACGGGATATTTTCCGGATGTACTGGATATAAAACGGATATGCCGGATATTTAGCGGATATTCACGGGATATTTTACGGACATGACGGATATTTACGGGATATTTACCGGATATTCAGCGGATGTAGCGGATATTTTGCGGACAAAAAATGTCCGCTGAATATCCGTTTTTTCGTGGGATCATGTTTTATGTGCTTGAAAAGGCATCTTGAAAAGATGGCAAGATACGCATTTGTACCACAAACGCATCTTGCAAGGGTGCGGCCCTTAAACCCCGAGAAACCATGACAAACCATGACGCGAAAGAAATAGAGCTTTACCGGGCTGCATTCTCTTGAACTATTTATATGTGCAATGATACAATGCTTTCAAGGGTAAACATGAGTAGTATTTTTCATGAATTTGTGGCTTGCGGTCAAGTGCGTGTGCAGAATGCAAAAAAGCGCATAAATACGGCAAGTGTGGAATAAGTCCCATCTTCCGCATAGCAAATCAAAAGGAGCTATCTGGTAAATCCAGATAGCTTTTTTTGATTCTTCATCGCACAATACGCGTAAC
>OCTX012199371.1_pt1 | contig 10047 bp, 10 predicted proteins | sample 1539691 | NCBI WGS metagenome assembly OCTX01 (sample SAMN02144231, study PRJEB22623) | gut metagenome | biome: sheep rumen | host: Ovis aries | place: New Zealand | reverse complement strand
TGTTCATCGCAGGTCTGGGCAATCTCGCGCAGATCGTCGATGGTAAAAGTAGTTGCCGAATGGGCACGCATGTTCAACTTCTCGATGCCGAAGTAGATACTGTCGGCACCAGCCTGTATTGCAGCCGCAAGACTCTCGCGCGAGCCCACAGGCGCCATTATTTCGTAATCTTGTATCATATTCTTTTATTTTACCAACACAGAGATACAGAGGTACAGAGTATTTATATTTAAACTTTGCTCTGTGTGCTTTGTATCTCTGTTTGCTCTGTGTTATATATTACTCTAGCGGGAAGAGACCGTAGAGTTTTTGGTCGATCAGTTCGCATACCGTCTTAAAATCCTCTGAGCGATCGCCAAACTTGCAGTTATCTCCATCGATAATAATCAGCGGGCCCTTGTAGGTAGAAATCCAGTCCTCGTAACGTTTTTCCAGTCCCTGCAGGTAATCCAGGCGCATAGTTTGCTCGTATTCACGCCCGCGCTTGGCAATCTGCTCCACCAGTGTGGGGATGCTCGAACGGATATAAATCATCAGGTCGGGCAGTTTCACGAGCGACATCATCAGATCAAACAGGTCGGTATAATTAGCAAAATCACGATCGCTCATCATGCCCTGGTCGTGCAGATTGGGTGCAAAAATGCGCGCATCCTCGAAAATGGTACGGTCCTGAATAATCGTATCATTACTCTTCGATATCTCAACCACCTCCTTGAAGCGCTTGTTCAGGAAGTAAATCTGAAGATTAAACGACCATCTAGGCATATCGGCATAGAAATCAGCCAGATACGGGTTGTTATCCACGGGTTCGAAACGGGGAATCCAATTATACCGATGTGCCAACAACTTAGTTAGCGTGGTTTTACCACTACCAATGTTTCCTGCTACTGCAATATGCATAATCTTAAAGGAGTTTTTAAAAAAGTCGGAAGTTTAAAAAGAAGATTGAGAAAACAAACCGTACAACTCTGAGTCGATACAATCGATAATCCCAGCCAAATCTTTTGGAACATTTAAGAAGTCGAGATTGTCTTTCTCGATAGTAATCACACGACCGGGGTATTTGTTCTGAACAAAGTCGTCGTAACGGCGATTCAGGTTCTGCAGATACTCCAGTTGTATGCCCTGTTCATAGTCGCGGCCACGTTTCTGGATATTGCTCACCAGATGGGGCACCGAGGCATGCAGATAAATCATCAGGTCGGGCAGTTTCACCACCGTCATCATCTGCTCAAACAGCTCCATGTAGGTTTCGTAATCGCGCTTGCTCAGGTTGCCCATATCACGGTTATTCTCCATAAACACATACACACCCTCGTAGATGGTACGGTCCTGAACAATCGTATGGTCGGCCTGTGCAATAGTAATCAAATCGCGGAAACGCTCCTTCAGGAAAAACACCTCCATGTTGAACGACCAACGATGAATATCGCGATAGTAATCCTCGAGATACGGGTTATGCTCTACGGCCTCGAATCTCGGTTCCCAGCCGTAATGTTTGGCCAGAAGTCGGGTGAGTGTAGATTTACCACTACCTATGTTTCCTGCTACTGCGATATGCATACTTATTTAATTTTGGACTGCAAAGGTACGCAAAATAAAAAACACAGAGCCACAGAGATAGCGAGTTTTTTGTTTTTTTAATATAATTCTCTGTACCTCAGTATCTCTGTGTTTCAAAAAAACATTATCTTTGCAGCATGAAACTTAAAACCACCATAGCAAGTACGGTTATTTTGGTTACACTGATGGGCAGTTGCACCCACCAGCAAAGTGCTTATACCCCCGAAGGCAAACACTTCACCAACGAGTTGTTGAACCGCATGACGCCAGTAAAAGATCAAGGCGATAGTCAGACATGCTGGATTTATGCCATGCTGGCTGCCATCGAGACCGAGCACCTGGCATGGGGCGACTCGGTAAACCTGTCGCCTTACTACATCGAGAAGATGATTGAGCAAGAGCAGGCCTGCCCCACCACCAAGCGCGGCGAGCCTACCACACTTATCAGCATGATTGAGAAATACGGCATCTGCGGCTACGACGCCATGCGCAAGATAACAACGCCGGTCCCCAAATGGGTATTTATGCTGGGTGCACAGTACACCCCACAGGAGTTTGCCCGTAGCGTGTGCAAGCCTGGCGAATACATCGCCCTGACGAGCAACAGCCGCCTACCCTACTACCAGGAGGCCGAACTGGACATGCCCGACAACTGGACCCACGAACGCTATTTGAACATACCGATGGACTCGCTACTGGTCAAGACCGAACGCGCCGTGCGTAACCACCATGGCGTGTGCTGGGAGGATGAGAGCCATGCCATGGCCATCGTAGGCCTGGCCCACGATGAGGATGGCGAGCGCTACTTTATCATGAAAAACTCGTGGGGTGATCAAGGCCCGCACAACGGCCTGGAGTATTACCCCTTCAGCCGTTTCAACCAAGAAACCGTCGCCGTAGAAATGACACGCGAAGCTTACGAACCGTAATGTTCTAAGAGTGATTCATCCGATATTGCTGGGGCGTTACACCAGCATTCTTCTTAAACAACTTGTTGAAATACGAATAATCTTCATACCCCAAAGAATCGGCCACCTGCTTGACAGACAAATCGGAGGTGACCAACAGAAGTTCGGCTTTCTCCATTTTCTTCTTCGTGACATACACATTGGGGGTTTCACCCATCTCTCTCTTGAACACACGGATAAAATGATCTTTCGACATGCAAGCCTTATCAGCTAACACATCTATATCCAAACGAAGATGAATATTCTTTCTAATATAAGCCAACATCTGATGGATACGGCTATCTTTCACCTCTGTCTTTGGGGTGGCATACTTCATAAAGTGAGATAACAGAATATAAAGAATACCACATGACTCTAACTTGTCACAAAACGGACGGCGCTGATTTAACTGAATATTGCCGATGAGCGATTGGTGATTGTCATAAGAGTCAGGATTAGACTCAGGCAACTTGAGAAATGGATTAATATAACATAACCTCTTAAAAAGATCCAAATCATAAGCAGCAGCCTCAACCTCAACAGGAAAGTCGTATTCTTCCAGCCCCCCCGAGTCTCCCTGCATCTCTTCGTAAATATGAATATAATAGTGTTTAAACACAGAATTGCAAATACAATTATGCTCAGTGAAAGCAGGAATCAGATACAAGCGGTGGGGTAAAAGGGTATAGATACCCGATGCCATCTCTATCTGCGCCACACCATCAGTGACATAATAGAGCCGTGCGAAGGGGCTTCGTACTCTTTTCCAATTCCAATCTCCCAAATGCTGGGCATACCCTACATGAAGGGTAAGGAGATGCAGTTTATCAACAGTTATATACATAGTTTATTCCTTTTGACTGCAAAGAAACACATTTATTTTCAACCAACCAACTAAAAATCGATTTTTTATGAAACCAACAGCCAAAATGCGCACCATTCTCACACGTCACATCGATAAAATACCATTCAAAACGCATTTAAAACAATAACAGATGGCAAAATATCGACTATTTATTGTAGGCATCGATATTTTACCATTTTCTATCGATAAAACATAGCCATAATCCGAACAAAGCACACTATTTTTGCGCTAAGTTTTTACCAAATTCTATAAATAACTTTTTTATTATGACAAAGAAACTAAAAGAATTTACTGAGCATTTGGCCAGAACAATGCTGGTTTTGCTCCTACTCAGCCTGAGCAATATGGGTATGGCTCAGACTGGGACAACTATTAACGGCTTAGTGACCGACCACCAAGGGAATCCTCCGATTGGTGTATCGATCCAAAAGGAAGACGTAGCCAATCAAGAAGCCCTTAGACAGGCCATCCGCAAAGAACGCCGCGTAGAGTTAGCCTTCGAGGGACTCAGATATTTCGATGTTCTGCGCTGGGGAATTGCCGCCGAAGTGCTGAATCACACCTTTACAGGTGTCAAACTGTCCGACGATCCCAGTGCACCCAACTACCGAGGTAGTGGCAGCACAGCCTCACCTGTTGATAAAAACGGGTATTATCAGTTTGAACCTCGCACATGGTCGGCTCATAACCGTTACTGGCCCATCCCACAAAATGACTTGAACATCAACAAGAATCTCAAGCAGAATGAGGGTTACAACTGATATGAAAGAAACAGAAGAAGAATATTCAGGCTATGAACGAAAGGAATTCGGGATACCTGTTAAACGCTATTGTCAGACCATGGATTTGAAAGACGATCCAAAATTGATAAACAGTTATATCGAAGCGCACAACAGATACAACTCGTGGCCAGAAGTCAGAGCAGGCATACGTGCCATCGGCATTTTGGAGATGGAACTCTACATACTCAACAACAAGTTGTTCATGATTGTCGAGACCCCCCATGACTTTGAATGGGAAAGTGCAATGGCAAAACTGGCCACCCTTCCGAAACAGGCTGAATGGGAAGACTTCACTTCCATGTTTCAAGAATGTCAGAAAGGTGCTACTTCTGCACAAAAATGGAGAATGATGAAAAGAATATTTTATTTATATGACTAAGATTTAGTAAGACGTAGCATAATTTGATTAGTTAGTCGTGCCCTCGGGCTATTGTTATAGTTGCGAGGGCATTTTTTTTGTTTTATTATTGGTTATTTTCATTTAATTTAGTATTTTTGCAGCATGAAAAAATTTTTAGCTATCGCAGTAGCCTGCGCCTGGTTCACAAATGCGACCGCGCAAGAGGCTTATCAGATAACGGTATCAGAAGATCAAGAGAAAATGCAAGTAGGCAAGTACGAGCCTACCTGGCAGTCGCTTGAGCAGCATCAGACACCCGAATGGTTCCGCGATGCCAAATTCGGCATCTGGGCTCACTGGGGGCCTCAGTGCGTGGAAGGCTCTGGCGACTGGATGGCCCGCGAAATGTATATGGAGGGAACCAAGGCTTATGAATATCATAAGGCCCATTATGGGCACCCCTCCGAGGTGGGATTCAAAGACATTCTGCCTCTCTTCAAGGCTGAGAAATGGAATCCAGAGGCATTAGTAGAGAAATACAAACGTTGCGGGGCACAGTATTTCTTTGTGCTTGGAAACCACCACGACAACTACGACTTGTGGGACTCGAAATACCAACCATGGAACTCGATGAATATCGGCCCCAAGAAGGATATACTTGAGGGATGGGCGCGAGCAGCCAAGAAAGCCGGCCTCCCATTAGGCATATCGTTTCATGCCGACCACGCATGGACATGGTACGAGCCAGCCCAGCGCTACGACCTGCATGGCCCAAAGACAGCCGTGTACTACGACGGTAAGTTGACCAAAGCCGATGGAAAGGGAAAATGGTGGGAAGGCTACGATCCACAAGACCTGTACGCACAGAACCACGAGCCAAGCGAATTCACATGGAATAACGGCCAGATACATCGCCAGTGGGACTGGACACACGGTGCATCCATCCCCAGCAAGGCTTTTGTAACCAATTTCTACAATCGAACACTCGATGCTATCAACCGCTATCAGCCCGATCTCATCTATTTCGACGTAACAGTATTACCCTTCTACAACATCAGTGATGCAGGTATGAAAATAGCGGCCCACCTGTATAACAAGAACCCAAGGGGTGTGGTGTTTGGCAAAATTCTGAGCGACGAGCAGCGCAAAGCCCTGACATGGGACGTTGAGCGTGGTGCACCCAACGAAATCATAGAAGAGCCTTGGCAAACATGCAACTGTATAGGCGGGTGGCACTATAACACCGAGATCTACGAGAAAGGTCAGTACAAGCCGGCAGAGACAGTGGTAAAGCAGCTCATCGACATTGTATCTAAGAACGGCAATCTGCTGCTGAGCATTCCACTGAAAGCCGACGGTACCTATGACGAAAAAGAAGCAAAGATACTGGATGACCTTGAGGTCTGGATGACCGTCAATAAAGAGAGTATCTTTGGCACACGTCCTTGGGCTATATTCGGCGAAGGCCCTATTGCCGAAAAAGTCATCAAACTGAATGCCCAGGGATTCAACGACGGCCAATACACTGGTATGGACTATCGCGATGTGCGATTCAATCAAACCAAGAAATATCTCTATGCCACGCCAATGGGATGGCCTCAAGATGGAAAAATCATTATCAAGAGCCTGGCAAAGGGCAATCCATACTTTAAAAAGCGCATAAATAGCGTATGGTTATTAGGTTATGGACGATTAAAGGTGACCCAAACAGCAGAAGGGCTCACAGTAAATCTGCCCAAGCCAACCAATGCTATTGCACCAGTACTCAGAATCAACAAATAACAATAATATCAACAATTACCACTAACAGAAATATCAACTTATGATTTACAACGAAATCGGACATACAGGGATGCGGGTATCGAACTTAGGGTTCGGTGCCTCATCGCTGGGTGGCGTATTCCACAGCATTCGTGAAGAAGAAGGTATCGAAGCTGTGCACACTGCCGTGGACAACGGCATCAACTTTATCGACGTGTCGCCCTACTACGGGCACCTGAAGGCCGAAACCGTACTTGGCAAGGCACTCAAGGACATCAAGCACGACAAGTTCTTCATCTCAACTAAGGTGGGCCGCTACGGGCATAACGGCGTGAACACCTGGGACTACAGTGCCAAGCGCGCACAAGAGAGCGTGTATGAGAGTATGGAGCGACTGAACGTGGATTACATCGACCTGATTAACGTGCACGACATTGAGTTTCAGGGCGACATGGAAGGCGGATTGCAGCGCATCGTAGATGAAACGCTGCCTGCCTTGGTGGAACTGCGCGAAAAGGGTGTAGTGAAGCACGTGGGTATCACCGACCTGCAGCCCGAAAACCTGAAGTGGGTGGTAGAGCACACACCCGAAGGCACGGTAGAAAGTATTCTGAACTTCTGTCACTACTCGCTGAACGACACGCTACTGGCTGATTACCTCGGATTTTTCGAACAGCACCACGTAGGTGTTATCAATGCGTCGCCCTTCTCGATGGGCCTGTTGTCGCAACGTGGCGCACCAGTCTGGCATCCTGCCAGCCAAAAACTGCAGGAGGCTTGTGCCAAGGCAGCCAAGTACTGCGAGAGCCAAGGCTACCCTATCGACAAACTGGCTATACAGTTCTCAACCAGTATGAACCCTCGTATCGCCACTACCCTCTTCAGCAGTGCTAATCCAAAGAATGTGCTCAAGAACATAGAGTACGTGAACGAGCCACTCGACATGGAACTGGTGAAAAAAGTACAGGAAATCATAGGCGATCAAATGTTTGTGAGATGGAAAAACTCATAATCGATGCCCACAGTCATCTGTGGCTGAATCAGGATACGGTGGTGAACAACCAGCGCATCTGCCAGTTGGAGCCCAACCGCAGTCGCTCGCTGTTCTTTGGCGAGGAGCGCCAGATGCTCCCCCCGTTTATGACCGACGGTCAGAACACGGCCGAGCGTTTTCTGAGTAATATGGACTATGCTCAGGTGGCAGCGGCGGTGGTGACACAGGAGTTTATCGACGGCATACAGAACAGCTACCTCATCCAAGTAGAGAGTCGCTATCCCAACCGCTTCTTCACCTTCGGCATGCTGGATTTCCGCCATCCCGACTTTATGGAGACAGCACCTGCTGTTGTCGATTCGTTCAAGGGCATCAAGGTGCCTGCAGCCCGACTGCCGCAACACTTTCTTTCCAACGAGATGATGGAGCTGATGCATCTGTTGGAAGAGAAAGGAAAGATATTAGGCATAGAACTGCAAGACGGCGACGCACAGGTAGGGCAGATGGAGGAGATTATCCAAGAGTGCCCTAACCTGAAGATAGCCATCGGCCATTTCGGCATGGTGACACGCCCCGGTTGGCTCAGTCAGATTCGTCTGGCCCGCCACAAGAACGTGTATGTGGAGAGTGGTGGCATCACCTGGCTGTTTAACGACGAGTTCTATCCCTTCCCCTCGGCCGTGCGCGCCATCAAAGAGGCAGCCGACGAGGTGGGTATGGAGAAACTGATGTGGGGCAGCGACTATCCGCGCACCATCACAGCCATCACCTACAAAATGAGCTACGACTTTATCGAGAAGACACCTGAACTCTCGGCCGACGAGAAGCGTCTCTTCTTAGGCGAGAATGCCAAGCAGTTTTTCGGCTTTGGCGAACTGCCCCAATTACCATATATTAAAAACATGAGTGAATAAAACGATGATGAAAGCAATACAGATTTCTGGTCTGCGCCAGATGGAAATAATAGAAGTGGCCGAACAAGAGATGAAGGCCGACGAGGTGCTGCTGCGCCTGGAGTATGTAGGATTCTGCGGTTCCGACCTGAGTACCTGGTTGGGCAAGAACCCCATGGTGAAAATGCCAGTCATTCCGGGCCATGAGATAGGTGCCGTTATCGAGAAAGTGGGTAGCGACGTGCCCGAAGGCTTAAAGCCAGGCATGGTGGTGACCTGTAACCCCTATACCAACTGCGGCAAGTGCGCCTCGTGCCGTAACCAGCGTGTAAACGCCTGCGAGCACAACGAGACACTGGGTGTGCAGCGCAATGGTGCCATGCGTGAGTATATCGTACTACCTTGGGAAAAGGTGATACCAGCCGGACTGCTCGACACGCGCACCTGTGCCCTGATAGAGCCCATGAGCGTGGGGTTCCATGCTGTGAACCGTGCACAGGTTACTGATATCGACGTGGTGGTGGTGATAGGCTGCGGCATGGTGGGTATGGGTGCCATCGTCCGTTCGGCACTGCGCGGTGCGACAGTAGTAGCCGCCGATATCGACGACGAGAAGTTGGCTCTGGCTCGCCAGATGGGTGCCAGCTACACCATCAACACCAAGACCGACGATGTGCATGCCCGATTGCGCGAGATCACATCAGGCTTTGGCCCCGACGTGGTGATCGAGGCCGTGGGTAGCGCACCTACCTACCAAATGGCGGTAGATGAGGTGGCTTTTACTGGTCGCGTGGTGTGCATCGGCTATGCCAAGACCGATGTATCGTTCCAAACCAAGTTCTTTGTACAGAAGGAGCTCGACATCCGTGGTTCGCGTAATGCCCAGCCACAGGATTTCCGTGCTGTCATCCACTATCTGGAGCGTGGCACATGTCCCGTCGATCGCCTGATTAGTGCCGAAGTAGCACCCGAGCAGGCCCCCAAGGCCATGCAGCAGTGGTGCGATGCTCCCGGCAAGGTGTTCCGCGTTCTTGTAAAGTTTAAGAGTTGAAGAATTGAAAAATTGAAGAATTGAAAATGAGCAAGCAACAATCTTTGATAAAAGAAAACGGCGTGAACTATCTGTTACCGTTTATTCTTGTAACCTTCTGCTTTGCACTCTGGGGGTTTGCCAACGATATCACGAACCCCATGGTGAAAGCATTCTCGAAAATCTTTCGCATGAACGTTACCGACGGCACATTAGTTCAGGTAGCGTTCTACGGTGGTTATTTCTGCATGGCGTTCCCTGCAGCCATTTTTATACGTAAGTTCTCCTACAAGGCAGGTGTGCTGATGGGGCTCGGCCTGTATGCAGCAGGTGCCCTACTGTTTTTCCCCGCCAAAGCCATCGGCATCTACAGCTGTTTCCTCATTGCCTATTTTATCATGACATGCGGACTCTCGTTTCTGGAAACATCATGCAACCCCTACATCCTGACCATGGGACCTGCCGAGACAGCCACCCGACGCCTGAATATGGCACAGTGCTTTAACCCCTGCGGCTCTATCATCGGTATGTTTGTGGCCATGAACTATATTCAGGCCAAGTTGAACCCCATGAGCAGCGACGAGCGTGCCCTGCTGAGCGACACGGAGTTTGAAGCGCTGAAAGATGCCGACCTGAGTGTGCTGATATCCCCCTACCTGATTATCGGACTGGTGATTGTGGCCATGCTCATCCTGATGCGCTTTACCAAGATGCCTAAAATTGGCGATGCCAACCACGACATCCACTTCCTGGTAACCATCAAGCGCATTTTCTCGCTCAAGTACTACCGCGAGGGTGTGATTGCCCAGTTCTTCTATGTAGGTGCGCAGATTATGTGCTGGACCTTTATTATACAATATGGTACGCGCGTA
>OCTX011815580.1_pt1 | contig 10050 bp, 5 predicted proteins | sample 1539691 | NCBI WGS metagenome assembly OCTX01 (sample SAMN02144231, study PRJEB22623) | gut metagenome | biome: sheep rumen | host: Ovis aries | place: New Zealand | reverse complement strand
GTGATCGCGACGTTGGTGCATCCGTAGGCGTAGACGAGCGGCGAGTAGTTTAGGCACTCGACTCCCTCCCAGCTCGTCGGCACGGCGGGGAGGTACTTCTTCGGATCGTCCGGGAAGACGACCCTCGCGCCCTCCTCGAGGTGCAGCTCGACGTTGCTCCTGAGGCGGATCGGCCCGTCCGTCAGGTGCTCGCCCGGCGGAACCGTCACGCGTCCGCCACCTTCCGCCGCGACCCTGTCTATCTCGCCCTGGATGGCGAACTCCGCGGCGCACGCCCAGCAGACCATCGCAGCCGCAACGGCGACGGCTACCCTATTGCCTATGTAACTTTTCATTCTGCACATTATACCACATCTTCGCCGCGCTCTCCATCGCGCGCGAGTACATCTCGCCGAGGGCGTCGAGGCACTTGCGCTCGCCGCGCCAGAACGGAACGGGACCGAGGCGCTTCAGGACCGCGCTCTCCTTCTTCGCGCACTCACCCCTCATAAATATCCTCCTCGGCGATTCCCCGGAGCTCGAGAAGCGTCATCGGACGCCGCGCGATCTCCTCTCCCAGGATGAGCAGCACGGCGGAGACGTGCTTGCAGGGGTTGGCGTAGTCCGGACACGAACACGCCGTCGTCATGTCGTACACGCCTGGCGCGAGCTTTCCGCCCGGGAAGAAGTCGAGCCCGCAGTCGCGGAACGCCTGCTCGACTTCCGTCGGCATGTCGTCCGCGATGAGACGCGCCGCCAACATCGGCTCCCCCTTGATGCGCGCGACTATCGCCTCGCGCGCCGCTCCCTCGGGAACGCGGAAGTCTATCGTGACCCGATAGGGGTCCGGCCGCGTGCCGACTACCTGCGCCTCGACGTGCGGACCCTCGAGGCGCATTCCGGTGACCTGTCCGGAGACGGCGTAGTGCTTTCCCCTCCCGAGCCGCGCGCCAAGACCCATCCGCTCAAGCACCTCGACCCAGCGGCGCGCCCACCATGTGCGGGCTCCGCCGGACCGCGATTCCTGCGCGCGAATTCCCGCGGCATACCGCGGTATCCGGACAGGATATTTCTTTTTGCTCATCGACTACAGTCCGATCAAGTTGAAGCATCTTTCCATGCCAAAGATTATACCATAATCCGCCCCGCTCATGTGCGGCGCGATTTCGAATCAAGTCAAGTTTTAGCGGAACATTATAGAATAACTGGAATCCAAGTTTACTTCTGGACGCAGCGCAATCGGATGACGTTCAGCCATCGGACAGGCGGAAATGGTATAATATCGCGGCAGAAGGCAAGAACGGAGGAAGCGAGATGAAGGTGCTGATGATAGGAGACGTCGTGGGAAGCCCAGGGCGGAAGATGTTCGTGCGCGAGGTGCCGCGCCTGAGGCGCGAGCTCGGACTCGCCGCGGTTGTCGTGAACGCGGAGAACTGCGCGGCCGGCTCAGGCCTCACGGCCGCGCTCGCCAAGGGCCTGTTCGAGGTGGGGGCGGACGCCATAACGCTCGGCGACCACACCTGGGGGCAAAAGGAGTTCCCGGGCGAGATCGGCTCGCTGGAGCGCGTCGTAAGGCCCGCGAACTTCGCGAGCGAATGCCCTGGGCGCGGATGGACCACGGTGACGCTCCCCGTCGGACGCTTCGCCGTCGTCAACATACAGGGCAGGGTGTTCATGCAGTCCGTCGACTGCCCGTTCAAGACAATGGACCGCGTCCTCAACGAAATCCCGAAGGACCTCCCCGTTCTCGTAGACTTCCACGCCGAGGCGACGAGCGAGAAGATCACGATGGCCCACTACCTCGACGGACGCGTCACGGCCGTGGTCGGAACACACACGCATGTCCAGACCTCGGACGCGATGCTCCTCCCGAAGGGAACCGCGTACCTCACCGACCTCGGCATGACAGGTCCGTACATCTCGTCGATCGGACGCGACCTGAAGCCCGTCACGCGCAAGTTCGTAACAGGGATGCCGTCCCGCTTCGAGGTGGCGGAAGGCCCGTGCGTCCTCGAAGGCGCGATAGTCGACTTCGACGCCAAGACGAAGAAGGCCGCCTCAATCGAGACGTTCCGCATAAGGGAGCCGCTGGACAAAGGTTGAAAAGTTGAAAGGTTGAAGAGTTGAACGGTCTTGTGGAGAACCTGAAGGCGCGCGCGGCTATCCTGCGGCGCATGCGCGGCTTCTTCGACTCGCGCGGATTCACCGAGGTCGCGACGCCGGTCAGGATCGCCGCGCCCGCCCCGGAGCCGCACATCGACTGTCCGCCGAGCGGCGACGCCTACCTGCGCGCCTCGCCAGAACTGCAGATGAAGAAGCTCCTCGCCGCGGGGATGGACAGGATATACCAGATCGGACCGTGCTTCCGCGAGGGGGAGTTCGGCGCGCGGCACAATCCCGAGTTCACGATGATCGAATGGTACCGCCTCGGCGCGACGTACCTCGACATAGCGGAGGACGCGGAGTCGCTCGTGCGCGCGGAGCTCTCGCAGGGCGCCCCGGCGGAGCGCATCTCGGTGCGCGACGCGTACAGGACGCTCGCGGGGTGGGATCCGTGGGAGAGCTGGAACCAGGACCGCTTCGACTTCGACATGGCCGCGAAGATCGAGCCGGGGCTTCCGAAGGGGCTCGTCTTCCTGATGGACTACCCGAAGGAGGCCTCGTCGCTCGCGCGCCTGAGGGGCGGCGTCGCGGAGCGCTGGGAGCTGTACTTCGACGGAATCGAGCTCGCCAACTGCTTCACGGAGCTGTGCGACGGCGCGGAGCAGAGGCGCCGCTTCCTCGCCGCGCGCGAGGAGCGCCGCGCGCTCGGTGAGAGCGACTACCCGATCGACGAGGAGTTCCTGGAGCTGCTGCCGCTCGTCAGGAGCGCGTCGGGCGTGGCGCTCGGCGTGGACAGGCTCGTCGCCGCCGCGCTCGGAGAATGCGACATCCACTCCGCCATGTGCGGAGAGTAGGCGCCCAACGCCGCTCGGACGAAGGGAAGCGCGACATTCGTCGACACCTCAGTGTCGGCACACTCGCTGTCCCCGCCTGCTTTATGAGCAGGGCGTTCAGGACATCAACAGGGCGTCGGTGTCAACGCTTGCCTCGCTTGCCCGCCCCCTCGCCTGCACCATTGAGGATTTGATTGAATGAGATCATGGGGGATATTGTCGTATGTCCCATTGGCTGTCTGCGGCCGTAGCAAAAAAACTACATTTCAACGAAGAAAGGAAACATTATATGGTGTCAAAAAACAGGCCTTTCGCGGGGCCTGTCCCCGCCCGCTCCAAGTTTACTTCTGGACGCAGCGCTTTAACGTCGTCTGGCCGTATTCCCTGTGTCTTCGTTTTGCCGCGTCTGCTCTGCGAGCCCGTCGCGAGAATCGAAGGCAAACGTCCTCGTTGAATCGTCCGGTCCGATCAAGACATAGCCAAGCGAAGGAACGGAAATGCCGTCAAGGCCAAACGCCGCGCTGCCGTAGTTGACGACGGTGCGCGAGCCGTCGCCATACGCCGTCTCGAAGACGTTCCTGCATATTTCGCGGTGCTCTGTCATTTCCTCCTTCTGCAGATGTCGCACGGGCCTGTACTCGCGCCATGCCCTTACGATTGACGGAATGTCCGAAAACGAATGCGTGTAGAGAATCGGGCGCGACCCGAACTCGACCATTTTGAGCGCCTTTTCGGGATCCTCGTTTCTGTCGTAAATGCCCCAGCCGAAGTCAAACGCGCCGTTCGAGCGATCCTCGTTTCCGTACGTATGGTTCTGCAGCCACCTGTCTGACGTATAGAACACGACGCCGTGGTAGACAAGCTCCCACACTGGAAACACGCCGCTCAGGAAGCCCTTGTAGCGGTTCGACTTCCAAAAGCCGATTTCATGCCAGAGATGGTTCACGTAGTCGAGATGGCGTATGCCAAGGTCGAAGCCGCACTCGCTCGCTGCGCCACCCATTGCATCGGCGGCAAGTTCAAAAAGACGCGAATAAACCGCACCCATCTCGTCGGACGTCACCTTGTGCGCGGGATGTCCGCAGCGACGCGGCTCGATGGCGCTCATCACGTCGAAGAAGAGCGGTCCCAGGCCAATCACATCGCGGAGGCGCGCGAAATCCATCTGGCACCAGCCCAAGTCAAGCGCCTTCTTCGTGCAGAGGTTGTAGGCGAGACCGCCTGGCCAAAATCCGCCGTCAGGGAACTGTCCGTTCGCATAGCGGCAGGCTCGACAGGGAACATGTCGGGATAGCGTCCGTCGTATCCGCCAGAAGTCCATCCCGACTATCGCAGCGCCGAGCGTCTCGCGGTTAGTGGACGCGTTCGGGCTCGTCAGCCTGAGCGGGCAGGACTCGACGAGACGGTCGAAGACGCCCCCCGCCTTGAAAAACGCGCTTACGAGCGCGTTGTGCGCGTTCACGCTCATCTGCGTCTCGTCGTCCCACTTCAGGGCGTAGTCGCCTCCGAGTGTCTCGATTTTCTGCACACCTGAGGCCTGTTTTGTGCTATACTTTTCTATGTCGTTCGTTCTTCCTTCCTTGCTTGCTCGCTGAAAGTACAGCACGAACGACTTCTCTTTTCACCCACATGGCTCATTCCGTTGAAAACAAAGGCCGCAATCGTGACTGCGACCTTTCAACTGCGACGCTTAGGATTACGGCATACTGCCATCCCTGATTCTGAGGAACGCCCGCTTTTGCCGACCATCGCCTGGAGTCACAATGAAGTGAAGCGTCGTGTCTCCGGCAAACGCATCGCCGTCGGGTTCGCCGACGACTTCGACGGCGACGTCCAGCTTAGCGTCGCCATTCCAGTCCCCAAGGTCGCTTGTCGCCTGGAACAACACGGCGACCTTCTCCGCCTGGACTGCCACGGGTGTATTGCCGTCCATGACGGCGACATGCACCGATAGCGTTGGCGACTGCTGCGTTCCGATAGCCTTCGGCGCTGCCTGCGCGACGTTGCCGAAGTGAATCCGGGGTTCGTTCGCGAAGAGTGACTTCGCGCCGAGCATGTACGAAGGCCAAGCGTGAGGGCTGGCCTTGACGGCGGCAAGTCCGGCGAGCCGTCCGTCCACCCCCTTGACCTGCCTCGCCCAGGAGCGATAGGCGTCGTATTCCGCCTTGGTCGTGACGCATTCCCTGACGCGGCTGTCGCCAACATCGTACAGCACGATCGGCAACGCGGAACTGTCCTGTATTTCAGGCAGCAGAGTACCGCTCGAAGCGGGGGTATAGTTCAACTCCGAAATGCACAGGAAATTGTCGTCGTATGGCGTCGGGTCGGAGTATATGCCTTTGGAGAACGTCCACCGGATTTCGTGCATGCCCGTTCCGCCTATTGTCATAATCGCCTTTTGCCATGCGGCGCGCACACCCAGCCGTGCGATGGGGCGTCCGTCAAGGAAGCACATGCCGAAGTCTTCCCCGTCCATCATCTCCTGCGCACCCCTAACCTGCCAGTCGAACGCGAACGTGCCAGCGCCGGAGAACGACACCGCCAAGCTGCTCGTGCCGCCGGCGGGCACGTATCTGGAACACAACTGTGCGCGAGGCCCGTCAGCGTCTTCCTCTTCGCAGAGGCACCATGCGTCTGCACCGACGCGCACAAATTCCACGGCGGCGGAGCCGTCCGCCATGGCCGCGCCGAATGAGGCATAGCCGGCGAAGGGGCCTTCTATGGACTCCGTCGCCATCACTTGTCCGCATCGTGTGCAAAAGCACGTCGCCTCGCCGTCCTCGTCGCCCAGCGGGGCCCTTGTCTCAATTGCCGGCCCCTTGTCGTGTCCAAGCGCCGGAACAATGGCGCCGACGACCGCCACCTCGCCGCAGAGGTCGCAGAACTCGTCGCCGGAATAACCGGCCTCCGTGCAGGTCGGCGGCACCGCGCCAGAAAGCGTCCGCGCCGCGTCGTGGTCGCACCTGAAATATTCCATGCGGATGTTCGGGCCTTCCCATGTCCCGGGAATCGTGAATCCTTCCCATCCTGTCGCATCGGGCATGACGTAGATTACACAGGCCGGAGACATGGAATAGTACGGGTTCTGACTCTCGCGTTGATAAGGGCCATAGCGAAAGATGTTGCTCGAGACGCCGGGGAAATTTCCCCTGAATACGATCTTCGTCAGCTGAGGGCAGTTGTAGAATGTCGCAATATTACGGCCACTCATATGCTTCAGGCCGCTTCCAAAAACGACCTTTTCCAGGTTTGTGCAACCTAGGAACAAGGATTCTACTTCGACTCTGGTGACGCTGTCCGGCAGGACGACCTCTTTAAGGCTTGAGCAGCCGTAGAAAGCCGAGTCGCCAATGTATGTCACGCCTTCTGGGATTGTCAATCGCGTGATGCAGGAACATCGTAGGAATGCGTCCCAGGCTATTCTTTCCACGGGGCATCCACCAAGGATGGATGGTATGGTTATCTCGCCGCCGGTGTTTGTCGGGATTGCATTGTTTGCAATTTCAGCCACTCCACCTATGACGAAAAAAGTCCATTGAATTCCGTCGATGACATTGGTGTACGTGCCGTCGGGAAGCGGATCTGTCGCAATCGGAGGTTCTCCCGGATCGTCCGGATCGTCTGGGGTCTCTTCGCCAGGGGTCTGTGCCGGCGTCCAGAATGGGTAGAGAGTGGCGTCGGCGTCGGCGGAATAGGTGTCGCCGAAGTCGAATTTCTTTTCTCCACCGTCCGCTGTCGCCCATCCCGTCTGTTCATAGCCTTCGCGGACAAAGAGCGCATCGGCAATAACTATCGTCTCGCCGTGCTTTTTGCCATCTGTGCGCGCCAGCCCCGAGCCGAACGCGCCGAACGAGTAGGCGACCTCGTAGTACGGGCGCGGAGCGATCTCGACCGTCTTGCCGGCGGAATAGACGCGTCCGCCGGACTCGAAGGAGGCGCGGAGGGCCACAACCTGCCGGTTGGTCGTGGAGTTGTCTGCGATCAACCGTCCGTCTTCCGAGATGGCGGCGTAGTCGCCGCCCGAGACGACCTGCCATGACGGCGCGACGCGTACGGCGGAGCCGCAAGTCGTGGCGACCAAGGCATACTCGACGCTGCCAAATGCGCCGATGGCGTCTGGTCCGAGAATGCGCACGGAAATGTCGCCAGGCTCTTCGGACGGCGAACCGTCCGCAACTACCTCGACATCCGTCCCTTGCTTAACGCAGGTCGTCCACGCCTCACCGGCTTCAAGCCATTCGATCGGCACGACGACGCCGGCAATCGATATGCGACAATCCTCCTTCGCCTCGCCGGAAGTGTTTTCGATGAATATCTGGTCGTATCCGTCGTATATGCCGGCTGCCCATCTTATGGAGAGGCCGTCCCGTTCGGCAAGTCGTTCGGACATCGCCCATGCGTAGTTGCCCGTCGTGCAGATGCCCGCCGCGTCGGCGCGTACGGTCTTGAGCTGACCGACGATCGGCACCTGCACGCCGTCGGAGTAAACGGATGGCACCATGAGCATTCCGTCGAGGCGGCTGTCGCCCACTAGGACTTTCTGCGAATAGGAAGGTGCGATTGACTCCCTCTGTTCGCGAGTCATGTTGGAGATGAACGTCACGGCGCCGCAGCGAGCGTCCTCCTCGCTTCCGTCGCCATTGCCGGCGACGACCGATCCGTCGTTTGCGAGAATCAGCGAACCGCACAGCTTCACCATTCCGGGCGCGCCATGTCCGCCACATCCGCCAGCGCCGCCTTCGCCGCCTTTCCCGCCCTTGCCGCCCGCGCCGCCTTTCCCGCCGCGCGAACCGGACGCCCCCATGTAACCGGCGTAGCCGGGGTCGCCGTCGTAGCCAGAGAAAGGCGCGGCACTTCCATCTTCGCCTGCGCGGAATGCGTCGTCCCCGAACGCCGATACGTCCACCGAGCCAGTGAAGTCGAGGACTCCTCGCGCGGCAAACAGGACGCACCCGCCTCCGTTGCCGCCCATGCCTCCGGCGCCGCCCGTGCCTGCTGCGCCTCCGTCTCCGCCTGCGCCACCGGTGCCGCCAACGCCGCCAACGCCGTCTGGCGACCCGCCTCCGCCGCCGCCGCCATATCCGCCATTGCCGCCTGCGCCGCTGCCACCACTGCTGCCTCCTCCGCCACCACCACCGCCGGCGCCGCCAGCCAGCGCAGTGCCGGAAAGGGCGTATTCCATCGCGTTCCGTCCGTCAGCGCCGTCCTCGCCGCGATTGCCGCTGCCGCCCTGCGAGTTCGCGTCCTTTCCGTTCGGCCCGTTGCCGCCGTTTTGCGGCGAGTATATCTTGATGGAATTCACTAATGTCCAGCTCGTCGAGCCGCCGCTGCCGCCAGCAAGCAACTCATCTATCGGCGTAGGCGCGCCGACCTCCGCAGTCGGTCTGCCGCCAAGTCCGCCGGCGGCGGCTTCTGCAATTGCTCCGTATGGACGCCTTGCCGCGCTGCCGGACGTCCCCGCGGCAGAAACGCCACTGCCGCCGACCCCGCCGTCTCCGCCGTTGCCGCCCATGTTGAACATGGTTCCCGAAGCTCCGCCGCTACCCCCGTAGCCGCCTGCGCCGCCCGCTCCTCCTGTCGCTGCTCCGCCCGCGCCGCCCGCGCCGCCGACACCGCCTCCGCAGCGACCGGCCACGGCGCCGGAGAGGTCGAGGTCTGCGGCGATCTTCATGTCGCTGTCCGACTCAATCACGAGCGGACGCGAACCAGTCACGGAGACGCTTGTGCCCTTGCCGAGCGCGAAATAGTCGAACCAGAACACAGCCATGCCGTTGGAGACCGTTCCACAGTGCGTCGCGCCGCCCTCCACGGACAAGGCGGGCACGTCGGAGCCAGTGTCTATTGCGACGTCACCCGCGTCCAAGTCAAGTACAATCTGCCCGGCCTGCGTGATGGTCAAGTCCATGACGGTGTCGCGGCAGACGAACTTGATCGTCGCAGTTCTCTCGTCCACGGTGTAGTTGCGCGCCACGCGGCATTCCAGCGTCCTCTCGCCAGCCCCGCCAAGCGCACTGTCAAGCTCGACCCACGGCGCGTCCGCGACAGCGAACCAAGCGTCTGCACTTTTCAGGCTGATGTCCACGACGCCGCCCTTTGCGTCAAAAGCCCAGCTTCTCGGCGAGATGTAGAGGGGCGTGACGAAAATCTGCCTGCTGGCCGTGCGCGACCGCCCGTAGGTGTATTCTGCGCTGAGCCACACAGAATGCGGGGAGCGCACGTCGCAAGCGGCGACGACGCCGGACGCGGAGACGTCGGCTATGCCCTCGTAGTCTCCGGACAGCGACCACGTCGGCGAGACCTTCACGTCCGCGCCATCGCTCATCTCGGCTATGCACGTATAGCTCGCCTGTGCGCAAGGCATCAGCACGTCGTCGCCCAGAATGCGTATTCCCCAGACCGCTTTCCAGTAGGCCCAGGCCTCCGTGATGTTCTTATCTACACGATTGTAGTAGGAGCTGTCCATGAATACGCCCGACCAAAGCAGTTTCGTCATCGAGGGGTCGGCGTACCATCCCTGGAACACGAACCCGTCCCTTTTGGGCCTTGGCAGCTGGCTGCCGTAGTTTCCGCCCGTATGGATGAACTCTTGGTAGGTGTCGTCCAAGAGAGAGACTATATCGGCGTTAACCGTCCCGCCATTCGGATGAAGCGTTATCAGGAAGTCCTCCTGAATCTCCCACCAGCGCGCGTAGAGCGTCGTGGCCGACGCGGTTGCGATTGTAGAGTCGGTGATGATGTCCGAAAGTGAAATGACCGACGCCTCCGCAGCTTGTTTTGTCGGACACCAGAAATCGAACTTGTATCCTTCGCGCGTCGGCGTGGGCAGGCTTCCGTATGGGTCGCCGACGTTATACTTCTGCGCAGGGCACGCGGAGCCGCCGTTCGAGTCGAACGTGACCGTGACCTTCTGGTTCAGGGAAAACCACTCAGCGTACAGGTTCTTGACGGAAGCCGAGACAATTGTCGACTCCGTCACGAGGTCCGTAAGCATGGCGTTGGAATGCCAGCCCACGAACGAATAGCCCAGGCGGACGGGCGTCGGCAGGTCGCCGTAGGTGCGGCCCAGCCCGGCGGTGTAGTATCTGGATTCGCTATCCATCATGCTTCCGCCGTTCGCGTGGAAGGTAACTGCCAC
>OCTX011307004.1_pt1 | contig 10050 bp, 12 predicted proteins | sample 1539691 | NCBI WGS metagenome assembly OCTX01 (sample SAMN02144231, study PRJEB22623) | gut metagenome | biome: sheep rumen | host: Ovis aries | place: New Zealand | reverse complement strand
TATTTCTTCAGTTTCTGGTGATTTTACAGGATTTTCTAAATCTGACATCTCTATATAATTAAAATATAAAATTAGGATAATTAATTATACACAAAAAAAGAAAAAATGTCAAAATTTTGGAGACTTTTTTATTCAAGTTATTGCTTGCATTTCAAATTATTTTTTCTACAAGTAAAATATATTTAATTCTGACTACATCAAACGATGCTCTGACTACTGTTTTATTGAAGATTAGAAAAAGAAAAGTGATTCGATCAATTAGTTTTAGCAATCAAAGAATTGAATAAGAGAAAGGTTGATTTTGAAATTTATATATTCTGAAAATGAAGTCTAGAATCTCAGCTTTTTGAAGTTCATGATAAAAATGTACATTTCTTTGGATGGAAACCTTTAGATGAAATCAAAAAATATCTAGCTAATATAGACTATTGTTTAATGCCATCAGAATTTTTGGAAACTTTTGGATTATCTGCATTAAATGCATTATCTCGATGAGTGCCCGTAATAGGATATAAAAAATGATGATTAGAACCGTTTATATTTCAAGAATGTAACTTATTCTTAGCTAAATGAAATACTACATCTGAAAGGATTATTTCAATAGTTGAAAAACTTGCTAAGAAAACAAATCCAGAAAGGATTAAAGATAAGGAAGAATTAGAATGAAAAATTAAAAAATTGTTACCTGAGTATACTGAGGATGCTTGGTATGATAGATTTTTGAATTTGGTAAAACTTTGTCCTCCTTTATGAAAGGAGGGGGACCACGAAGTGGTGGAGGATTTTTATTCGTGAAATAAAAAAATCCCCTCGGCTAAAGCCGTATCCCCTTTAAGTAAAGGGGATCAAGAATATAAACAAAAAATTTTAATAATAAGTGATTTTATAAATAAAGCCTGATGAATTGAAACATATATCCATGATGTAAAACACCTTTTAGAATCACGCTGACATGAAGTAATTTTGTGGGGAAGTACACTTCCAGCTTGATCTAAATGACAACGAAAAAAGAGATTCTGACTTTTACTTTCTCCTTTTAATTTTTGGAGTACTGGTAGTTTAAAAGAAGCTTTACGAAATGAAAAGCCTGATATAATTTGGTTCAATTCTTTACTTCGTTGGTTAGGTCCGAATGTAGTTAAAACTGCTTGAAAACGAAGAAAAAAAGAAAAAACTGACTCTAAATTTTGGATGATGTATCATGATTTTGGGTATTTTTATCCATTTCCATCTGAATTATACTATATAGAAGATTGTAAGACTCCCCTAACGAAAAGAAACTTTCTATCTGCATATAAATGAAAAAATCCAATAACTAAATTGGCCGTTTTATGTAAATATTATCGATTACAACCATTAAAAAAGGTCTTAAAAAAAGAGATAGATTTGCATCTATCTCCATCTGATTGTATTACTAATATTGCCCGTGATAGTTATAAAATTCCTGAAAAAAAGTGTAAATCATTTCCTCACTTTATTCAGAAGTAGTATTGAAATATTTATGATATAGAAACATCAAATCTACTACTCACATATTCTGAACACTTCTTACCCTTGATTTTTCTATTTGGTCAGTATCGAAGTTTCGGATTTGTCTTGTATTTCTCGTAACAATAATCTAACTGTTTGTATGGATCTTTAAAATCTGGAGAATTTATAAAATCTTTGTTATAGCTGTAGTGTAGCTGGCATAATCAGTGATCATGTGTTTGGGATACCCTGTTAGGGTCCCATTTTCAGTTTTCACATTCTATAAGTTTTACAAACTCTATCCCTCAAAGTTCATATGCATAATTTGCATAATCTTGAATAACCGAATCAGAAGAGTATCAATTATGTACGATAAATTCTTGATGCTCTTGCTCTTGAACTTGTCCCTGAAATTCTAGTTCCTCGTTATTTTCCAATAACATATTTGGAATAGTTAAATAAGGCACTGCCATAGATATTGCGATTGTCCCAAACATTTCTGCACAAATAATTAAAATTTAGCATATCTATTTTTTGTTTGTGATATATATTATATTTATTTTAAAATAAAAAGCAATAGTAACGTAAAAATACTGATTATAAAACTATTTTCACTTTATAACGAATAATGGAAAACAAATGGACATTTATATATCCTTCTAAAATTAAATATCATTGTATCAAAGGATGTCTGCATAGTATTCGTTCACTCACCTTACATTATTAGGACTATACTTTCACAAATCATATTCATAATTTAGCCAATCAACTAATTTATAACAATCAACCCCAATAAGTTTTTTAGTATCACTTATTAAATCTAGATCAATAGGAGATAATTCATAATCTACTTGCAGTGTCTTTCAATCATCCGTTTCATAATAATCAATATTTAAACCCCAACTACTGTTTTCTGCAATATTCACAGCTTTTGCAAGTATTTTTGCAGCTTTCCGGGGATCAACAGATTTAGAAATTTTTAATGGGTTAATATTGTATTTATCCTTAAAGTACCATTTTCAAAATTCATCTTGAACAATGTTTATTGACGTGTTTCAATATGTGACTTTTTCTATGTTTACCCAGTTAGTATTTAATTTTTCGTTATTATTTTTTATTTCTTTTTTGAAATTCGATAATTCCTATTTAGTTTCTCATAATTTATTCATTTGGTTTAATTCTTTACCTTCTATCATTTTTATTAAAATGATAAGTAAAATAGTATAATTAATTATACACATAAAAAATAATTTGTCAAATTTTTGGAGACTTTTTCTTGCTTGAAACAGATAAAGAAAAAAATATTCTGAATCTACATTATATCGCTCAAAGAGAGTCACCAAAACTTTGCATAGATTTGTGTCGCTTACTATCATCTTCAGGTTTTTCTCTATAGATTCAATATCCACCATCTTCGTTTAACCAATCAACTAATTTATAACAGTGAACTCCGACAAGTTTTTTAGTATCACTTATTAAATCTACATCAATAGGAGATAAGTTATAGTCTACTTGCAGTGTCTTTCAATCATCTGTTTCGTAATGATTAATTTCTAAACCCCGTTCAGATTTATTTGCAAAATACATAGCTTTTGCAAGTATTTTTGCCGCCTTCACGGGATCAACAGATTTGGAGATTTTTAATGTGTGATCTTTTCTATTCAAGAAATACCGATTTCAAGATTTATCTTTTACAATCTTTACTTCTGCATATCCATAGCTAATAATAGCCCGTTTTACCCATTTAGCATTTAATTTTTCATTGTTATTTTTTATTTCTTTTTTAAAATTCGATAACTCCTCTTTAGTTTCTCATAATTCATTCATTTGCTTTAATTCTTTATCTTCTATCATTTTATTAAAATAATAATAATAAATAAAATAGTATAATTAATTATACACGTAAAAAAATTTTTGTCAAATTTTTTGGGACTTTTTCTTGCTTGAAACAGATAGAGAAAAAAATATTCTGAAGTCAGATTTTGTATGTATGATAAAATTGTATGTCATTAAAAGATGAGCTAAAAACTACACCTAGATATGTTCAGATTCTCGCTCAGAATGGAATTACTACCATGAAAGATTTTTTCAATTATTTTCCTAGAACTTACGAAGATAGATCAAAAATAGCTCCACTTGATTCTTTGATTTTTGATGCAAAATGAGTGGCTGCTACAAAGTGAGTTATTACTAAAAAAAGTAGAGTTTTTGTACATTGAAAAACTATATTTGATATTACATTTCAGGATATTCATTGAAATACAGGTCATATCAGTATTTTCAATTCAGCTTTCTTAGCTTCAAAATTAGCTGAAAACTCTCGATATATCATAGTTTGAAAACCTCAAGTTAAATATGGAAAGATTACTTTTTCTCATCCAGATGTAATACCAACTGTAGCTCCTGAAGAAGAAAGTGAAGATGGAGATAGTTCATATAATTCTGGTAGAATCTTTCCGATTTATTCTGAAATGTTAGGAATTAAGCCATGATGGTTTGCACAAAAGATTTGGGATAATTTACCTAAGATTGATCAGATTTTTAGTGAATATTTGCCGGATGAGTTCGTGAAAGAATTTCAGCTTTTGGATGTAAAAACTACGATTAAAAATCTACACTATCCCGATAGTGATGAACTAAAAAATAAAGCGTTGTATAGATTATTCTTTGATAGATTGCTTAGAATTCAGATTTTTTCATTACAGAATAAATTAAATTATCAGTGAACTATTGATGATTTACCTGTGAATGAAAATCCTCATCGAGAAATTTTGAAACCCATAACGGATTTGCTCCCATTCCAGTTAACTGTAGCTCAGAAAAAAGTTATAATTCAGATTTTGGAGGATTTTCATAGAAATTCTCCTATGCTTCGTTTATTACAATGAGATGTGGGTAGCTGAAAAACTATCGTAGCTACAATAGCGATGCGATATATTCGAAAACAGTTTCATGGTCAATCAGTTTTGTTGGCACCTTTGGAGGTTTTGGCTAATCAGCATTTTAAGACTTTGGCTAAGTTTTTATTACCATTGTGATTGCGTGTAGAATTATTAACTGGTTCTCTAACTAAATCTGAAAAAACTAAAATAAAGTCTGACTTGAAAGAATGAAAGATAGATGTTTTAGTGACGACTCATGCAGTGTTACAGGATGATGTAGATTTCAAGAATTTGATGTTTGTGTGTATCGACGAACAACATAAATTCTGAGTTAAACAGAGAGCTGTATTTAAAAAGTTCAATTCTCCTCACATTTTACAGATGACTGCCACTCCAATTCCACGTTCAATGGCTTTAGCTTTCTTTGGAGAATTTGATGTGAGTATTATTGATCAATTGCCTGAATGAAGGCAAAAAATTGACACAAAGGTTATATCTGCAAATGAATGGTTAAAACTGAAACCGTGGATATTACAAAAAATTGGTCAATGACAGCGTGTATTCATAGTTACGCCATTGATTGAAGATTCAGAGAAAATGGAAGAAGTTCAATCAGCTGTAAGCTCTCATGCTGAAATTTGCCAGCTTTTTGAAGAGTTGCCTAATGACGAAATTTTATTATTGCATGGAAGATTAAACTCGAAAGATAAAGATAAAATTATGCAAAAATTTAAAGATTGAAAAGCTAAGATTCTGGTATCAACAACTGTAATTGAAGTGTGAGTAGATATTCCAGAAGCTACTGTAATGGTTATCAAAAATGCTGAACGTTTTGGTTTATCTCAGCTTCATCAGTTAAGGTGAAGAATTTGAAGATCGGAATTAAAATCTTATTGTTTTTTAGAAACTGAAAAAAAATCTGGAGATAGTTATAAAAGATTGAAAATTATGGAAGAAGTTTCTGATGGATTTAAGTTAGCTGAATATGATTTAAAAAATCGTGGTTCTGGAGAGATTTTATGAACTATGCAATCATGACAATCGGATATTCCAATTGAAATTTTATCAGACTTAAAGTTTTTAGAAAAAGTTCAAGAGTGAGCAAAATGGATATTAAAGCATTATCCTGACCTAAATGAATTACCAGCTTTACAAAACTTTTTGAATGAGAAAATTGGTGATATTTTAGCATAAAGGTTTACTTGATTTTATCAGTAAAAATCCTACACTATTTTTGTAGTTTTATACTTATATACAAAATAAAATAATGCGAACTTTATTCAAAGTATTAAGATGATTCTTTTATTTCCTAACTATCATCACAGGAATTATCTATGTTAGAGGTAAGGATTTGTTTGATGAAAGAGCTTTTGAAATAACTAAATCAATTCTTATTCCTGGATATCTAGTATTCTGTGGTTTGATGCTTTGATATTTGATTGCAACATTTTGGGTATGAAATGAAAAATATAAAGAGGAAGTAAATAAAGAACGTATTGCTACTAGATCATTTATTATCTGAACTGTAATCTGAATTGTTTTTGCTTTAATATATATCTTGGCTTTTTAAAAAAATATGAATAATCTGAGAAACACCTTGAAAATATTTTGTGTAATACTCTTGTTTAGTTTCAGTTTTTTGTTAATATGATGTTGAAGCTCTTCAACAAATAGCTTTTCTGTGAACGAATATTGATTTGATTTGAGTTATAATTGAGATGTAAATCTTGAAAGAGTTCAATTAAAAACTGATGATATGGAAGAAGTGGTAGATTTATTTCAGGAAGTATGAGATAATCCTGAATATAGAGATTCCCTTTTGATTGCAGAAAAACATGCTCAATGACTTTGACCTAATGCATTTATGCAGGATAATTTGGATACGTTAAAAGATCAATGACTTACGTTATCGAACATTGAAAAGACTCAGATTTGGCTGGAAAGATATGGAGAAGAATTTAATGCTGTTCTGGTAGAATATGAAATAACAGAATGATTGATAAATGATATACCATTGTTATATGTTAGTCAATTATTTGTACCAAATGGGGAAAATATGGTATTAATGTCATTCATAACTGAGGATAAATCATCCCGTTTGAATGCTTCAAAAATGTTTAAAAATATAAAATAATTCAGACTTTTTAATTACTATTTACTAGTCATGGCCGAATTAAATGCAAATTTATGATGAATCCCTCCTATTGGAAGCTCTAATTTATGATCAAATTCTACACAAGGGAAGATGAATATAAATAAACCTGATGTTGCAATGTTTGATAATGCACCAAGTGATGTTACAGCATGATCGTTTTTTGGAAAAATACTTTTATGAGCTGTTGTATGAATTTGTGTAGCTGCATTGCTTTTTGGAGTATTAACTGCCATCTGATGAATGAGCTGAACAAGTGATGGTCAAGTAAATCCAATTTTATGAATTCTTTTGCCTATTGTCTGATTTATTGTTGGATTTGTATGTAATCTTGCACTAGCATTACTATATAATGTATTCTTTAGTAAAAGATATTACAGTTTTGGTAAGATGGCTGGATTAATTTTTGCGTCATCTTTGATTATATGCATATTCTTTATTCCTACATACTTTTTGTATAAAGGGATGTATGCTTTGTATACATTGCTTGGATTCCAAATCATATTCGAATTATTCATTGCTAAGAATTTGATGGACTTTTTGTCTCAACCTAATTATTCGGCCTCAAGTTTAATGGGAAACACTTTGTGAGCAGTTTTGTCTGTTTTGGTTCATATATTAATTACGAGTAGGATGGATGAACAGAGTATCGATATTAAACTTATAATAGCATCTTCTGGACTTGTTTATATTTTGACTGCTCTTTGATCATGAATTTGGGATGCGATATACTACAAATTCTATGAATGGTGAAATAATCCATTCTATTTACCTTCATTGAATGAATTGAGAGAAGAACGCAGAAAGGAAGAAGTTAAAAAGGCCAAAGAAGAGGAAGAAGTAAATGTTGAAATAAAATAATTACTTTAGTTATGAGTTTTTAGAAACGATGATTCAGTCAAATTTTTATAAATATTTATCATTAATAAAATTAGTTGTTGGATTGATAATATTATTCATAGATTATGCCGCAATTAATGTTTTTGAAGATCCTTTCGTAGCAATCTGAATTTTATTAGTTGGAAGCTTTTTGGTGGCTCGGTGAGCTAGTTTTTTCTTTTTTATGTTGGTACAAAAAGTTTTCAAAAATAAAAAAGATCAGAGCTCCCCTGAATCTGAAAGCTATAAGTTATCATTCCTTTTTGGTATGTATGCAATGCTAAATATTATATTGATATTAATGTGACATTGGAGCAAATTACGATGATTACTATTGTTATGATGATTTATATTATTGCTTTACTTCTTGATGATGGATAGTTCGAAAAATGTGAAAAAATCAGAATAAAAAATTGGAGGAAAAAATTATAGAAAAACTGAAAACTGTTTACGATCCAGAGTTTCCACTTGTGGATATGTATACTCTTGGATTGATTTATGGCGTAGATTTAAATGAGAAAAATAAAGTTTGTGATGTGACTATGACTTTCACTACCCCAACCTGCCCTATGGCTGATATGATTATGGAGTTGGTAAAAAATGCTGTTTTGGATGTTATCCCAGATTGGGAAGTGAATATAATCGTAAGTTTTGAGCCAATGCGAGATCCTAGCATGATTAAAGATCCAGATTTACAGAAAATGTTTTTATAATTTAGGTCTGATTTGTAAATGAATTGAAATACCATTTTCATGAATATATCAATAGATTCAGTAACAACTTATACATGAGATAAATATTGAATTATCATTCCTCGTGATCATGTGGAAGAATTATTATGAAAAGAATTGATTCAGCTTTATAGAGAGAGATGATTTGATAATGTAGTTGTTTTGAATTGACCATGATGATTCACCAATCTTAGAGTTGGAACGCTGTGCTTAAATATATTGAATACATTGTTGGAGAATCAGCTTGATTTTTATGATATTTCTAAGATCGATTTGTACAAAAAAGCATATGAGAAGTGATTTTTACCTATATATTGAGTAATATATATCTGACAAAAAAGAAATATTCGATTACGAGATTTTGAAAAAAATGAAAAAATCTGACAATATCCTTTCAATGAATTAAAAGATTTAGATGAAATGAAAAATGTTGAAAATGTGTTTGTTGAAGATGTGCAAGATAATGAATATTATCCTGAGTGGATGAATAAATATTTAAAATATCACACATTACTTAATTGAACAGATATTTATTTAATTGATAATAAAACTGCAGATTGAAAGTGGATTTCTGTTGATGAATTTGATTTAAAATCTTTGAAATCTATCGCTCCAAATTATATGATGGAACCTAGTGTCACAATACAGAGTAAATAATTATATTTAATGTATAAATCTTATTATTTGCAAATTATCCTTGATTTTGAGTATAAAATAGTGTATAATTAAGTTTGCAGTAAACAAAATTTTCTAATTCTAATTTTATTATGAAAACAAAAGAACAACAAATTTTGAAATTGGCGTATGAGACCGTTTTTGATGTAAATGGTCATGTTAAAAATTGTAGACGAGAAGCTTGTTCAAATCTCATTCATCTAATGAGGAAATATTCTTCAAAAAATGTGGGTGATGAATCTACAGGTACACTTAACGTGGATGTAATGAAATCTGAATACTATCGCGTTATAGTCCGTTAAATTGTTTCCTTTTAGAAATCGTGCTTGATATTCAAACACGATTTTTATTTATAATTGAAAATAAATGGCCAATTTTTATACTATCGTTTAGTTTAAATTTAGAAATAATGATGGCAGAACTGAATTGAAATAATATAAACGAAAAATCTCTATCCAGAGCACTAATTTTTGATTCAGTTTTTGATCCATATAAATGAGTATTAGCTTATGTGAAAGTTGTTGATTGAAGTTTTAAAGCTTGAAGTCCAGTTTATTTAATCCATTCTCAAACAGAATTTACTCCAACTGAAGTTGGTTATTTTCAACCTGATTATAAAGCCGATAAAGAGTTGTCAGAAGGTCAGATTGGATATATTATGACATGAGAAAAATCAGTTAGGGATGTGAAAATTTGAGATACCATGGTAAGTGGATATGGATCTTTGAAGCAAGAATTACAGAAAATTGAATTACAAAAAACTGACAGCGAAGAAAAGAATATTAATCTATTTCAGGATTATATCATTCCTGGATTCAAGAAAATGACTCCTTTTGTCTATGCTTGAGTCTACCCTATTGATTCTACTGAATATGATAAATTAAAAGATAGTCTAGAAAAACTTTCACTAAATGATAGTGCAATTGAATATGAAATGGAAGATTCTGGGGCTTTGGGATTAGGTTTCCGTTGTGGATTCTTGGGAATGCTTCATATGGATATTATCAAAGAGAGACTTTGGAGAGAATACTGATTGGATACGATATTTACTATTCCAACTGTGTTATATTTGGTAAAATCTAAAAATCTGAATATACCACAAATCAAAACTTGAGCGAATTTGAAGGGTTTGGTTCAATCAGGTTTATATCAATATGTTCTAAAAGAAATCTGAATTAAACTAACTCATCGTCAAAAACAACGTTTAGAAGATAATCAATGAATCACTTCTGTAATGCAAGAAGAAACTTTTTGGGCGAGA
>OCTX012288306.1_pt1 | contig 10054 bp, 9 predicted proteins | sample 1539691 | NCBI WGS metagenome assembly OCTX01 (sample SAMN02144231, study PRJEB22623) | gut metagenome | biome: sheep rumen | host: Ovis aries | place: New Zealand | reverse complement strand
TAGTTGATATCCTGCAACGTATTGGTTTCAACATTCACTGGGGCATAGGGATAACCTCCCTGATCGCTGTAGGAAAAATGGCTGGTAAGGCGTATCAACCAATTATCAGATGGCTTATAATACAATCCTATACGCTCCTCGGTCTCGTTCATCTTATCTACCTTCTCGTTCAGATAGCTATTACGGAAGGCGCCATCGTTATGATGATAGAGTGCACCAAAGGTAAAACCGAACTTATCCGATACCTTGGTGTAATTAGATATCTGCGTGCGCAAATCGTTATATTTACCATAGCCCAGACGAACACGGGTGTTCTGATACTCCAATGGGTTACGGGTACTGATGTTTACAATACCACCGATGGCATTTCTACCATACAATGTACCCTGCGGACCACGTAGCACCTCAACCGAGGCCACATCGCCCAGATCGCAATCAAACGAGAGGGGCTCGTAGAAAGGCATACCATCTACATAAAAGCCGATACCTGTTCCATCCGACTTATTACCCACACCGCGTACAAACACGGGGCAACTGGCTCTCGAACCATAGTCGGGCATATAGAAATTGGGAATAACGGCAGTTAACTCCTTAAGTCCTGTTATCTGCTGATTACTGAGCTGACGAGCCGACAAAGCCGAACGCGATGCAGGCACCAACTCGTATTTGTTTGTTTTAAACGCACTAACCACCACTTCGTCGAGCTTGTACGAGCGGGCTGTGGTTGTGTCGGCGGGTGTAACCTCTGGTCCATCAACCACCAACATAGTTGATAATAGTAATCCTAAAAACATACCTTTTGTTAATATATAATGATTATTTTTGTGTTTGTCTGAACCATTCGGTTACGAACTGTACATTCTCCAATGGCGTATCCTTGTGAACGCCATGTCCCAGATTAAAGATATAATTGGGATGCTCTCGGAAGAAAGCCAGATACTGCTGCAGATGCTGCTCGATAACAGCCTGAGGGGCAAACAGTATACGTGGATCCATATTGCCCTGAAGACCTATGGCCGGATTAACCAGATGACGAGCCACCAACAAGGGTGTCTGCCAATCGATACTTACAAAATCACAATCCTCAGGGGTGAGCATCTGCAGGCCAGCCCCAAATCCCTTGGGGAAGAAGATAATAGGCAAGCCATGCTGCCTTACAGCAGCTGTGATACGGCGCACAAACGGCATAATCATGTCTTGATAAAGCTCGGCAGATATCACACCAGCAAACGACTCGAATATCTGGAAGGTATCGATACCATGAGCTGCTTGCAAATGCACATAAGTCTCGCTGGCGCTGGTGATGGCATCGAGCAACTGGAGCGACTCCTGGCGATGGGTGTAGAGATAGCGCACCACATCGGTAAACTGCATGGTTTTATCGCGCCCACCCAGCATGTAACACAGGCAGGTAAGCGGACCACCACAAAAACCAATCACAGGTGTTTCGACGTTTTTCTGCTGCGTTATTTCATCCAGCGTATCAGCCACATGATTAAGATGCGAGAGGTTAAAGCTTAATCCTGCTGCAGGATGCTCTACATCCATCAGCGGATGGGGGAAAGCAGGCCCTTCGCTGGTCCATTCCACCTCTACGCCCAGCGCCTCTGGAATCACTAAGATGTCGCTAAACAATATGGCGGCATCCATACCCATATCGTCAATTGGCATCAAGGTAACCTCGGCAGCCAGATTGGCATACGACATGATGGTACGGAAAGGCAGCATCTTAGTGAGCTGGCGATAACGGGGTAATACGCGACCAGCCTGTCGCATCATCCATACTGGAGGGCGACAGGCTGGTTGGTGATTGATAACCGCAAAGAAGGGATTGCTATACATATATTATTAATTTTTGTGTTCCTAAACACCTTTAACTTATTTCGGGTGCAAAGGTACGACAAATCAAAAAGCTGTGCAATCCCTATAAATATGGATTTTTAACAGATGTTACTTGTTTTCTGCTTCAAAGGCGGCAATCTTATTTTTATAATATGTACGTAGCTCCTGCCAGTTATAGTAAGGCCACTGGTTGGTCTTGATAGGCAGATAGGCCTCGCGCTCGTTCAGCAGGGCCTTTACAAGAATATCGCCAGTCTTTCCCTTTTTGGGGCGATAGAATATCAGCTGGATATTGCAGCCCATGGGGAAAATGCGATAGTTACGCCAATACTTATCGAGTTCATCGAGATTGTTCACAACCATGCCGCAGTTATCCAACTCCAACAAACAAGCCAGAGGCATTACACAAACCTCGTGGCCAAATCGCAAAGTGGCCTGTGTCTGAGTAACGGTGTCGGCAGTAGCTATGATGTTCTTCAGCAGATTAAGCTGACTGAAAGGCATCTTACCACCCGAAACAGGCGATGCACCATAATCGAGATACCAACCTACATTATTCTGGCGCCACTGGTCGTAAACCTCCTCATCGGTAAACAGCGAGAAGAGCTCCAGATCGGTGTCGTGACTCTGCATATTGCAAGCCACATGGAACAGCTGGCGCATCAGCGAACCTGCATTCACATTATTATATACGTAAGCCTCGTCGTTAAACAACGCTTTCATCAAGCGCTCCGGGTGAGTGTACTTATAGGCATATTCGCGCTCTTCCTTATCGCCAGTGGTGCGTCCAAGTTTCTCTACCAGTCCGTCCCAAGGCTGATTGAGATAGTACTGCAGACTCTCGCTTACATCGTTATGAATCTGGGCTGTAGGATTAGCAGCAGCCAGCTCTTCGCACTCAGCAATCATCGACAGAATACAACGGTTCACCGTGGTGCTACGGGCATCTATCTTTAGATTCTTGGTTTTGAAAATCTCAGGAAAATGCTGCACCATACGCTTTCCGATACCATGATGCTGACGTTCACCGACAGTAGTCAAATCGCCTAAACGTTTATGGGCTGTAGCGTAGATAGCTTCGATAGTTGCGAGTGTTTTCTCACCTAATGGCGTAAGTTTCCCTTGCTCCTTAGCTGCCTTCAGCGTTGCAAGGGGTTTTGAGTAATTGCCATCGCTGATGAGCCAACGCGATCCATGACGACCATAATGACTCATATAGTAAGGTTCATAATTCTTAGGAGCGGGCGTCAGCGCCTTGTCAGTAAGCTGACGATCGTAATCCAAATAGTTACTACCTGCCAAAAATCGATTAGCTGCAATCTCATCTTTAGCCGAAGTCTCAAAAACAGGTGCCTGCTGGGCCTGCATAGTCATCGAAAATCCGATCGCCAGAATTAATAGTTTTCGTTTCATATTCTTACATCATTTTAATTATATTGTTGCAAAGGTAAGATTTTTTTTGGATATTATGTGCATTCATTCAAATTATTTAGTACTTTTGCAGGCGTGAAGAGATGGGTTCTTAGAATATGGCTCATTGCTGCATTGATTTGTGGCTACTCTTACTCGCATCTGTGGGTAAGAGGCGATAGTACTATGCCATATAACAATGAACGCCAAGAGTACACAAAACAATTCGACAGGCAGGCGAACTCGCTAATTGAAAAACAACAACAGCCCTTTGGCGAGGCGTTCATCAAATCGAATTCGCCACAAAACATAAATGCCTCGAGACCTACCCGTTTATTACCTACTCACGGAGGTAAACCTGGTAAAACATTTGGGCAAGGAACTTATTGTAATCCGTCAAACCTTTTAAAGTATTTTAGCCTTTGTAAGTTTATCTGGTTTTGCAAAACTTACATAGGTGCTGCGCCTCCTCGCCTTTACTATGTTATCGCGTTGAGACGCATTCTTTGTTAGCGATATCATCACCCCAAAATGAAGGGAGGATACAATTCGCATTAGTAACAAAGAAAAAAGAAAACAATGGCAAATATTAAGAATTTGCAGATGTGGAACGACATCTGTGCTGATAATCGTATAAGCATCAGTAAATCATTATTTGGTTTGAAAACCATAGTAACTTACAATAAAACTCAGAGCAAGGTTAGTGCACGAACCATTCAATTATCGCCTTCTGATGGTGAACACCTAAAGCGTTTCCTTGAAAGGTCAAAGAATGATATAGAGAATGTCATTGGCAACTTCCATCCAAAAGAGGTAGCCAATGGAAACTATATGCTGGAATTGGCACTATCTGAAGATGGTAACTATTTGGCTCTTTTGTTACATCAATTTACCCAATTGAGTTATGAGCCAGTAACCCAAATGCTGACATTTGAGGGCAATGAGGCTCAAACCATCAGCAAACTGTTTTAACATGAAATCCTCGATTCTTCCTACAGAATCGGGGATTTCTACTATCATAAAATCATCATTTCGCAAGAATTTCTTGGATGTATCGACAAATTGTTGTAATTTTGCAGCCAAATATTATTAAATAGGTATAGCATGATACAATCGATGACAGGCTACGGCAAGGCGGTCGTGGCATTTAAGGAGAAGAAAATTCACGTAGAAATCAAGTCGCTGAACTCAAAGCAGCTCGACTTGAACACACGTATCGCACCTCTCTATCGTGAGAAAGAGATGGAGATGCGCCAGATGGTGGCAGAGGCTCTGATTCGCGGAAAAGTGGACATGAGCGTTTGGGTTGAGAAGGATACATCGGTAGATCCAACCCCTATCAACGCACAGCTGGTTGAGAACTACTACCAGCAGATTAAGGCCATCGCCGACAAGACTGGTATTCCAACTCCTGAGGATTGGTTCTATACCCTGCTCCGCATGCCAGACGTAATGACTAAGACTGATGTTGAAGAGCTGGACGACGAGGAGTGGAAGGTAGTGAAAGGCGGTGTAGCCGAGGCCCTGAAGAACCTGGTTGACTTCCGTACTCAGGAGGGTGCTGCCTTGCAGAAGAAGTTTACTGAGAAGATTGACAATATTGCCAAGCTGATGGGCGAGATTGAGCCATACGAGAAGAGTCGTGTTCAGAAGATTAAGGCACGTATCATAGATGGCTTGCAGCAGATTCCAACAGCCGACTATGATAAGAACCGCTTGGAGCAGGAGCTGATTTACTATATTGAGAAGCTGGACATCAGCGAGGAGAAGCAGCGACTGACCAACCACCTGAAGTATTTCCGCGACACCATGAACGAGCCTGCCGGACAGGGTAAGAAGCTGGGCTTTATCGCTCAGGAGATGGGTCGTGAGATTAACACAACCGGTTCGAAGAGTAATCAGGCCGAGATGCAGAACATCGTGGTTAAGATGAAGGACGAGCTGGAGCAGATTAAGGAACAGGTTCTTAACGCACTTTAAACGATGGCAAAAGGTAAATTAATTATTATATCGGCTCCATCGGGCACAGGCAAGAGTACCATTATCTCATGGCTGATGAGAGAGCACAAGGAACTGAATCTGGCCTACTCTATCTCGTGCACATCGCGAGCTCCTCGCGGCACAGAGCAGAACGGGGTAGACTATTTCTTCCTGACACCAGAGGAATTCCGCCAGCGTATTGAGAACGACGAATTCCTGGAGTACGAGGAGGTATATACCGACCGCTTTTACGGCACGCTGAAGTCGCAGGTTGAGAACCAGTTGGAAGCTGGACAGAACGTGGTGTTCGACGTTGACGTGAAAGGTGGCGTAAACATCAAGAAATTCTATGGCGACAAGGCGCTGAGCCTGTTTATCCAGCCCCCATCAATCAACGAACTTCGCAAACGATTGGAAGGTCGTGCAACAGATGCCCCCGAGGTTATCGACCAGCGTATTGCCCGTGCCGAGTTCGAACTCTCGTTTGCCGATAAGTTCGATAAGGTGGTTATCAACGACAAGTTGGAATATGCCGAGGCTGATGCTTTGGAAATAATCAAGGATTTTTTAGATATCGAATGATAAGAACGGGGATTTTTGGCGGATCGTTCAATCCCATTCATAACGGTCACATTTCGTTGGCTCGTCAGCTTCGTGAAAAAGCTGGGCTCGACGAAGTGTGGCTGATGGTTTCGCCACAGAACCCCCTGAAAGCCCAAGCCGATTTGCTGGACGACCAGATACGCATGGAGATGGCCCGCCTGGCTGTTGAAGGCGAAACTGGCATCATAGCCAGCGACTACGAGATGCATCTGCCCAAACCATCGTACACCTGGAACACACTCGAGGCCCTGAAGCGAGATTATCCCGACCGCGAGTTTGTACTGATGATAGGTGGCGACAACTGGCAGCTGTTTGACAAGTGGTATCGTGCCGATGATATCCGCAATCAGTACCAGATTATCGTTTATCCCCGTCGTGGTTGCGAAGGTGGTATCGACGGACTCGACCTCATCGACATTTCGAGCACCGAAATACGCGAGTGCATCCAGGCTGGCAAGCCTATCAATCATCTGGTGCCAAAGGCTGTGGCTGAATATATAAAGGAACACGAACTCTATGCTTAAAGGACTGAAAATAAACCCATTAAAGTGGATTGGCGCCCTGTTTATGCCCATCCAGAAAAACAGCGCATTCTTTGTGTTTATGTTTGCGCTGGGAATGATTTGTACACAACTGGAACTGATGCCCGTCTATCTGGTAGGCAAAGGTGCCGAACCATACCAGTTTTCCGAACCCGAACTGTTTCTGGATATCTACGCCGTATGCGTAGTGCTTACGCTGATACCCCGAAAGGTTCGCTATTGGGTGCGAGCGCTACTCTACATCCTGCTTTACACCACAGCCATTGTGGATATGTACTGCTACGTACGTTTTGAGTCGACTCTTACCCCCACCATGCTGATGCTGGCTAACGAAACCACAGGTCAGGAGGCCAGCGAGTTTCTGCGTGGCTATATTACATGGGATGTAGTTACATCAAAAGTAGGCTGGGTACTGCTCTTGGCGCTGGTGCACATCGCTTGGACGGTGATTCGCCGAATGACCAGACATCTCAGCAACAGGCTGATTCTGCCCAAGATGACCCCCATTGTTATCGAGGGTTACAACGCCATTGTTGGTGTAATCGTAGCTTGGGCACTCTGCTCTTGCGTAACACTTGTTTGGCCCAACAAAGAGGCTATGCACCGCATGTTTACCCACACCACCGTGGGTCAGATGGAGCACGAGCTTACGCGTAAGGACAAGGCCGAATTCTATGTACCTATCTACCGATTGGTATTCAGCATGTACGCCAACCACCTGGCCGACAACCAGTTAGTACAGCTCGAAGCTGCCAGCGAGAAGGTGCAGATAGATAGCTGTAGTTATCGTGTGCCTAACATCGTATTGATTATCGGCGAGAGCTACAACAAGCATCACTCGCAGCTGTATGGCTACAACATGCCAACTACACCTAAGCAGAAGGCTTTGGCTCAGGAAGGCACGCTGGTACCATTTACCGATGTGGTAGCACCCTGGAATCTTACCAGTTTTGTGTTCAAGAACATCCTGTCGCTGCAGGCCATCGGCGAAAAAGAGGAATGGTGCGATAAACCACTCTTCCCAGAAGTATTCCGCAAGGCAGGCTATCACGTTACGTTTATCACCAACCAGTTCCAGTCGAAGGCTAACGAGGCTGTTTACGACTTCAGCGGAGGTTTCTTCCTGAACAATCCTGATCTGAGCAAAAAGTTGTTTGATACACGTAACACCCGTCTTTATCCTTATGACGAGGGCGTGCTGCAGGAGTACGACCGCCTGAAGAAGGAGGATAAGGAGCATAATCTGATTATCCTGCATCTGATGGGTTCGCACCTGATGTACAAGTCGCGTTATCCGCAGAATGCTACCCATAAGTATCTGAAGGAGGATATGTACAATCGTCCTGAACTTACCAAAAAACAGCGTATGATTCTGGCCGATTACGACAACTCTGTACGTTATAACGACTCGATTGTATGGGCAGTTACCCAGCGCTTTGCCGATAAGGATGCTGTAGTAATCTACATGCCCGATCATGCCGAAGAGATATTTGATGGCGAGCCATATATGTACGGACGTATGCATGGCGCCAACATCGATTACCGCCTGGCACGCAACGAGATGGAGATTCCGTTCTGGATATGGGGATCGCCTAAGTATCGCGAAAACCACCCATACGGCTGGACAGCTATCCAGGAGGCCAGAAACCGTCCGATGATGACAGATGTGCTGCCACACCTGCTGATGTACTTTGGCGGTATTGCCTCGCCTCTCTATCACGAGCAGTATAACATCGTGAGTCCGGCTTACGACACCAAACGTCCACGTATCCTGAAAGGCGTAACAGATTATAACCAGTTAAAGAAGCAATGAAAGAACTGTTATCAAGAAAAGAGTGTTCTGCCATGCGTGGTGTTGCCATCCTGGCCATCATGCTGCACAACTATTGCCACTGGCTCAGGGGCATTGTGAGAGAGAACGAATATACCTGGCAACAATTCAAGTTCGATGAGCTGTGGCGCCTCACTCTTAATCCAGATGAACAGTTACCCATGCATCTGGTGTCGTTCTTCGGCCACTATGGCGTGCCCGTATTCCTCTTTCTGAGTGGTTACGGACTGGTTAAGAAATACGAACAGGGCAAGTTACCCGAGGTAGGTTTGTGGCGATTTGTACGCTACAACTATCTTAAGTTGTTCCGCATTTTTATCGTAGGCTTTGTGGCCTTTATCCTGCTCGATGCCATCACCCCAGGCATGCATCGCTATACCTGGACAGCGGTGGTTGGTATGCTGGGCATGTTTGCCAACCTGTTCGAGGATCCCTCACATGTGGTTTGGCCAGGTCCTTACTGGTACTTCAGCATTACCTTGCAGCTTTACATTTTCTATCGCCTGGTACTTTATCGCTGGCGCCACTGGGGTCTAGTTGTAGGTATGATAGTTCTGTGCTGGTTGTGGCAACTTTCCTGCCAGGACGATGCTGTTTTGCTGGAGCGATTACGTTATAACTTGATTGGCGGCGTGCTGCCTTTCGGCTTAGGCTTGTTGGCAGCTAGAATACCAACAATTATTCCCACGTTGGGAACAAAACATTCCCACGTTGGGAACAAAATATTCCCTAACTGGGAATATATTATAGCCTTATTACTCGCTGTTGCCCTCATCGTAGCTTTGAGTTCAAACTTCCAAGGCTGGCTATGGGTTCCTGCATTTATCGTTGTTGGCACCATTGCACTTGTAAAAGTAATGCCCGAATGGATGCTGTCGTACAGCGTCTGGGTGGGTGGTATCTCGTCAGCTATCTTTGTGGCCCATCCGCTGGTTCGAAAAATCATTGTGCGACCTTACATTTATGATGATATGTATGCAGGGTTGCTGCTCTACGTGGTAGCAACGCTGTTCCTCTCGTGGTTATTCAAGAAGCTGATAGACCAACTGCCAAGTCCCAAACTGTGAAGATAAAGGATATAGAACTGGCCAACATTAGCCGTTATCGCGCTGAATTGATGGGAGCAGCTATGCTGTTCATCATCCTGTTCCACGTGCCGCTGGCTCGCAGTAACGAGTTCTTCGGATTAAGACGATGTGGTAATGTGGGTGTAGATATGTTCCTGTTCCTGAGTGGTATCGGCCTTTGGTTCTCGTGGGTAAAGAATCCAGCTTTGTGGCAGTTCTACAAGCGCCGCCTGCTGCGTATTTATCCTGCCTGGCTGGTAATGGCATCGCTCTTCTATCTGCCACGATTCGACTGGACAAACGGCGATTATATCGACCTGATTGGCGACATCGCCATTAACTGGGACTTCTGGTTGCACGACGAGCTCACCTTCTGGTATATCCCAGCCATTATGATGCTCTACCTCTGGGCCCCGCCTTACATGCGATTGATTCAGCGCCATCCCGTTTACCGATGGATGCCTGTAGTTATGATTCTATGGTGCATCTGGGTGCAATGGATAGCCCCATTGCATCAGGCCGTAGGGCATATCGAGATATTCTGGAGCCGCGTGCCCATCTTCTTTATCGGCATAAACTGCGGCGAACTGGTACGTAAACAAACCAAGATAGATGGTGCCGGCATATGGATGATACTTACTATCTTCCTGGCCACCTTCAGTTCGTGTGTGTATCTGGAGCAGATTTCACACGGACGATTCCCCTTGTTTGTAGAGCGTATGATATACATACCGTTTACCATCACGCTGATTATGATGCTGAACCGTGTGTTCCGTCGC
>OCTX011932096.1_pt1 | contig 10054 bp, 6 predicted proteins | sample 1539691 | NCBI WGS metagenome assembly OCTX01 (sample SAMN02144231, study PRJEB22623) | gut metagenome | biome: sheep rumen | host: Ovis aries | place: New Zealand | reverse complement strand
AGGGCGTACTAAATGAACATACTGGTTATCAACTGCGGCAGCAGTTCTCTTAAATATCAGCTGATCAATGCGGATACTGAGGAGGTTCTTGCAAAGGGACTGTGTGAGCGTATCGGTATTGACGGAGGAATGCATACATATCAGCCCAAAGGTTCCGACAAGATAAAGACACAGGTCGATATGCCGGATCACACAAAGGCGGTTCAGCTTGTGCTTGATGCACTTACGGATAAGACTTCTGGAGTTATAGCGGATCTTTCGGAAATAGATGCTGTAGGATACCGTATAGTCCACGGAGGAGAGAAATTCTCCAAATCGGTTCTTATCGATGATGATGTGATCAAGGCTATTGAGGAGTGTAATGACCTGGCACCGCTTCACAATCCGGCCAACCTGATAGGGGTGAACTCCTGCAAAAAGCTTATGCCAAATGTCCCTATGGTTGCCGTGTTTGATACGGCATTTCATCAGACTATGCCCGAAAAAGCATATCTGTACGGAATACCATATGAATATTACAGAAAATACAAAGTGCGCCGTTACGGTTTTCACGGTACAAGCCATGAATATGTTGCCAACAAAACGGCAGAGTTTCTCGGAAAAGATATCAAGGATATGAAGATCATCGTATGCCACCTCGGAAACGGTGCATCCGTAAGTGCAGTTAACGGCGGAAAGTGCGTAGATACTTCAATGGGCCTGACACCTCTTGAAGGACTCATTATGGGAACGCGAAGCGGTGACCTTGATCCGGCCATTCTGGAGTTTATCGCAGGTAAAGAAAATCTCTCGATCAAGGAAATGCTTAATGTTCTGAATAAGAAGTCCGGTGTGCTGGGCCTCTCTGACGGTGTATCAAGTGATTTTCGCGATCTGGGTGAAGCTGCGGATTCAGGGAATACGCGGGCAAAGGTGGCGCTTGAGACATATGCGTATCACGTTGCCAAGTACATAGGTGCTTATGTTGCGGCAATGAACGGTGTCGACGCGATCACGTTTACAGCGGGTGTCGGTGAAAACAATATATCAGCCAGAGCAATGATATGTGAATATCTGACCTATCTCGGAACCAGGATAGATCCCGGCAAGAACAATATCAGAGGCGAAGAGACTATAATCTCAGAGGACGGATCGAAAGTCACCCTGCTTGTGATACCGACTGACGAAGAGATGTCCATAGCAAGGCAGACGGTTGCGTTATGCAAATAAATCCTCCCAAAAGCGTTAAGACGGTCATAGATACATTACAGGATAATGGCTATGAGGCATATGCGGTGGGAGGATGTGTAAGGGATTCCTATCTGGGAATCCTTCCCAACGACTGGGATATTACGACGAATGCCAGACCCGAAGAGGTAAAATCATTATTCAGAAGAACTGTTGATATCGGAATGCAGCACGGCACCGTTAAGGTTATGATGGGCCGTGAAGGTATCGAGGTTACAACATACCGTATAGACGGAAAGTACGAAGATTCAAGGCATCCGAAGGAAGTAACCTTTACGGCGGATCTTCGCGAGGATCTTCGGCGCCGTGATTTTACGATAAATGCAATGGCATACAGCGACAAAACGGGAATGGTTGACCTGTTCGGAGGAGTGGATGATCTTGAGGCAGGCATAATCCGTGCCGTGGGAAATGCCGAAGAAAGATTCTCGGAGGATGCCCTCAGAATGCTCAGGGCTCTGCGATTTTCAGCAAGATTCGGATATGAAATAGAAGAGGATACTAAAAAAGCCATAGTAAAGCTTGCCCCAACCCTCTCCAAGATCAGCTCGGAAAGGATCAGGGAGGAAATGGAAAAACTGATCTGTTCCCACAATCCGGACAGAATGCGGTGGGCATATGAGCTTGGGATCACCTCTGTTTTTCTACCTGAGTGGGATAGGATGATGGAGTGCGATCAGATCACGCCGCATCACTTTACCGATGTCGGAAATCATACGATCGCAGCGATGGAGTATGCTGTCAATAATTTCAGTGATATTTCCCAAGAGGATAACCGGATACTGAGGCTGGCATTGCTATTACATGATATTGCCAAACCGGTGAAAAAGTTCAGGGGGGATGACGGAGCGGATCACTTTATGGGACATCCCGAGGAAGGGTCCAAAATGGCTGAGAAAGTACTGCGAAGACTTAAGTATGATAACAGTACCATCTCAAAGGTAAAAAAGCTGATAAGATACCATGATGATATGCCGGCCCTCACTTATCCGGGAGTCAGGCGGTTCATGGTTGAAGTTGAAGTATCAAACATGGATAATCTCATGCGTCTTAAGGAGGCTGATCTGTACGCTCATACAAAGTTTAAATGGGATGAAAAGTTCAGCCGTATGAATGAACTTGACAGGATGTACCGGAAGATAATCGAAGATAAGGACTGTCTGGCGATCAGGGATATGCAAATAAGAGGAGATGACCTGATAGAGTACGGGATAAAACCCGGTCCCGCAATGGGTGAAATTCTCCAAAAGCTGTTTGAGACAGTGCTTGATGATCCGAAAATGAATGATCATGAGAAGCTGACGGAAGCGATAAGCGGTATGATCTGATGAAAAACATCGAAAAAGTGGTAATTCCCGTTATTATCATAATGCTTGTTACGGTGCTGGGGATATACTACATTTCAAGAGAATACGAAAAGCAGCAGGCGCAGAAAAAAGCCGCACAGATACAGGAGGAGCTTCAGGCACAGGAAGAAGAGAATCCGGTAGACGGTGATGAGCTTGTGTATCAGACCGTTGCGATGCTTGTGGGGAAGAACGAGGAAGAACATAAGCTCAAGTTCATTACTATAGAAGGCGACAAGCTGTTTGAACTCGAGTATGAAAGTAAAACTCCTTTTCTCGGAAAACACGGCAATTCACTCACGCTTTCCGAGATACCCCTGGGCGAGATACTTGATGTTACTTACAGCATCCATAGCAAGGAACTTATAGAAGTACGTATAAGCAGTGAGGCATGGACATTTACCGATGTTACCAGATTTGAGATAGCTCCCGAAGAGGGCAGGATGGATATAGCGGGAAGCACGTATAAGCTTCCCAAAACAGCTGTCGTCTCCTACGGGGATGAGCTGGCAACATTTATGGATGTAACAAATGTTGATACTCTTACTGTTAAAGGGTACGGGCGTAAAGTCTGTTCGGTAATTGTTGACAGGGGTCACGGGTATCTTCGGCTTCTGAATGATTCATATTTCGAAGGCGGATGGATAGAGGTCGGACAGGAGATTATCAAGACCGTAACGGAAGATATGCTGATTCCCGTACCGGAGGGAAACTATCACGTCAGACTTACAAACAGAGGCTACGCGGCGGAAGAAGATGTAGTTATAGAAAGAGATAAGGAATCAGAGATCGATCTTTCCAAGGCCGATATCAAGGAAGTTGCCATAGGGCATGTCTCTTTCACAATCGTTCCCGATTACGCCCAGTTGTTTGTTGACGGCCAAATGACGGATTTTGAAGAAAGAGTCTCCCTTGAATACGGTGTTCATCGTATTCACGTTGAACTTGCAGGCTATGGGAGTGTGGATACAAATATAAGAATATCGGATAAATTCGCCAACGTTGATATTACTCTTGAAGAAGAGGGTGAGGATTCCACAACATCCGGGACAAACAAAACCGCGGCTGGCAAAGCTTCGGCTACTACGACATTAACACCTACACCGACACCTTCTCCTACTCCGGCTGCAAATACGGGATATTCTATACCGCATTTTTCGGGAACTGTTCCCAGCCCGCTGTTGCCTGACAGAACTACTGCGGCTGCTTCGAGCACGGCTACAACTGGAAGTACGGGATCTACGGATGTGATCAGTGACACAAGAAAGATGTATGTTGAATCTCCTGAGGGAGCGGAGGTTTATATAGACGGAATATACACCGGAATTGTTCCGGTATCCTTTGTAAAACCGGAAAAAGGTTCACACGTTATAACCCTCTCTCAAAACGGGTATGTTACCAAGAGTTATACAATAGCGGTTTCGGACGATGACAGGGACGTTACCCTCTCGTTTTCGGATCTTGTCAGTGAATAAGAGCATTATTTATGAGAAACAGTTTGAAAAAACGGGAAAATCAAATAACGCTTATGTTGTTTATCATAACAATGATAATTGCGTGCAGTCCTTTGATATCAAGGTATTGTATAAACGGACATGATCTTGATTATCATCTGCTTCGAATAGAAAGTCTCAAAGAAGGAATCCTTATAGGACATCCTTTCTCAAAGGTTAACACTTTGTTTTTCGGAGGAGCCGGATATGCAAGCTCCATGTTTTATTCCGATCTGTTTATGCACATCCCGGCATTACTTCGCGTATTGGGTGTAAGCATAGGAAAGAGTTTCCATATTTATACCGCTATGATTTTTGTGCTTTGCTATCTTTCCACTTTTTATTGTGTCTGGAAGATGAGCCTGTCTAAATTTGCCGGTTCTCTCGCTGCGATGCTGCTGACTCTGTGTCCTTATCATATGGATGATATGGTTGTACGAACAGCCTGCGGCGAAAATGCTGCATTTATCTTTCTTCCCTTTGCAATATACGGAATATTCAATGTTTTGTATGAAGAAATGGACAAGCCATGGGTGTTCGGACTGGGCTTTGCAGGGCTTATAGTTACTCATCCCGCTACTTGTGTCGTAATGGTGGGTACCGGGGTTGTTATGCTCCTGATTAATGTACGAAAGCTGATCAAACAACCGTCGGTATTGATAAAAATGTGTATAGTGACTATTCTGGCTCTTCTTGTTACTTCTTATCAGTGGATGCCTATGTTGGAGCAGTTCTCGGATGCGAAGTTTTATGTTTCCGACAATTGGACCGATCTTCTTGATTTCGCAGTGGGTTTTGCACAGATAGCCGGAACTGAATTTCCGGGCGTGGGATTTATCCTGATTGGATTACTGATACCAAGAATATTTATGTCGAGAAAAGACTATCCCATACTTGAGTACGTCGATCTTATGATTGCGGCTGCACTTGTATTTGCTGTAGCTGCAACAAATATAATGCCATGGGAAAGAGTCGGGAGGCTGTTTGGATTTCTTCAATTTCCATGGAGATTGTTTATTTTGACCTCAACTTTGCTTGCTATGGCCGATGCGATCATAATAAAACTCTTTATTGACAGATTCGGAGAGAACAAAAAAGGAGTTGCCGAAGAAGTAGTCATAATAGTATTATTTGTGGTTTCCGCACATGCAGCTGTTATTCACCATAATGAAAGTTCAATGGGATACTATGACTACAGCAATGATTATTACAATTATAAACCATTTACGGTAAACGTCGTGGCGGGAGAATGGCTTCCGGAGACGGTGGAAGACAGGGAGAGACTTGTAAGCCAAAGTGATGAGTTGGTTTTTGATGACGGAACCCGTGGAGATTTTGTAAGGGAAAAAGGCAGGGTGATCACCACAATTGATGAAGATCACGAATATGTGGATGTTCCTTTTATATATTATAAAGGGTATGGAGCAACCATTACTGACAGTGCGGGAAATATAACAAAACCGGAAGTGACGGGAGAGGGAGATAACGGTCTGTGCAGAGTATATTTAAACGGTTCAAAAGGAGTACTTACGGTAAACTACAGAGGGACAATAATACAATATGTTTCAGCGATTATATCAATAATTTTTATGCTGTTGATATTTGATATATGGTATCTTCGGAACAAGTACAAGAAAAAATTGAAATTACGTGCAGCGGCAGCAGGCGCCAATCTTGGCAGGATCGCATGTGTTCTTGTTTTTTCCGTATGTGCATTGAATCTGTGCGCATGCAGCACGATAAATATCCAAAACGTCGCGCAACCATCCGGATACAGTGATCCCGATGCGGTGATAGATTACCTTAAAGACAAAAACGGAGTAGAAGACCCCGAAGATAAGATAGACAGTAAGAGCCTTGTTAATGTTAACTTCAGCCAAAAGGGATATGACAAAGACGGAAAATCATATGCCGTTCTTATTGATGAGTCGACGGGTGAGGAGGTTATAAGGGTAATATCCGTTGAAGAAGCTTCCGAAATTTCCGCAGATAGTATTCCGGTTACAACCGGTCTGTATGAAAACCTTTTGAAGGAGAATGTCCGGATTGTTCTTGCCAACTATAGGTCTGACAGCTTAAAAGAACGTATCATATGTGAAACGGATGCACTTCTTTGTATGGAGGTATTTCGGGATAAGGCTGACAGATTTGGGATCTCGGAACTGTCAAGACAGTTAGGCGATGATATAGTTAATATACCGGAGAACAATATTTCCGATACATTGGAGAAGTACGACTATGCTGCTGTACTTGCAAAGGCCGCATATATACTTGAAGACTGGGAGAGTGATGATATAGCGAAGGAAAAAGCCGAACGTTTCTTCAAGGAGGCGGAGAGCGATCAGGTCGATGAGGGAGAACCTGTTGCCGCGCGTCTTTGGGCTGCGGCTGAATTGTACAGACTGACCGGACAGAAAACATACAGGTCTGTAGTAGATGCGATAGCTATGGATGTGATGCCGGAAGGTTTTACCTTCGAGGAACCCGGATATTTCGGATTGTTTGCTTATCTTATGGCTCCGTACCCGACGAACTATAATGTATGTTCAAATATGATGAATGAGGTTTTTCTTAAGGCAAATGAGCTGATAAAAAAGCCGATAGATGAAGAATTTGTAGACACAAGGATAGACGACAAGACTATATCGAATGATGAAAAGGCCGCAATGAGAATGCTCGAAGAAGCATTCCTTGTTACCATGACGGACTATGTAAGTGTCAGTGTTGAGTACAAAGGCTTTGTTCAGAACAGATTGAATTATATATACGGTGCAAATCTTTCGGGAGTCGATTTTACAGGTGAGGATCAGGCGCTTTGTGATTCTCCGAAGCTGTTTGTGCTGACAGGGCTTGTTAAGGAGGAAGTATGAAGATAGCGGTTTTGGCAGGTGGAACCAGTACGGAAAGGGATGTATCTCTTGTCACGGGTCGTGAAGTGTATAAAGCCTTAAAGAAAAACGGACATAAAGTGATACTGCTTGATGCATATCTCGGATGTGATATGGAAGCTGATGAGGTATTTGACGCAGATATTGACTGGGCTTTACGGGTAGCCCCCATATCCGAGGCTGCACCTGATATTGAAGATATTAAGGCATTAAGGGGTAAGGATAATAAGGAATATTTCGGACCCAATGTCATAAAGATCTGTCAGGCTGCGGACATCGTATTTATGGCTCTTCACGGCGACTGCGGTGAAAACGGTAAGGTACAGGCGGCTTTTGATCTTATGGGAGTGAAGTATACGGGAACAGATTCTTTTTCGTCCTCACTTGCCATGGATAAGGCAATATCAAAACAGATGTTTAAGATGTACGGTGTATCGACACCCGACAGTTATATGTTAAAGGGTGCAGATGATGCATACAGACCGCAATTCCCATGTGTTGTCAAGATCTGTAACGGAGGATCATCGGTCGGGGTTTATATCGCAAATAACGAAAGTGAGTATAAAAGTGCCATAGAGGACGCTTTTAAATACGAATCGAGGGTAATGATCGAGGAGTATATTAAGGGACGTGAGTTTACCTGCTGCGTCATTGAAGGACGTGCGCTTCCCATTGTTGAGATAGAACCTAAATCAGGATTTTATGATTACAAAAACAAATATCAGGCCGGATCGACCATAGAAACCTGTCCGGCCAATATTGATGAGGCAACGACTGCCAGGATTCAGGCGGAAGCGGTTAAAGCATATAATGCACTGGGGATCAAAACTTATGCCAGAATGGATTTTCTGATGAATGACAGGAATGAAGTCTTTTGTCTTGAGGCAAACACGCTTCCCGGAATGACACCTACAAGTCTGATCCCGCAGGAAGCGGCTGCTGACGGAATGAGCTACGTTGAACTGTGTGAATATATAATTGAGATTTCATTGAAAAAATGGGCGTAAAAATGCGTAATATGACACTTGAAGCGATAGCCGGGGCTGTCGAAGGTAAACTTGTAAATACCGGTAAATGCGATCTTTCAAAGGAAGCAACCTGCGTAGTAATAGATTCCAGACTTATTGAAGAAGGAGGAATATTTGTTGCAACAAAGGGAGAACGTGTTGACGGGCATGATTTTATAGGACAGGTATTTGAAAAAGGAGCACTTGCTGTAATCTGCGAGAAACTTCCGGGAAGGGCAGCCGGACCCTGCATTCTGGTTGATGACAGTTTTGTTGCACTTAAGAAGCTTGCAAAATACTATCGTGACCAGTTATCGGTCAGAATAGTCGGAATAGTCGGAAGTGTAGGAAAGACCAGTACAAAAGAGATTGTTGCGTCTGTTCTTTCGGCTCATTTCGAAGTACTTCGCACCGAAGGTAACTTTAATAACGAAGTAGGTGTTCCCCTTACGATTTTTAAGATCAGGGATGCTCATGAAGTTGCCGTTATTGAGATGGGAATCAGTGACTTTGGTGAAATGGACAGACTTGGCCGGATAGTACGTCCCGATATCGTTGTGTTTACGAATATCGGTCCCTGTCATTTGGAATTCTTAGGTGATCTTGACGGAGTTCTTCGGGCGAAAACGGAGATAATCCCACATATGTCGGCAACAGGCACCCTTGTTCTTAACGGACAGGATGAAAAGCTTGCACAGATTGACGAGACTGTGGCACAGGGGCGTAAGATCATCAGATACGGTAAGGAATCAAAAAGAGATGATGTTTATGCTTCGAATATAGAAAACCTGGGCTTGGATGGATCGAGGTTTATCGCAAATTTCCCTGATGAGAGCCACTATGAAATGACGGTTCCCCTTCCGGGATATCATATGGTTGACAACGCAATTGCAGCCTGTGCGGTAGGTTTTCTTATGGGACAGAACCTTGAGGAGATAAGAAGAGGTCTGTCCGGAGCACAACCTCTTTCGGGAAGAGGGCATGTTATTCATTCAGAGAGGTATACCATAGTCGATGACTGCTACAATGCCAATCCCAAGTCGATGTGTGCTGCCGTAGATACTCTCGGATATGCTCTCGGAAGAAAAGTTGCAATCTTGGGAGATATGTTTGAACTTGGGGAAGAATCTGATAAACTTCATGGTGAAGTAGGAGAATATGCCGCTTCCCACGGTGTTGATTCCTTAATATTTGTCGGGGCTTCCGCCAAGCATATGTATGAACGCGCAAGGCTCCACGATGATGTTGAAATACGTTATTATCCTAACAGAGAATTGCTCATTGGAGCACTGTCAGATACTTCAAAAGACATACTCCGGGAGGGAGATACAATACTTGTTAAAGCATCCCATGGAATGGGATTTTCCGAAGTAGTGGAATTTTTAAACAGATAAGGAGACGGTCATGGCATTTACAATTTTCACTGACAGCGGTGCAAACATCACTGATAAGGTAAGGGATCATTACGATATCAGGATCATATCCCTCACACTGGTAATGGACGGAGAAGAATTCCAGTTTACAAGCTCGGAGGGATTTGACTATGAAGATTATTATGGAAAACTGAAAGACGGGCTCAAGGTTTCGACTTCTCAGATCAATCCCAATCAGTTTATGGAAGCATTTGAGCCGGTGCTTGAGAAGGGTGATGATATTCTGTACATCGGCTTGTCGGGAGGAATTACAGGAACAATTAATTCCGCCAAAATAGCCGCTTCGGATCTTATGGAGGACTTCCCGGATCGAAGGATAGTTGTTGTAGATTCACTCGGAGCATCTTTAGGAGAGGGAATTCTTGTTGTTGAGGCAGCAGAATGCCGTGAGAGCGGAATGACTCTTGAGGAGACGGCAGACAAAATAGAATTCCAGAAATACTGTATGTATCAGGTGTTTGTTGTTGATGACTTAAAGCACCTTAAGAGAACGGGACGTATCAGCGGAGCACTTGCTTCTCTTGGTACAATGATGGATATTAAGCCTATACTGAAGGGAAACACAGAGGGCAAGATAGTTGTGGAATGTAAAGCGAGAGGCCGCAAACAGGCCATAAGAGCCCTTGCGGAAAAATACAGGGATCTTGTTGCTGATGCCGA
>OCTX012252178.1_pt1 | contig 10055 bp, 8 predicted proteins | sample 1539691 | NCBI WGS metagenome assembly OCTX01 (sample SAMN02144231, study PRJEB22623) | gut metagenome | biome: sheep rumen | host: Ovis aries | place: New Zealand | reverse complement strand
GTCAGCATAGATCATCACCTGCTTCTCAGCCATCTTTTCGCAGAGTGCCGACAGGTCGCCAAGGCGGTTCTCATGGATGATGAGACAGTCGAGGGCATTGCAGACAGACACACGACGGGTCTTGGCATTGTTGATGATTGCCTTGCCCATCTCCAGGTCACCATCCTTGTCGAAGTAGGTGTTGACGACACCGGCACCCGTCTCAATGACGGGGATGCGGGCGGTATCGCGGACAAAGTCGATGAGTTTCCTTCCACCACGGGGAATACAGAGGTCTACATATCCCACGGCATTGAGCATCTCACCCGTAGCCTCGTGGGTGGCAGGCAGCAGCGCGACGACATCCGGGCTGACACCGTATTTCTCCAGGACCTCATGAATCAGCGCCACCTCCTCACGATTTGAGCAGTCGGCATCCTTACCACCTTTCAGCACACAGGCATTGCCGCTCTTGAAACAGAGGGAGAAAACGTCGAAAGTCACATTGGGACGGGCCTCATATATCATACCAATCACACCGAAAGGTACAGAGACCCGGCAGAGCCGCAGGCCGTTGGGAAGGGTCTTCTGCTTGGTGATATGTCCAAGGGGGGAGGGGAGGGTGGCGACATTACGCATGTCGGAGGCGATACCTTCCAGACGACTGCCTGTCAGTTGCAGACGGTCGTAGAGAGGATTCTCTTTCGACATCTTGGCCAGATCCTCGGCATTCGCCTTCAGGATTCTCTCCTGATTTGTTATGATTGTATCAGCGACAGCCTGTAGAATCTCGTTACGCTGCTCGTCGCTCAGCAAAGCCAGACTCTTGCTGGCTCGCTTAACTTTCTCAAATGTCGCTTTTAGTTCCATATTGACATTCTTTTATTGTTTTTAATAAGCCGGTTCTTCTTCCTTTGGTAAGAACACAGTATGTGGCGTATCTTCCGGATGTTCGATGAGGTCGATGAGGATGTTCTCCCGTTCGCCATTGGCAATAATCACCCTGATTCCGTCTTGGGAAACCTTGGCAGCGGTGGTGTACTTGGAGTGCATGCCGCCACGTCCGAAGGCACTCTTCTCTGCCTTGATATACTGGCTGAGGTCTGTGCCAGGGGCTACAGAGCGGATAATCTCAGACTTGGGATCATCAGGATGACCGGTATAGACACCGTCAATGTTCGATAGGAGGATAAGGGTGTCGGCTTCCATCATCTGAGCAATGAGACCGGAGAGTTCATCGTTATCCGTGAACATTAGTTCGGTGACGCTCACAGTGTCATTCTCGTTGACGATGGGCAGCACGCTGTTTTCCAGCATCACCTTCATGCAGGCTCGCTGATTCTCGTACTGTTCGCCTGGTTGGAAGTTCTCCTTCATCGTCAGCACCTGACCGACGTGGATATGGAATTCGCGGAACAGGTCGTAATAGAGACCTATGAGTTTCACCTGGCCTAGTGCCGAGTAGAGTTGTCGTTGCTCCACGGAGTCGAGAGAGTGGTCTACTTTCAGTTCACGGCGTCCACAGGCCACGGCACCGGATGATACAAGGATCACTTCTATATCCTGTTTGCGGAGCCAGGCAATCTGGTCTACCAGTGCCGACATCCGTGTTACGTCCAATTTGCCGTCTGAGCGTGTCAGGACATTGGAACCAACCTTTATAACGATTCTGCTCATTTCACTTTCCTCTTTCTACATTCTTCTTTCCGCTTTCCACTATATCAATGCTACATCTGTGATATGGTCAATCTGCGGTTCTGTGCCTATCATGCCGACTATACTGATTATATCGAAACGTATGTCGCAACGGCATGAGTGGAGTTTCACATAGTGGTTGATGGCTGATGCCAGGCTTCGCCGCTTCTTGTAGTCAATGGCTTCCTCCGGGTCGCCAAACAGCCGGTTGCGGCGTGTCTTCACCTCGACGATGACAAGGGTGTTGCCATCCAGGGCCACAATATCCAAATCGTGGTGCCCTGACTTCCAGTCGCGTTCAAGAATCCTATAGCCCTTCTCTTCCAGGAAGGCAACGGCTATATTCTCTCCCCACTTGCCAAGTTCGTTGTGCGCAGCCAAAATAATGATGTCTATGAAGGATTACTTTTCGGCATCTTTCTTGCGGATTTCCACACGGCGGATCTTGCCGCTGATGGTCTTCGGCAGTTCGTCGACGAACTCGATGATGCGGGGGTACTTATAGGGTGCCGTCTCTTTCTTGACGTGTTGCTGCAGTTCCTTGATGAGGTCGTCGCCGGCCTTGTCCTTCCACTCCTTGCCGAGGACGACGGTAGCCTTGACTACCATACCGCGGATATCGTCGGGCACACCGGTGATGGCGCATTCCACGACAGCAGGATGTGTCATCAGGGCACTCTCCACCTCGAACGGACCGATGCGGTAGCCAGAACTCTTGATGACGTCGTCGATACGACCCTCGAACCAGTAGTAGCCGTCTTCGTCTCTCCAGGCCATGTCGCCAGTATGGTAGATGCCGTCGTGCCAGGCCTCACGGGTCAGTTCCTCATCACGGTAGTACTCCTTGAAGAGTCCGATGGGCTTGCGGTCACCGACACGGACAACGATCTCGCCCTTCTCACCATCCTCACAACTGGTACCGTCGGCACGCAGCAGGTCGATGTTGTATTGGGCATTGGGGATACCCATGCTTCCGGGCTTCGGCTCCATCCAGGGGAAGGTGCCGAGGGTCATCGTGGTCTCTGTCTGTCCGAAACCTTCCATCATCTTGATGCCCGTCTTCTCATAGAATTTGTCGAATACGGCGGGATTAAGAGCCTCACCGGCTGTGGTGCAGTACTCCAGACTGCTGAGATCGTAGTTCGACAGGTCTTCGCGGATCATGAAACGGTAGATGGTGGGAGGAGCACAGAAACTGGTCACCTTGTATTTCTCTATCTGCCGCAACAACGTGTCGGCATTGAACTTCTCGTGGTCGAAGACGAACACCGTGGCTCCGGCAAACCACTGGCCATAGAACTTGCCCCACACGGCCTTGCCCCAACCAGTGTCAGCAACGGTCAGGTGGAGGGAGCCTTCATGCAGATTGTGCCAGAATACACCCGTTGTCAGATGCCCCATGGCGTAGAGATAGTCGTGAGCCACCATCTTCGGCTCACCGCTCGTTCCTGATGTAAAGTACATCAGCATGGTGTCGGAGTTGTCGTTGACGTGTTTGGGACGGACGAATGCAGGAGCCTTCTTCCACTCACTCTGCCAGTCATGGAATCCCTCGGGGATGGGCTTACCGTGATCGGTGATGGCAATCAGTGTGTCCACCGTCGGACTCTCAGGCATAGCCAACCGTATCTGCTCTGTGACGTAGGGATCGTCGACGCAGATGATGGCCTTCACTGAGGCACGGGTGTTGCGATAGACGATGTCGTGCTTTGTCAGCATGTGGGTGGCTGGGATGACGATGGCGCCTATCTTATGCAGGGCGAGCATGACTACCCACCACTCGTAACGGCGCTTCAGGATGAGCATCACAGGGTCGTTCTTGCCGATGCCTAGCGTTGTCAGATACGAGGCGGCCTGGTCTGTCTGTTCCTTCAGTTCACCATAGGTGGTACGGATCTCGTCGCCTTGATCGTTAGTCCACAGGATGGCCAACTTCTCGGGAGCCTCTGCTGCCCAGGCGTCCATCACATCGTATGCGAAGTTGAAACCTTCGGGGATGATGAACTCCAGGTTCTTATTGTAATCCTCTACAGACGTGAACTTTGTCTGCTTTAAAAATCTTTCTACCATATTTATATTTTGTTTATAGTTTATTGTTTAAAGTTTATAGTTGATTAGTTCTATAGTCTCCAGAGATTTACGGGCTTGCCAGGTATTCATCTATAAACTATAAACTTTAAACTATAAACCATATATTATCACTCAACCGTAAATGCTAAGAACTTCACGGCCTTGTCGCCAACGGCCAGCATGCCGTGGGGCTTCGTGGAGTCGAAATAGATGCTGTCACCCTCCTCCAGGATTATGGTCTTGCCGCCAATATACAGTTCCATCTTGCCTTCGAGCACAAGGTTGAATTCCTGTCCGGGGTGTGAGTTCTTATAGATGGTATGAGCGCCGGGCTTCGGCTCGACGGTGACGATAAATACATCGGCCTTGTGGTTCACGAAACCGCCCACGAGGCTCTGGTACTTGTAAGCCTTCGTACGCTCAATGCTCATGCCCTGGCCCTTACGAGTTACAAAGTACGACTTCATGTGGGGCGCCTCAGCAAAGATCAGTTCTTCTGTCGAGACCCCATACTTATGGGCAATCTTCATGAGGTTGGAGATGGTAATATCCAACTCGCCGGCCTCTATCTTCTCATACTTTTCGGCACTGATGCCGATGGTCTCAGCCATCTCACTCACGGGAATGTCGAGTACATCACGCAGTCCCTTCAGGCGCTCGCCTATCTGTTTCAGTTGTTCGTCCATTACTTCTATCTTTTTGTTTATAGTTTATTGTTTATAGTTTATAGTTGATTAGTTCTATAGTCTCCAGAGATTGATGGGCTTGCCAGGTAATCATCTATAAACTATAAACTTTAAACTATAAACTCTTAATGATCACTTCGCTCCTGCCTTCAGCCCTCTAATCACGGCGGAGGTGAAGCCTGCGTGCTCCATCTCGTTGAGGCCCTTGATGGTCACACCGCCAGGGGTCGTCACCAGATCGATGGCTGCCTCAGGATGCAGGCCGCTGGCCTCGAGCAGTTCCACGGCACCCTTCATCGTCTGCATCACGATGGCCTTCGCGTCGTCGGCCTTGAAACCTAACTCCACACCACCTTCGGCTGCTGCACGGATATACCGCATGGCATAGGCGATGCCACAAGAGGCCAGCGTCGTTCCTGCTGCCAGATGCTGCTCATCCGTAATCAGCGTATTGCCCATCTCGTCGAAGATGCTGACAACCGTCTTGATATGACTCTCTGATGCTCCGATAGGGACGATGAATGTCATTGACGCCATCTCTGCGATGGCGATATTCGGAATCACGAGGAAAAGCGGCGGGCACTGCTCACCCAACCATCCCTTGATGCTCTCCGACGATACGCCGGCGGCAATCACGATCAGGATCTGCCTTTTGGGATCAAGTTCGGGCTTAATGTCCTTCAGGACACGCTCTACAAGCCAGGGCTTCACCACGACACACACGATGTCGGCAGTATCGGCAGCCAACTTATTGTCCGTCGTCACGCTGACCCCCATCTTCGAGAATTTCTCAACCACGGCCTGCGAAGGGTCGCTCACGGTGATGTCTTCGTTCTTGAACTGCTGACCCTTGATGAGGCCTTCCACAGTGGCGCCGCCCATCGCGCCTGCTCCTATTACTGCTATTTTCATATTTTTATTTTGTTTACAGTTTACGGTTTACAGTTGATTACCTATGCGGTTGTTTCGGCCTCCAGTCATATCATCTGTAAACTGTAAACCGTCAACTGTAAACAGAATTCATTCAAGTACTCTTTTCATCCTCATAATGAAATCGTCTGCATCCTGCTTCGTCAGACAGAGTGGCGGCAGCAGGCGCAGGATATTCGTACCGGCACAGCCCGTGAAGCAATGCTGCTCGTAGATCAGCGGCTGGCGCACCTCCTTGTGGGGCACGTCGAGGTCGATGCCAATCATGAGGCCCCGGCCGCGGACGTCCAGAATATGCTTCTCCGTCTGCTGCAGTTCCTTCAGCCTCTCTATCAGGTAGTTGCCCACGGTGTCGGCGTTCTCCACCAGGTGTTCCTCCTCGAACACGTCGAGCACGGCCAGGGCTGCGGCGCAGGCCAGATGATTGCCGCCGAAGGTCGTACCCAATTGTCCGTAGACGGGCTTGAACTCTGGACTGATCAGCACGGCTCCCATCGGGAAGCCGTTGGCGATGCCCTTGGCCACGGTGATGATATCCGGACGGATGTCGAGCCACTGGTGAGCGAAGAACTTACCGCTTCGTCCGTAGCCACATTGTATCTCGTCGCAGATCAGGATCGTCCCATACTTCTTGCAGGCAGCAGCCAGACCCTGTGCAAACTCCTTTGTGGCGAGTTTGATGCCGCCCACGCCCTGGATACACTCCAGGATTACAGCACAGACATCACCCTTTGCCAACTCCGTCTCCCACGCCGCCAGGTCGTTCATCGGCAGATAGGTCACGTGGCTGTTGTCGTTGATGGGGGCGATGATCTTTGGATTGTTCGTCACCTCTACAGCCAGCGAGGTCCTTCCGTGGAAGGCTTTCTCGGCAGAAAGCACCCGTGTTCTGCCGTTAGTAAACGATGCCAGTTTCAGGGCATTCTCGTTGGCCTCGGCACCGCTATTGATGAGGAACAACTGGTAGTCGTCGTAGCCAGAGATCTTGCCTAGCCGCTCAGCCAACTCCACTTGCAGTTTGTTGATGACCGAGTTGGAATAGAATCCTATCTTGTTGAGTTGCTCCGTCACTTTCTCGATATAGTGAGGATGGGCGTGGCCGATGCTGATCACGGCATGTCCGCCATAGAGGTCCAGGTACTCCTGACCCTTTTCATCCCACACTTTACAGCCTTTGCCCTTGACGATGTTCACGTCGAAGAGCGGATATACGTCGAATAACTTCATTTCCTATACCTTATTTATAATTGGCTGCAAAGATACTGCAAATATCCGACAAACCACCATTTTCTTTCGTCTTTTTGCATAAAAATATCAATTGCACGCCTCTAAGTGCATGCAATTGACATTTTTATGCGGTCATCGTGTGAAAATGCCTGCCTATTATATGTATTTAAGGAATCGTTAGTCTATTGTAATATAGCATTAGTGTAATATGAACAAGAACTCGAGGTCTGTACCATTCACGTTGCCGCTGAGTGTCAGTTTCAGCGTGTCAGGATTCTTCTCAAAGGTTACCGATGCATTGCCCGTGAACAGCGAGATGGCACGCATCTTATCGTTCCAGGTATAAACCAGTTTACCTGTGTTCATCTGTTGCCAACGCCACACGCCAATGTCGTCATTGCGGTTCTGGTAATTGATGGCGAACAGGCCCTTGGAGTCGAAGTAGATGCCCTCGATAATGGTGTTGGCATCGAACTGATCCTTCAGCGTTCCATAGTTCTCCTCATACCAGGCCTTGACTTTTGCCAGGTCAATGGGACCCTTGAACTCCTTGCCCAGTGTCACTCCTTCGAAGGTGCCCTTGGCAATCACTTTCTCGATGGTCCATGCACGGCTGCAGAGGTTGTCGGTCTGGAGGCCGGCAGTCACGGGCAGTCCTGGATCAAGTGTGCCGGTGGTCTTGATGGTGGTGCCGTTCTTCCAAGTGATGCTGACATCACAGTTCTGTCCTGACGACTCGTAAGAGATGGTCATGCCGTTGTCGAACTTGTACTGGCCGCTACTGTATGTGTACTTGCCGAACTCATAGACGGGAACTCCGTCGGCACGGGTCGTGGCGGCATTACCATCACGGGTGATCATATAGGCACCACTCTCCATCATGCGGAACTGCTTGATGCCGTCGGCGTTGTTGTCGGTGATGTTCAGGATGCTGGCAGCGTCTTTGTAGGTGGGGCCGTTGAGTTGCACATCGGTACCCTTGTCGCCACCAGGCGTATCTTTGTCGTCGTCGCCGCCACAAGCCGTCGCGGTGAACAGGACTGTGGCCGCAATGGCCATCATCATATATATTTTTTTCATAACAGTCAAAAATTAAAAGATTCTATAAGTAAGACGGATGGTCAGCACGGGGAAGACGGGGAACTTCGCGATGACGTCGTAATATTTGTTGCTCTCGCTGCCCAGGTCGTCCTTCGTCACTTCCAGATCCATACCTGTCTGCTTCTCATACACTTTGGGCTTGCCCCAGAACTGTACGCCAAGGTCGCCGCTGACGCCGAAGCGCTTGCGGGGAACGGAACGGCCGAAACCGATGCCGACGTAAGGCCTGAACTTGTTGACCTTGATGGAGCCGTGGGCAAAACCGTTCTGGTCGAAACCGACGATGTAGTCGCCGATCACGATACCTTCGCCTGGTTCAAAGTCCTTCACGGGGATGAGGTTCTCGAGGGTGGCTACTTCATCGGTGCCAAAGTAGAATCCTGCAGTGGCGTGGAAAGAGTACTGGGGGAAGGGGTACACGTCAAACAGCAGATGACCGGTGCTGAAATGGCTCTTTCCTTCTGCCTCCGTCTTTCCTCTCTCTTTCTTGCCCTTTGCCCTGTAGTCCACATCCTCCTTATATTTGAAGGTGGGGAAGAAGTTGTAGCCTGCCCGTACCTGCACATACTCGGTGATGGGGGCTGACACGTCGATGCCGATACCCGTCGTACCGATAACCAGACCTGCCGACACGTGGTCGAAGATTCCAAACTCATCCACTTCGTCCTGTGCCTGCACAGACTGCGGATAGAAAGTCATTGCCAAGGCGGCAATAGCCGCGAGGCATAGCGTCTTAGTTTTTTTCATACACATAGTTTTTAATGAATACATGTTTAATTCTGTTTTGTTGATTAATATGTTGCAAAAATAGGAATAATCAGTGGTAAAAGACTCTCATAATGCAAAAAACGACTAACGTTTTGCAAATCGTTAGTCGTTTTCCTGTAAATACCACTCTTTTGGTGAGAGGCCAGTGGCCGAGCGGAAGGTTTTGAAAAAAGTCTGCTCGCTGCCGAAGCCTGACTCCATCCAGATGGAGGATATCTTTTTGTCGGGCTGCCGCCGTATCAGTTCTTTGGCATACTCGATGCGGTAACGGTTGATGTATTGGGCGAAAGTGCATCCCATCTGCGAGTTGATGCAGGCGGAGATGTCGTTGCGGTGGAGATGGAAGGCATCAGCAATGTCGGAGACCTTCAGTTCGCTGTTCAGGTAGGGCTTCTCTTTGTCCATCAACTCGTTGATAAGGGACATCAGTTCGTTGGCAGGCTCATCGGATACAGGCGCACATTCCATAGTAGTATCGCATGATTTCCTGCGACGAAGCATCATAATGATGCCTACGATACAAAGTCCCGCTAAAGCCAGACCTGCCCAAATCCACCATCTGCCGGCAGAGCGGGCTTCGACGGCCTCAGGTTGGCCCACATGCAGCAAATAGACATTCTTGGCTGGGGTGAAGTTGCTGCCGTTTCTCAGTCCGCCGGCTATCAGCAGATGGCCTTCTGGTGTCAGTATTGGGCTGAAGTCGGGCATCATCTCCAGCGGGTCGGTATAGTAGAGTTTCATGGGGGCACCTTTATCTGAAGCATGCGCATAGTCGATGCAGAGGATGTAGTTATAGGTGTTGTCCTGCTGCGTCTGGAAATGCTTGCTGAGACCGAAGAGGTAAGCCCGCCCTGATTGGCGGTCGGCTGTGATATTGCAATAGATGATGCTGTCGCCCTTGTTCGTCATCGGAATGGTGCAGGCTGTTGGCAGCAGACTGGCCTCAGTACCTCTGAAGCGGGCAATAGCCACTTGTCCTGTACTGTCTTTTACTGGCACCAGATAAGTGAAGTCACCCTTTGCCTCGTCGCCGATAAAACTGGCATCAATCTGGCGGCAGCCAGCACTTATCGGCAGCCAGGTCTCAAACAGGGGAATATGAACGGAGTCGCCCTTCAGACGATAGGCATAGGCTGTTCTCACCGTATCGCCCCTAATGCCATAAGGCCCGAAGATCAGAGCATCGTCTTTGGCGATGCGTATGATAATTGGGCTTGAACGTTGTGTGGCCACATCTCTGATATAGGTGAAACTCTGCCTGTACTGATGGTCGCCCTTGGCACTCTGTGCCTCATAGAACATCTCGATGCCGTCGTTGTGATACCAGTTGCCGGCGATGACCACCTCTCCGCTGTCGAGTTCGAGCGCCGATGCCCAGGTGCGTTTACGCTGCAGGATGCCGAAACCTCTGAAAGAGTGGGTCTCAGGGTCGTAAAGTTCGGCATTGAAGGTCTGTCCGATGCCTGAAGGCTGTTCGCAGCCTCCTGCTATCAGCACCTTCCCTGATTTCAGTCTGGCCGAGAAGCCCACGTCGTGACTGTAGGTCATCTGCATCACGTGCCATTCACCGTCCTTGAAGTATTCTGCCGTCGGGGTAGG
>OCTX011724204.1_pt1 | contig 10056 bp, 1 predicted proteins | sample 1539691 | NCBI WGS metagenome assembly OCTX01 (sample SAMN02144231, study PRJEB22623) | gut metagenome | biome: sheep rumen | host: Ovis aries | place: New Zealand | reverse complement strand
TCCCCAATCCCCAATCCCCATTTAGTTTAATTTAAAATGAAAATGACATAAAAAAAATTAAAATTAAATAAATAATTTATTTTATATCATTTCACAATTAGTTTATAATATTAATATTTTTAATAATGATTAACTTTAGAAATATTTTATTATTGAAATTTATAATTTTAATCACAAAGCAATTAACCAAAAGTTTTAGTTTTAACTAAAACAGCTCCTTTAATAGCTTTTGTCTTTTTAAAGTAATTTATAACAATTTGTATATATTTGATCCATTTGTCAACTTCTTTTTCAGATTCACACTCAACATTAAGAGACTTAGTTCCTTCAATACTAGTAGGTCCTATTATAGAAAAGCATATTTCTTGTGGAGGGACTTTTCTAAACATTCCTTTACTTTTTTGGAAAGCATCAGTTCCATGGCCCTTTAATACTTTTTTTATAGTAAGAGTATCAATAATGTATTTAGGCTTAGGAGGTAAATTACTTTTTATTTTTTTAGCAGAAACTTTCATTAAATCTTGTGAAAAAATAAGTTGCATTTGCTTCACATCTCCATTATTATTAATAATTTTGACTTGCCTTCCACTTGTTAAAAAGTTTCTGCATTCAGGGGGGATAGGCTCCTCTATTTTAATTTCCTCTACTACTATTGAATCAGGATTTTCTAATTCAATTCTTGTTAAATTGACGTCGAAAGAAAGTTTCCTACCCTCCATTTCTATTCTTTTATCATAAGAACCTACTTTTTTAACGACTCTGTTAATTATATTAGGCAATCCTTTATTTTTTAATATTTTTTTATAATCTTCACTTGCATTTGCAAGGTGTTTAAATATCTGGAATAAATTCAAAATAATTTCAATATTTTCATCATTTTTATCCAATAATTTTATACATTCATCAATTCCGTCATATTGAATAAATGGAGGAATACTATTATTATTATTTAATAATTGATTTAATATTTGAACAATCTTCTTGACTTCTTCATCTTCTCCTAATTTAGATATTAAATAACTCATTAAATCTTGTGCAATTCCAGGGCAATTTTGCAAATCATCACATAATAATTTTATCAAATTATAAATTTCTGATTTTAATCCTATATTATTTTCATTTATTCCATCACTGAATAAAGCACCTGATAAAGTTTCTTTAATGGCTTCTATTAATCCTTTGTTGATCATATCTAATGCAAATACATGATTATTAGCAAATAATGATATTACTTTATATATATTTTCTTGTATTTCAGGATTATCTTTATATAATTTTAATAAGTCTAAAACAGTAGGAATAGTCACTTCATATACTTCATCTACTAAATATGGTTTTTTAACTAATCCATCATACATTAATTTTAATGACATATTTACTAAGTCAGGATTGTAATCTTGGATTTTTGTACTTTCAGGGATCAAATCATAGAATTTTTTGGTATATTGTTTTCCTTTATCATCATTTTTTAAGTTTTTAACCAAGGCTCCAGCTATGTAATTCACATTTGTTAAAACTTCAGGATTTGAATAATATTTAGACTGCAATTCATGAAGTAAATTATATATTTTTTCTAAGTCCAAATTGTCCCAATTTTTAATTTCGTCACTAAAAAGATGATTTCCCAAGGCATGCAATGCAGTAATCATATAATCTAATTCATTATTTTCATTTTCAACAGTTTTAGTAATAGTGTCACTGAAAGTGGTGTTTGTAGATAAAAATTCGTTGGTATGAGGGGCAGAAGTTATTTGATCGAGGGTTCCCCCACAGTATTTCATTATATCTCGGACCATATCTTTAGGGTCTTTATTATTTATATTTTCATCTTCTTTTCCAATATCTGCACCAGTTGATAATAAATTTTGATTTTTAGCTTTTTCTTCTTCTGTTAATGGTTCCACAATATCATTAAAGTGATTTAGCATATTAATATTGAGATCGGTAATTCCCATTTTGTTAAACAGTTCTGCATTATTTTTATCATTTTTTATCAAATTATTGTATAATTTTACTAAATTATAGCATGTTTTTAGATAGCCGTTTTGATCTTCTTCATTACTGCCTTTGTTTGCTTCATATTTTTCTGGACCATCTTTTACAATTTGGGAAAGTTCATCATTTAATTTTTGTAATAATCCGGAATCAATTGCTTTTTTGGTATTTTCTGGGTTATCTTTTGTTAATAAGTTTAGCATAGCCAAACATGAATTTAAATATCCATGATTATTTTTAAAATTATTGATATCATTACTCATTGAATCAAACAAGTTAAGATTATCAACTCTTGGCGATATTTTTTTCGTATATAGATTACTTGATAAATCTAAAACTTTGGTCATTAATTCAGGAGTTCTATCTCTTAAATTAATGCATCTATCTAAAACAGAGAATATAGCATCTAAAGTTTCTGGAGGAATATCATCTTTATTTGGAGTATTTTTGACATAGTTAATAATCATATTTAGAATAGCATCCAACAAATTAATATTATCTGTTTTTTGTCCTAAAGATAATAATTTATTCAAACCGATTTTATTGAATATTTGCTCAAAAACTGTTTTATTTTTACATAAATTTGAAAAAATTACATTATCATATAAAAATAATTTTTGTATCTCATTATTAGTAGCCAATAATTTAGGCTTTTCATATAATTGTGTGACTTCATTAATAGTAGAATCAAATACTGGAGACTCTGATATTATTTGGATGGCATTTGGACTATTTGAACAAGCTTGTAAGACATTTTTGCCATTGACTTCAAAGCCTAGACCTTTATTGTTTAAATTAGGTTCTCCATCTTCTTTAAATAATTTATAATCCTCATCTAATTCTTCCATAAAACTCATGAAACCAGCTTCTAAAATTGGCTTATGATTATCTGGTGCTAATGATAATTGCTTTAATAAAGTTAGACATTTATGAACATTATCAATTCTTTTAATGTTTAAATCTTGGTCATTACTTGTCTTTATATCATTGTAGTTTTTACGCAATAAAGTTATAATTTTATTTATATCATTAGTAATTTTAGGATTCTCTATGTTACTTAAGGATGATTTTATTCTGGCATTATCAGCCTGATTGAAATATAAAGCTCCTGAAACAAAAGACATTTTTCTTAATGAGGAATTAGCTCTTAATATATCATTTCCTCTATTTGAAGCTCTACGATCAGCCCCCTCACCGAATGGATTATTCAATTTACCAGGAATGGCTCTATTTCTACCAACATTTCCATCCTTTTCATTTCCGTCAAATGGATTCTTTAATTTACCAGGGAGTGGTTTCTCTTTTTCTTCTTTAAATTGCCCTACATCTCCCCTAAGACCAAATCTTGCAAAATTCTCTGGGTTTCCACTTAAATATTGTAGTAAAGCCCTTTTATGACTCTCAAAGCAATTTCCTATTCTTTTTTGCAAATCTGAAATATTTTTTTCATCCTCAGCAATTTCTTCTTTTTCTTTTCTTGTTTTGTCATCTTCTTTAATTTGTGATAAAATACGTCTTAAAGGTTCTGCTAGCTTAGGATCTAATTTCATATATAGACCATCTAATCTATTAATATCATCATCATTTAGTATATTATTTTTCTTTAATAATTCATAATTTTTTTTATCTTTTAGTATATCACATAAAGTGGCAACTTCCATTGCAGCAATTTCATCTCCTTGATCATCAAATGAGTCAATTGGCTCATGAATCATTTTATGTAATATAGCTTTAATACCATCAGGATCTTCATTAATCATATTCTCTATATTATAATTTGATAAGGCACAATGATGCATAATGGTTGATACGACTCCTCTTTTTTTTTTTATTAATTTTGGATTAGAATATTCTTTTTTGATATCATCCCATAATTTTGGATTTTTCATAATTTGTTTCATTAATCCAGGGAATTTTGATAGCTTTGCTATAGTTTTATAATCAATATCTTTTATTTCTTCATCATCACCATGTTTTTCTAGATCATCAGTAACGAAGTCAAGTAAATCTTGTCCTAGGTTATCTTCTCCATTTTCTAAATTATTTGCCAACTCATATGGTATATATCTCAATTTTTTTAGGTTATTACATTTATTTTTATTTATCGAATCATTTATCTTTTTTATCATATCTCTCACTCTGTGATTATTACTAGGCTCCAATATCTGATTATTAATATCATTCTTCACAGCATTATTTATTATATCCCACAATTTATCAGTTCTCTCTCTTAATTTTTCTGGTTTTCCTCCTTTTTCTTTCTCTTTATCAATAACGCCATCTTTAGTAAAGTCATCAATAAGATTAAGACATACATCGCACATGTTTTTACTATAATTAGCTTTAATGTCGTTGTCTTCGTCAGTTTTATAATATTCCTCTGTTGCTGTGAGAATTGTGTCGAAGTTGTCTTCTTTTTCTTGCTTTAGATCAGGATATGTACCAGTAGGGGATGAATTTATTTCTTTGTGGAGATCGTCTAAAAATGGAATTACTTTTGTGAATAAGTTGCTTAAGTGATTTAAATAGTTCTCTGTTACTTCATTTTGGTCTTCCTCGGGGCCTTGCTCCTCTTCATACTTACCTAGTTTTTCCATGATTTTATCCATTTCTTTATTAAATTGGTTAACAAAAATGTAATTTTCTGGAGTATATATTGGATCTGCCATTATTTCTAGATTATTAAGATAATTTCTATTTTTTGGATCTTTTCGTGATATATTTCTAATAATTTTATTATCATTATCTTTTTTATTTTTATCAAATGGATTCTTTAATTTACCTGGCAAAGGATTATTAACGGCATCTTTTGGCTCTCCAGTGTCACCAACTAATTTAAACCTCTCTTCATTTGATTGATCTGGCGACTCATTTTTGTCGGCATCATCTAAAATTTTGTTATATAATTTAGCCAAAGAAAGAACAACTCCTGCATCATATTTCTCCTTTTCAGACAAGGAATTTAAATTAAATGGTTCTATATTATTTTGGCTATCTTTATTATCATTTTTATTTCTTCTATTTTTGTTTAAAAATGTATTTATTTTATTTTCTTTATCATTCAAAATTTTTTCTACAACAGGTTTATATGAATTATACAAACTATTAAAGAAAGTACATATTTCAGGTCTAAATTCCCCTAATAATTTGTTGAAGGATTCTGGCTCAGAGACAAGAGATATATAAGTTAATAATTTATTTTTTTCTTGCAAATCACCATCTGGTATATCATCATCTTCTCCATTATTACCCTTTCTAGTTCCAGTTCTACTAGGTTTATTTTTATTATCATTGTCTCCTGATTTGTCATTATTATTAAATGGATTTTTTAATTTACCTGGTATAGGCCTATTCTTATTATTATTTTCTTCTTTATTTTGATTATCAAATGGATTCTTTAGTTTACCAGGTAAAGGTTTATCATCATCATTATTATTTTTTCCACGATCTCCCTTCAAATCCCATCTATCATCATTTAATTTTCCTGGTACTTTACTATTATCACCTGTATCATCCTTCCTTTTGGACAAATCTCCCCATCTATCATCATTCAATTTTCCTGGCTCTTTAACATTTTCTTCGTCATCTTTTCTTTTTGGCATATCCCCCCATCTGTCATCACTTAATTTTCCTGGCACATTTTTATCCCCTAGGCCTTTTCTTAAAATTGCATTTCTGAATCCAGTTTTATAATTTAAGTTATTTAAAAGCATATTAGCTATTTTTTCTTCTATAGCTTTTACTTTTTGACCGACTTTTCCATCTCCATAAAACTGCGCTCTGTTTGACAATCCTAATTTCATTAAATCTTTTAAGTCATCAACTGCATCTGGATTTAATTTTACATTTTTATTTGATAATATAGTTGCTACTTCATTAAATAGGGATTTATTAGGGAAGTTATTCGATGCCAAATTTGTTAAATTTTGTACTATTTTATCATCAACTAACTCATTTTTGTCATTATCTAAAGCTTTATTTATGATTTTTAAGCATTGAACAAAATAATTATCAGAGTCATCAGAATTGTCTTCTTCACCAGAAGTTGAATCTTTGCTTTTATCGCCTTTTAAATCGTTTAAAATTTGTTTTCTTTTTTTGTCTGCCTCTTCATTCGATAGACCAAGATTAGTAAAAGAGTTGATACCCATTTTTTCTTCTTCTTGTAACTGTTCTGGAGTTTTGGTAAAAATTGTAACTTTAGTAAGATATTTATCATCAGGCGATTTATCATCATTTGTTTTAGGAGTTATATCAACTTCATTTTTCACGATTTTATTAATTAAATCGGCTCCTCCTGATTTTAAAAATTCATCTAAATTATTTTTATTATTCAATAAAGTATTGAGCATTTTAAGTCCATTTAATTTTAATAGTTTACTTGCTGGGTCATTTAAGTTAGCCACTGATTTTAATTCTTCTATAATATTTGCAAGACCCCCCCGCTTGATGATGCACTCCCCTAGTTTGGGGTTCCTTAAAGCTAGATAACATAAAATATTATTGATTTCTTTTATGACTTCTGGGCTATCGAGGTAATTATCTTGAATTTCAAAAAGCTTATCAACAAAGTTTTCATTTATTTTATCACATAAATGTTTATTATATAAAACATCATTTTTCAAATAGTCTATTAAGCATTTACATGCCAATAATAAAGGTTCTTCAAAGTTCGATTTTTCTAGTAATATACTTAAAGTATTTCTTACTATATCATCATGCTTTACATCTTCTTTCGAAGGTAAATTATCTTTTATTTTTGTAAGGATACCCATTTCATTAGTTAATAATTTATCTATAGTTGTAGATATTTCTTGGTCTTTTGTAGTCAAATCACATGCTTTATTTAAATCTTTTATGAATTCTCCATCTAGTAAGAGTTTTATAACATTTTGATTTGAAGTGAAAGAATTTATAATATCTTCATTATTTAATATTTTTTGCTTATTTTCATTATCTTTAAAGTCTTTTTGGAGATTTTGATGAAATTCCTTAATTGCCTCTTTAACCAAATTTTCAATAATTTTGCTTTGTCCTGGTAATTTCATCAATTCATTTGCTATAAGATCTGCATTTCTTGTCAAAGTATCAACAGTTGAAAATTTAGAACGAATTTCAAATAATTTCATTAAAATATTTTGATTACCTATGATTTCTGCATTTTCCTTACTGGATAAAGTAATCATTTTTAATAGCTCCATGGCATCGTTGGCCAAAGTACGATTTTGAGTTTTATCCATAATTTGTAACAGAGTTCTAGGACATCCCAGCTTAACCAGTAAATTACACAAATTATTTTTTTTACTAATTAAAGATATCAAAGTCTTAATAATAGAATCGCATAATTCTTCGTCATTTAATGATTTATTTAATAATCTCACTAAAGAAGATATATATGTCTCAGATGGAGTCTTATCTGTGCTATCACTTAGTTCTTTTTCATTCTCTCTTAAGAAAGGAATATTATTTCTCAATTGGGCCAAATGAGTTATAAGATTTGGGGAGTCAGTCGATTTGCTTATGACCTCTGAGTTCAGATCAATTATGTCTTGTAGTAATTTCTTATATTGATCACCTTTTAATTTACAGTATTTATCTATGCCTTGATCTTCTAGTTTTCGTAAAGTACCCAACATCATATGAAGTCTTTTATTTGATGCTTCGCATATATCTTTATATTTTGGATTATTCTCGTTTGATTTAAGTCTTTTAAAGGATTCTATAAAGGTCAGCTCTTTTCTGATTAAATCCCTTACCGTATTAAAATCATCATTCATTCCTTCGTTGAAAAACTCATCGACATTTAAAGCACAAAGTTGATATATTAAATTATCTTCTAATTTTAATATATCTTCAGCCTTGCTTGCTTCTGGATTGAAATTTTTAGCATTTTTTTTGAAGTCTTTGACCTGATCTTTAAACTCCTCCAATGGTATTAATTTTTTTAATAAACTGCTGCCTTTTACTATTATTTGTCTTTCTACTTCTTCATCTTTTGGTTCTTTTTGTTCATCGTCATATTTATCCAATTCATCAACTTCATCTTTTTTATCGGGTAAAACTGAGCTTGTATAAAAGGGTTTAGCCATAACTGAATCTATTGCATTTACATAATTTAAGACTAAATTTATATTTGGATTTTCATCAAAGTTTTTAGATATAATTTGAGAAACGAATTCAGGCTTAAGATATTCTTCTAAAATATTTAAGCAAATTAAATTAGGATTTCTAAATTTATATTTATTTTCCATAAATTTAGTAACAACTGGTATAGTTTCATTTTTTAAACTACTTTCATCATCTTCATTTTTGATAGTGTTTGAAATAACTTGCAAGTCATTTGCTAAAGTTCTATAGAAATCACTGAATCCAACAACATCTTTCATATAAGGAAAGCACTTTTTTAGATTTTCTGGTAAATTAAGGCAATTATCAGGATGATTTTGGACTGTTTCATCAGCTATTTTCAATACTTTAGAAGCTGAATAATTTGGCTTTTCATCTTCGCCGAAATATTTTTTCCCCTCTGGGATAATATCTCCCACTAAATAATTCAATAATTCTATCCATTTTGGATTCTTCTTTTCTTCATCAGTTTTCCTATCATTTTTTTGTTTGACTATATCACAGTAAGAACCGAAAAAGCCTTTAAAAGCATTTTTCAATGGGACTAAATCACCCTCTTTATCCCCTTCTTTTTCTAATTGTTGTATTTTTGGTTTCATTGTATTCCAGCTCTTTTTAATACTCTCATTTATACTATCAAATAAAATTGTGAATGATGCATCGGGATCTTCTTCCTCTTTTTCATCGAGATATTCTGGTTTTATGTCATAAGCTCTTTTGAACAAAGTCAAAAAGTGCTTTTTGGTCTGAATGTAATCCTTCACATATCCTGGCTTTTTATTTGTTAAATCAATTTTACATAATTTATTAAATAATTTAGTTAACATATCAAAATTGTCTTTCAAACATACAATTTTTCCTAATTCGTCAACTAACATAAGATTTGAAACAAGAGCTAAGCTATCTTTTACTTCATTTATAGTTTCTTGACTATCTTCAGTGTCTAATTTGGTTGAACAATTTTTTAACTTTTCAAGTTCTTTTTCCAAATCTTCTTTTGTCATAATTTTTGACAAAATTTTTGCTGATTTGTTTATAATTTTCGCACTTTCTGAAAAAGTTTCAACAACATCACATAAAATGAGGGGGGCTTCTGCATTTTTTACTTCTTTTTTTCCTTCGTCATTTCTGCATATATTATCTACAATTGTAAGTCCGTTAAAAACAGAGTAAGCATCACCTTTCTCGCAACACTTTTTAATGGTCATAAGTAAACTTGGAATTATTCCCTTTTTTATTAAAATATCTCTTCCATTTTTCTGATTACTAATTTTTTTCATTGTATCTAAATTCATTCTAATCACATTAATATCATCTGAATATAAATCATTCACTAATTTAATTGTATCTGAAATACCTGCATCTAACAACTTGTTAATAAGAGAGGAAACTTGACATAAATTATTTAAACATTTAATCAAAGGAATAGAGCTGGGCCCTTTTTGTTTCTTTAATAATATTTCGATAATAGCTTCATGTCCTTTTGCTTCTACAAACTTTTGGGCTAATTCTGGATCAACTTTTTCATATAGAGAAGTCAACTTGACTGTTATATCTGCTATTTGTTTGCATATTTCTTCATTTTTTTCGTTTTTTAATGCTATAGAACGGAGGACATCAATACCCCCCATTTCGATTATCAATTTGGCATTTAATCTTGCGTCACTATTGGGTGGAGTTATCATTTTATCCAAAGAAGTAAATGAGTAGGATAAAAGTTTTGCAAATTTTGGATTGTTTTTGGCACTTGTTAATATATCTTTAATTGCCTTTTGTTTTTGCTTTATTTGCAATTCTTGTTCTTTCTTTATTTGCTCATAGGTTTTAACACGCCTTTTCGGGTTCATTTATTGTAATTATTTTTTTAAATTATTAATTTTTAAAAAATAAATAAGATATAAATGCTTTTATCTATTTTAATAAATATTATAAAAT
>OCTX012088488.1_pt1 | contig 10058 bp, 22 predicted proteins | sample 1539691 | NCBI WGS metagenome assembly OCTX01 (sample SAMN02144231, study PRJEB22623) | gut metagenome | biome: sheep rumen | host: Ovis aries | place: New Zealand | reverse complement strand
TGAGATTTGGCAACCAAATGACTATTGTTCTTATGGCGAACGGCGGGAGGAGTCAAATGAGAGTAAAGAGAGATCTTGACAGAATCTATCTGAGGATTGAGCGTAATGGGGAGTATCAAAGTTTATGCTTGTCGGATATGACTTTAAAAGAACTAGATGAGAATCTTAATCCAGAACGTGGGGAGTGGCTCAAAGGTGCCGTAATTCATTTAGCATTAACACTTCATGAAATTGGTGACCTATTTGATATTGTTGGAGGAACAAACGAATGAGAATAATGGATGGTTATCAGACAGAAAAATATGTAGAGTCACTGATGTCTACTGAGAAAACCAATCCTCCTACTGAGAAAACCAATCCTCCTAAGATGGTAGGATGGATATGCCCCGTCTGTGGCAGAGGATTATCACCTTTTACTACTATGTGTCCTTGTAAAGGTTGGAAAGGATGGGATATCACATGCAGGATTTAATTTATAGACAAGAAGCAATTGATGCTATGCACCAGTATTCATACTTTAATGACTTTGATGTTTCTGTAATAGATGAAGACATTGCGGTAATAGCCTTGAAGGATTTGTCATCTGCACAGCCATACACGGACGAGGAGATCCAAAAGATTCAAGATCTTGAACAGGTACAGTTTTACAAAATCCATGATTTGGCTTATCAAGAGGGCAAGGCTGATGCTATGAGGTGGATTTCATGTGCTGACAGACTTCCAGAATATGGAGAAGCAGTTCTTACGATTAATGATGATGAGGATTACGAGATTAATCATATCATAGACGAAGACAATGGTGAGTGGTTCTACGAAGGTGCTATTGCGTGGATGCCGCTCCCAAAACCACCAAAGGAGAGATGACGATGGAACACGTTGAGATGATAGTTGAATATCTTACTGATGGGTCAGACTTTCAGTATTACGACAATCATGGAACGGTTATCCGCTGTAAGGATTGTGCATTATATGGAACTAACGAATGTAACATGCGGAATGGGTTTATGGGAATAAAGGACGATGACTATTGTTCCTACGGGGAGAAAAAGATGGATGACTACGAGGAGTTCGAGGAGTTAGATTTTGTACAACCGCACAAGAAGATTCCTGTCAATCTAGTGGTAGATAACTGGATTCCGTGTAGCAAAAAAGTACCAGAAGTAATAGGTGATTATCTTACTACAACAATAGATAAGGGTGTCTACTGTGATTTTTGGAATGGTGTAAACTTTGACAGGACTGAGTTGGTAATAGCGTGGAAACCGTTACCCGAACCATATAAGGAGGATGACAATGATCACACTTGATGAAGCTATTGAAATACTGTCAAGACCCAAAACTATGAAGGGGACACCACAAGACATTCTTGAAGCACATGATATGGCTATAGCCGCTTTGCGACAGCCCGAAATTGTTCACTGTCAAGACTGTAAGTATGGAGAGTTTCCCGCCCATAATGTTAGATGTTCTGAGTTCTACGGAGCGGGTTGTTACAACGGCTTCTGTGCTTGGGGTGAAAAGAAGTAAAAATATGCACAAAATAATAAATTACTTGACATAATAATCATAAATGTGGTATAATTGAGTATAAAATAATAATAAAGGAGTATGCTTATGAATCTACCGCAAGCAATAGTTAATCTACGCTCCGATGGAGTGAGGGCATCTATAGTCTTCGGCTCACCGGGGGATTTCCAAGTAACTACTATCATGGCTTACTATGACTACGACATCCAGTCTTGGTGTGACTGGGACTTGTCTAAGGAGAATGGTAAGCCAGTCCTCGTTGAGAAGATTACAGATGAATTTATCCAACGTGTTATTGATTGGGAAACTGTTAATACGGATTCATACAAGATGTATGATGGCTTCTACTCTTCTGAGGTGAGTGAACAATGATTCAGGAATGGCTGAGACAAACTAAGGACTACGCTAATAAGATAGCAAGACCAGACCTTATCTGTAATGATGGTTTCTCAATGTCAGTACAGGCGAGTACATTTACATTCTGTGAACCTCTATCTGACGTAGCAGACAGCTACTCTAAGGTCTGTGTCTCATCTCCTAGCGAAGCTGAACCATTACTTGAACCTTATGGAGTAGAAAATAAAAGTGGAACTATTATCTACCGTTATGTGCCAGTTGAAGTTGTGGACAAAATAATTTCTAAGCATAATGGTATAAAAGCGGACATTGGATAAAACCGTACATTGAATGTCCACCCTTTGGAGATTGTGAAATGATTAACGAATGGATCAAAGAACATAGATTTAACAGTTGGCTAACCAAGCGTCTTATCTGCAAAGATGGATTTGAGATGTCTGTTCAGGCAAGCAATGTTCACTACTGTTCTCCGAGGATTGATAATGCTGACTATTACAGTGAAGTTGAAGTGGGATATCCCACAGTTTCTGAAGAAGAATTATTAGATTATGCAGAGGATAGGCTTCGTCCTACCAAAACAGTCTATGGTTATGTTCCTGTTAAGTTAGTAGAAAAGATAATCAATAAACACGGAGGTATTGCAGATGATTAATGCTTGTTTGATGGTTAGTAAGACTACCTATGAAGTATGGAATATCTACTGTGATAATGAATCCAGAGATGAGATTGTAACTTATTGTTTTGACAGGATAACCAAGAAAGAGTTACCACATAAGGGTGACTCCTCCTATGGAGAAAGTTATTCGCTCTCTCCTATTGACAATGGTTATCACTTTACTTGGTGGAGGAATGAATGATGAAACCAATAATTAATCCGTGGCTGTTTTATTTAACAGATGTACTCAGTGGTATAAAGTGGCTACTTGTTGTGTTCTTTGCTTTTGCTTTATTTATATACTTATTTGGTCTTTGTATATATCTTTTAGATATGCAAGAATTACCTGATTGGCATAAACTGAATAATATAGTGTTTCTTGTTATTCCAATTATAATTGGTCTTCTGATTCCAGAAGAGAAAACAGTTTATAAAATGCTCATTGCTTCTTACACTACTCCAAACAACATAGAATATGTTAAGGAGACTGGTAAGGACTTAGTGGACTATATCATCGAGAAAGCAAATGAACTGGAAAGGGTACAGTATGAAAAAAATTCCAAGTGATTTAACAACTGATGAAGTTATTCTTACTATTGCTATTGCTTTTAGTGGAGGTGTTATTGGAGAAATAACTATTCCATTTGATGAATTAGACAAAGACATGCTTGATATTCAGTTAGGTAGTTATATCTCTGGACTCTTTGAAGAGAGTAATCACATGTATACGCCGTGGAACGAAGCTTTTGACGAAGCAGAACAGGAGGATTTGTATTATGGAGGATTACAGTAATTTTAGACTGCGCTACTCTCTCACTGACGAGAATGGCAATGAACTTAGACATGTGACTTTTCAGCCGCCGTGGAAACCTTATCAGAAAGCTATGATTAAGGCTATGCTTGAACCGCCGAAGGAGGCTGAAGATGAGAGACATTAGTTTTAAAGGCAGGAACAATAAGGGTATCTGGTGGTATGGTTCTTTAGTTGGTATAGATTGTATTATTGACAAGGACGGTGAACGCCATGAGGTAGATGCAGATACCGTTTCTGAATTTACTGGAGAGTCAGATGTATACCGTGACCCTGTGTACGAAAATGATATTGTATGGTTCGAAACCATTCGTGGTGGAGACCTATATAAAGGTATTGTCTATTATGAAGATGGTTCTTTTAAGGTAGATATCTGTAATAACCGTGGTATCTCTACCAACGAGGATAACTTCTTCTTCCATGAAGTGATTATCAATGAGAAGCTTTGTAGTTGTTTTGATATTAAGTAGAAAATAATATGAGGTAATTATGTATATAGAAACAGTTCCAAAACATTTTGTAGAAGCTACGGAATTAGAGTTTGATATATTCCGTACTCTTCATCTAGGTCTTAGTTATTGTAACCTGACATCTCAGACATTAAGTATTCATGATGATGGTCTTGTTGCTAGGGATTATCCATATACCATGTCAGCTTGGTATGACTATGGTTTGGATGTAGGTTTTATCTGTGAAAACATTAACGAGTTCAAGAAAGGATTAAGGTATGTCGAAGATGATAGCGAACGCAGAAATCACTGTTGGAAATGATGGTAATTGGTATGTCTATATTAACGGTAATGAGGTTAACTGCTCTTCTGCTACTCTTTGGTTAGATAAAGGTGGAGTACCACAGTTAGATATTGCTGTTCCTATAGATAAGTTCACATTCTGTGATCATGTTGTAGTAGATGTCATGGAGGATGATTCGAAGTAATGGATGATTGGGATGATATCTGTTATGAATGTGGCGGCTATGGCGATGATTATTATTACGATGAGGAATTAGATGAACTGGTTTGCCGTTGTGATACTTGTTGTTTTAATCATTGGGGAGATGACACATGAAGTGGTATTACCATAACAATAAGAAAAACAGAAAGAAACTAAAGAAGAAGAAATTGATTAATAAAAAACTCTGCAAGAAGTATCCGTGGCTTATCCCTCGTGACTGGCGGGGTAAGAAGTATAAGGACTATGACTACTCTTATCATACTCTTGATGATGTAAAAGGTTGGTGGAAGTGCTTTGGTGAGATGATGTGTGAGGAGTTGCTAGTTGCACTAAAGAAAGTACATCATGTTAAGGACTTTCATATTATTGAGTATAAGGAAAAGTATGGTGAGATGGTTCTTGTAACTACTTATTTTAATGAAGAGATAAATAGAATCATCAGTAAATATGAACTAATCTCAGGACATGTATGTATCTTCTGTGGCAAGCCTGATGTACCACAGACCACTAGAGTATGGATAGAACCTCTTTGTGAGAAGTGTTGGGGGAGATTCCCATATGTAGATAACAAGACATATGAAGAGGATACCGATTATGAGAATAGAATGATTCCAGATACTTTACAGTGGCGTACTTGGACTAATGGGGTGGTTGAACATTCTATGGATATATCAGATACAGTACATAAGATAAGGAGTAGATATGCACAACACCTAAAAAAATCGGAGGGTTAGCAAAATGACACATGATGAATTAAAGATGGAGCAGATGATTGAGGATTCAGTAATGAGTCCTCTTCAGTCTGTTTTAAAGAAAGCAAAGGTGGATAAACCATCTAAGGAAGTTAGAAAGTTAAGACGGTTCGAGTGTATCTGGGATGAAGATAAACCAAGCACTATCTATGTGCCAGATGAAATACACAAATTAATCCCACCGGGGTTTGTAGTAGTTATGCCGAAAGGGGAACTGTAATGCAATTAGGAAACAGAGATATTGAGTCACTTAGTAAAGGGGAACTTGTAGCTATCTTATCTGCTATCATTCAGCTTTGTTTAGACTGGGCAGAAATTAAGTACAGTACACTTGGCAGAAAGATAGTTGATGTTCTAAAAGATAGCCAGTTGATTAATTACAATGATTTGAGTTAAGGAGGAGGTGAATCATGGTACAGCTTGGATTCTTTTGTGGTGGGTTTGTGGTTGGAGCATTTGTAGTTGTTCTAATCTCAGTAATGCTATGTGAATAAAGGTAGGTATTTGAATGTCAGAATATGGTGTAAAAATAAGGAACTATCAAGCGGGGAGCATTTTTGAATACAATAATGGCGTAAGAGAAGCCTATGACTTTAAAGATGCAATGCTTACAAACAGCTTATTCAGCTATTTTCTGAGAGACCACGGAATGTATGTATCTAGTGGTGGTTCAACAAGAGATATTGTAGGTATTAACTTTGACTATGGTGGTCAGTCTTATGAGAATCAGGTCAAGCGGATGAAGAAGCTTATTAAGGAGACTGAGGAGTCAGAGAAGCTTTCAGATGAACGTAAGACATATCTGATTGAGAAGTATAATGAGATACTTGAGACTGTCCATAAGAATAAGGATAAATATGTAAAGCGCAACGCTCAGAAGATTCGGGAAGACTTCTATGAGAATGGCGTGGACATTTATTATAACTCTTATCACGAAGGTGAAGCACCTGAGAGGATACATTATAAGATGTTATACAGGACTCCCGGCAAAGGTAAGAAAGGTTCTTGTATGTTCATCAGGGAAGAACTTTATGACATTGCTAGAGAGTATCTGTATATGGGTATTAAGTTGCCGGAAGAGAATGCTCCTATTGTAGAGATTGGTGCTTATTCTTCCTTGGTAACAAGTACAATCGTAGGAACTGTTGAGATTGACCCTAGAAGAATTTTGGTATTGAAGGATGTAGATTCCTTCTTTAATACAAATGTAGTGTCTGTTGAGGTAGATGAAAACAAGCAGTGTGTAGCTAAGCACATTGATAACTATACACTAAAGAATACTTTGTTTGACGGACAGGCATTGATTGATTTGAGCATATTTCCTGAGTGGGGTAATGGATATATTCTTCTGAGACAGCACTTTACTAAGTGTGCGGCGTTTGCTACTGATATTCAGTTGTTCTTCAGAGATTACTTTGGTGATAAGTACGAGACTGCTGAACTAACCGATATGTGGGGTAACAAGATACTAGCGAAGAATGTGTTACTGATAACCACGGATAACGCCATCAAGTGGAACAAGTTTGATGTATCATTTGATTATTGGTGTGAATGGGTTAATAAGGGACATAACTTATTTGGTATTGTTAAGACTGCTCATCCTAGCAAGCTTGGGGATGTTCAAAGAATGAGTTACCAAATGGTCAATGCTTTGGATATGAATACAATGGACGAAGTTATGCAGAAGAGTTTTGAATACGCCCATAAACTAACGTATGACATGGACGAGTTTCTTGATTTCTTAGATAAGAATGCAAACTTTGCAAACTGCTACGAAGCGTTGTTGGCTATAGTAAAACATAATCCCGATTTTGTTAAGTGCCAATGGTTTTTAAGACAGAAATCTTGGATTATCAATAAGTACATTAGAAAATTAAAAAGTGGAAAGTTGATTCAGAATGCAGAGAATTGCACAATCGTAATGAACCCAATAGAGATGTTATATTACTCTGTTGGTGAAAATCCAGAAGAACATGCCGTGTTTGATAATGAAGAATGTGCTATTCAGTGTCATACAGAAAGATTTGACGATGGATCGTATTTAGCCGAATTCCGGTCACCATTTAATGCGAGAAATTCGTTGACCCCACTTCATAATATACTTAGCGACAAAATAATTAAATACTGTAAACTTGGCAAATATTGTATTGCTGTAAATGGAATACATACAGATCTAGAGGATAGAAACAATGGCTCAGACATGGACAGCGACTCGCTATATGTAACAGACCTTCCTGCCATTGTAGAACACGCTAAATATTGTTACAAATACTATCCTACTATTGTTAATAACATCCCCAAGGATACTAATCATTATGGAAGTGATTTAAAAACATTTGCAAGAGTAGACAACAAGTTCTCAGGTTCTCGCCGGACTATAGGAGAGTCTAGCAACCTCAGTCAGCTTTGTTTGTCTTACACATATGCATACCCAACAATAACGAAGTATCAAGATTACTGTGCAATACTGGCGGTGTTGGCTTAACAATCTGGGCCAGTTCTACAGAAATGTAGTTCTAAAAATACTCAGTGAATTCATGGAAAGCTAAGTAAAATACTAATTATCATTCTACTGTGGGATGGTGGTGAATATATTTGGACGAAAATACTTATTCAGTATATCAACATATATTTCCTGATGGAATGATTTACACGGGACTAACACATTTAGTTCCAGTAGAAAAGAGATTTGGTAAAGATGGGAAAAGATACAACCGTAACAAAACATTATGGAATTACATATGTAAATATGGTTGGGATAATGTTGAACACATTGTGATACAAAATAATTTATCAAAAGAAGAAGCGCAACAATTAGAGAGAAAATTAATTGCTGAGACAAAAGCTAACGGTAATTGTATTAATACATTCAAGGGTGGTGATCTTGGTGGCGAGTCTTATATCATGCTTGATTATAAAGGTGAGCGACTGTCTGCATCTGAAATATATGATAAGTATCCACACGGTAATGTAACGAAACAACAATTTAAATCTAGGGTTCTTTTCTATAACTGGGATATTGATAGAGCATTAGAGCAAAGCAATGATACAAAGCTACAACCATTTGGTGTTGGCGAAAGAATATATGAATATGATGGTAAAATGCTCAATTCATATGAACTATGGCATTATAGGAAAATTGATGAATTACCTCAATCAGTCATTGTTGAACGTATAAATCAATATCATTGGGACATTGAACGTGCATTATCTCAGCCGTTAAAGGGCAATAATGAGATATACGTTTATAAGTGTAAAGAATACACTACAAAAGAACTTGCCGCTTTGTACCCGGAAAACAATCTTGAAAATCATGACATAACAGATAGGTTAAGGCATGGTTGGTCGTTAGAAAAGGCAGTAGAAACACCAAAAATTGTATTCAAAAAATATTTATTTAACGGTAAAGAAATGACATTAACTGACATTTATAAAACATTCCCAGAACCTAAAGTTGCGTATACTACATTCTTTTCAAAAGTTAAAAAAGGATTATCATTTGAAGAAGCTGTAAAACGAGTTGGCTAGTTTTAATGAATGATAATTAGTATTTTATAAGCTAATCATGATCTAAGCTTGCGAATACCAATGAGTAGCAAGAAAGAGCAGAGACTAACGGGTGACTAGGTAAAAGAATAACCCCGACACGAGTGCTGAGTGCCTAAACGTAAAGTCGTAGGTAATGATATAGTCCGAACATTTGGGAAACCAAATGAAGCTATGGATAAAGAGCCGTAGCGATAACACCAAAGCAGGCGAGTATCGACAGCCTCAAGAGGACTTTCTCAGTTGATATTGAGGAAGAAATTGCACGAATTAAAGAAGACATGGATATTGATAAACATGGATACCCGGCATTCTGGGCATTGATAAAACCGGGATTTAATAAAGATAAAATCAATTCTGAAATACAATGCCCTATGAATGCATTATTAAATTTCCATCCCGGAAGAACAGGAAGAGGTAAAGGCGGTATACCTATCTCTCGCTTCTTGTCTATCTTCCCAGACAAAGCAGACATTAAACTATGTAAAAGTGTTGAAGACCTCATTAATAAATATAATATAAAATTGTACGGAATGAATGTTGATTCTACTAATTATAATTCGTGGGAGTATTATCTTCTGCTTCATGAGTTTGATAGTTTAATTGCAGATATCCAGAAATTAACTGTTGGCGAAAAGTATATAGGACTCTTCTCATGGATATTAAACAAGATATTTTCTGAAGACATTGAGAAAGAAATTGATTCTGAGAAATTTGATAACCAACTTCAGACTAACAGAATACTTGTTCTTAGAGTGCTGTACTCTGTCAACAAAGACGTATTTTTAAAGTGCTTTGAAAAAAATCTAAAGAAATAAAATACGTTAAGTAATGTATAGATCATGGCAATTTTAGCCATAAAATAATTCAAAATGATTTAAAAAGGAGAAACATTATGGTATCTAAGAATGACATTGTTAGCTATGTTTACGACAATTGTGAGAAGACTGAGGCAGGAAAGCCTGTTGTAACCAAGAAGGTTCTTGAAGCTATCTACCCGCTTTTCTTTGAGGCAATCGGTACTGCTCTTGCAGAGGGTGAGGAAGTTCGTATTCCGGGATTTGCTACGTTTAAGCCTGTTCTTAAGGCAGAGCGTCAGGCAACTAATCTTCAGACTATGGAGAAGATGATTGTTCCGGCACACTACTCTCCGAAGTGTAAGTTTAGTAAGGATATTACCGAGGCTGTAAAGGCAATTGAGATCTAAATAAAATCCAAATAAATGGGGGTAGGGGGAGAATTCTTCCTATCCCCTTTTTAGTTCGGCCTTTTAGTCCAGTTGGTAGAACAGCGGACTGTTAATCCGTGTTTTGCGTAGGTTCGAGTCCTACAGAGGCCGCTACTTGGCTAACAGCCAAAATACATAACGAATCAAGGAGAATCAAAGTATGGTTCTAATCAACAAACAAGAAATGGAATATCTCAAGAAGCACGGTGCTAGATGGGAGAAGGAACT
>OCTX012077094.1_pt1 | contig 10058 bp, 10 predicted proteins | sample 1539691 | NCBI WGS metagenome assembly OCTX01 (sample SAMN02144231, study PRJEB22623) | gut metagenome | biome: sheep rumen | host: Ovis aries | place: New Zealand | reverse complement strand
GATGAAGGCGATACGGCGGCTGCCCGTATCTATCAGGTGCTGGGTAGCCTCCTGGGCTGCGATGTCGCCGTTGGCTGTGACGCAGGAGAACTTCTCCGGCAGGCAAGTGCGTCCGAAAAACACCAAGGGGATATCCATCTTTGAGATTTCCTCGAAATGACTGTAGTCGGTGGTGCTCTGCGCCAGACAGGCGACGATACCCTCGACGTGCAGACTGATGAAGTTGTCGATGACACGCACTTCGGCATCACTCTGCTCATGGGTGTTGGCACTGATGACGCTATATCCGCTCTTGGCAGCCTCCTCCTCGATACCATCGAGCACGGCAGCATAATAATGGGTGACGAGATTGGGCACGACGACTCCAATCACCCGAGGAGCCTCTTTGCGAAGACTCTGTGCAAAGGGGTTGGGGCGGTAGTTCAGACGGCGTGCCAGTTCCTTCACGCGCTGCTGCATTTCTTGTCCTATCTCAGGTGAACTGCGCAGGGCTCTGCTGACTGTTGCGATACTCACGCCCAGTTCCTGAGCAAGGTCTTTCAAGGATATCCGATGTTTTCCGTTTGCCATGTCAGTCGTAATAAGTTGTTCTTAGGCGACAAAGGTACGAAAATAATTCCACTAACGCAAACGATTACGTTGTTTTTTTGCACTTTTCCCTCATTTTACGCCTTCTCTTTCACTTATTTTCTGTAATTTTGCACCATGAAACAGAATGAGTAATGAATAGTTGATAATAAGTTAGTTAGAAGTAAAGCCAAGACTGTCGTGATGACACTCTTGGTTTTTTTTATATGTAATACTCTGCCGAGTCGACCAGTCCGGCCCTAAGCGCATACTTAGTAGCCTCGTGGACGGTGTTCACCCCCAACTTCCTGAAGATGTTCTTCCGATGTGTGTTGACAGTATGGAAACTGGAGAAGCGTTTCTCGGCTATCTCACGGGTGGTCATGCCTAAGGCAATGTCTTTCAGGATCTCCATCTCCGTACGGGTCAGACGAGCATCCTCGGCCATACGATCCTGTGCCGGTGCCAGCAGGATCTCCGCCATCCGCTGGCAGATGAACCGCTGGCCACGGGCAGCATAGCGGAGACAGTCGCAGATCTCGGAGAGCGACGAGTCCTTGAGCAGCACACTGAACAGAGGGGTCAAGGCAATGGCCCTGCGCACGAAATCGGACGACAAGTCAAAACTGAAGAGTATCCACTTGGCCAGAGGGAAGCGCTCGTGCAGGATTTCCAACTCCTCGATGTCGTTGATATCGAAAAGCGTATAGTCGAGCACCACCACAGCCTCGCCATTCTGCTTCAGTTGCTCTATCAGTTCAGTCTTGTCGGCCACCTGACGGTAAGTCTGTTCACAGAATTTGTCACAGACATGCATCATCCCCACCCTCGTTATATCTTGATTATCTGCCAAAATCACATCAGCGGCAGAACGACCTTCTGTCATATCATCTGTAAACTGTAAACCGTAAACTGTAAACAAGATCAGTCGATTTCCTCGTCAGCCTCATAGCCACCCATCTCACGGATGGCGTTCTTCAGCATCGTGTACTGCTGATAGAGATTGTTGACAGCCTCCTCGCCCTGGGTATAGTCGTACATCGGCGACTTGAGGAAGAAACTGAGGAAGCGCTGAATGCCATAGCGCCCTGCCCGGGCAGCCAGGTCGGAGAGCAGGCAGAGGTCAAGACACAAGGGGGCAGCCAGGATGGAGTCGCGGCAGAGGAAGTTGATCTTCACCTGCATCGGATAGCCCATCCAGCCGAAGATATCGATATTGTCCCAGCCCTCCTTGTTGTCGTTACGAGGCGGATAGTAGTTGATACGTACCTTATGATAGTACTGATTGTCCTCGTCGTTACCGTGACCATAGAGGTCGGGCTGTACGTCGGGCTTGAGAATCGTCTCCAGCGTAGAGAGTTTCGACACCTCCTTGGTACGGAAGTTCTCCGGCTCGTCGAGCACAAGACCGTCACGATTGCCCAGGATATTGGTAGAGAACCAGCCGGAGAGTCCAAGGCAGCGCGTGCCGATAATCGGTGCGAAACCAGACTTGACAAGCGTCTGTCCTGTCTTGAAGTCCTTGCCGGCAATGGGCTGATGCATCTTCTCTGCCAGTTCCCACATGGCGGGGATATCAACCGTCGTATTAGGAGCACCCATGATAAAGGGGACCCCTTCGGACAGGGCAGCATAGGCATAGCACATCGAGGGGGCGACATGCTGGCGGTCATCGGCCTTCATGGCTGCTTCGAGATCAGCCAGGCGATAGTGTACACTCTTCTCGACAGGTACATAGATCTCTGTGGAAGCGGCCCAGAGCACAACAATTCGGCTGCACCCCTTCTCTGAACGGAAGCGGCGAATGTCCTCACGCAGCGCCTCAACCATCTCCCACCTCGTTGGTATTGAGCTTTGAGCGTTGAGCTTTGAGCATTTTACATTGTCGCCGTTGAGCCGTTTCGCATAGTTATGGTCAAAAGCGGCCTTCATGGGCACAATCTGCTCCAGTTCGTCACGAACCGGTTCAATATCCTTCTCTTTCAACACCTCTGCATAGATGGCAGACTGATAGGCATTCTGCGGATAGACATCCCAACAGCCGAACACAATATCATCCAGACTGGCCAGTGGAACGATGTCGCCGTATTTCAGATACCGCTTCGACGCACCCCGTCCGACACGAATCTTGTCATACTGTGTCATAGAGCCTATAGGTTTCGTCAGTCCCTTGCGAGTCATCAGCACACCCGTCATGAATGTCGTAGCAACTGCTCCGTTGCCAACTACCAAAATGCCCAGCCTACCTTCTGCTGGCTTTACGTTTGTTTGATTCATTTCTATATAGTCTTTATTTCTTTATTCACTAACAACTCGTCGAGGCTCCGGATAATACGGTCGGCCTCTGAAGCCATCGTTTCTTCATCTTTAGTCCAGCCCTCCCCTTTCAGCCACACTGTCTGGCATCCGGCACGACGGGCTGGCAGTATATCCTTCGAAAGGCTGTCGCCGACGACTGTCACCTGCGAAGGGTCAAGTTGCAATGCCTCCGCCCCCATCAGGAAGATACGGGGATCTGGCTTTCGGACACCCACCACAGCAGACTCGATGACAGACTGGAACATCTGGTCTAGCCCGAACTCCCGAAGTACAACAGAGATATTACCATAGAAGTTGCTAACCAGCACCAATGGCGTCTGCGCCTTCAGTTGCCGCAGGACCTCACGGCTCCGGCTTGTCTCGGCTTTGGTCCTGTCATAGAGGTCTTCGAGGAGAGGTGAGAGGTAAGAGGTAAGAGGTGAGAGTCTACCCAAATAATCCAACTGCAGACGTATCTTCGTTTCCAATGTTGTACGGAAGGTATCAGTAGACAGAATGATGTGCTGGCTTCCCAAGGTTCGTTCCGCCTGGACGTATGCCTCACGGAACTGTGCCTCTGTGACAGGTACCTGATGGCGCTCATAGGCATGCCACAGCGCCTGTCCCCAGTGCTGCCCACCCGTATCGAGGGTTCCTCCGTAGTCAAAGATATAGCCCGCTGTCATACACTCAGGAATTGACGGTATAAGTTATCGCACAGCCGTTCATGAGTGCGGTGCATATACGCGTACATTATATTTAATATAATAACCTCAACCAACAGATAGACCCAAGGACAGTCAAGCAGGCACGTCACATAGATAGTGATGGCGCGGACATTGAACGTCAGCATGTTGGTGTATTTCATCAGCGGCAGACTACCGGCCCTGAAAGCATCCCGCAGGTTCTGTGGCATGTCGGAAGCATCCGGCCAACGCGACTTCACCTCACGGAAGAAGGCCTGGAACCGAGGCGTGCGATGCTCCTGCCCTTGACAGTAACTGGCGTAATTATAACGGAACAATCGCTCAAACCACTTCGACTTCGGCAGGTTATCGTAGATCTGCTGTTGTTGAGCACTACTGTCAAGTTCACTACCCTCCTTCCCCAACAGGAAGTAAAGATGTATCTGACGGTAATAGTCGGCCAAAGAACTCTGAGGAGCATGACAGAGGAAGCCCGCCACGGCAGCCAGGATGAACCCCCAGACGCCCCACTGCATCGAAGTGCCAGGAATCGTCTGAGGCCACAGCCGCACCACGATGCCCACATAGATACAGAAGAACCACACATCACCGGAGAATCCGTCGAGTACACGACCTAGGAGGGTCTTCTTTCCTGAGAGACGAGCCATTTGTCCATCGGTAGAGTCACAGAAGTTGGCAAGCATCAGCAGGGCTACCCCATAGAGATTATGCAGAAGATCAGTATAATGGAACATCCAACCAGCCGCCGCTCCGAAGAAGAACGACACAATCGTGATGACATTCGGATGGATGCCCAGTTTATTCCATAACAAGGCAAAGACCAGGCCAATGGGACGTGTGAACCACACATCGAGCCATTCCTCTGTGTCATCAGACTTGAATGAAACCTTTAATAACTCCTTAAATGTTGCCACAACTACTATTTACTATTTACGAATTTACTATTTAATACCAATGAGGCAATCGCATCAGCGGCCTCTTCCCGACAGCGTGAGAAACTGGGCCAGTCATTGAAGTCGATCAGGCAGAAAGACCCATCAGCCCTGACGATGGCATCACCACCATAGACACTGACACCGAGAGCCGCTGCCAGACGCAGCACCTCATGCTGCAAGGCCACAGTCTGAAACGGATAGTGACTCGCCACTCCATTGCGGCGTTCGTCACCGAACTTCGTCTGACCGTCATCCGTAGGATAGTACCAACGGAAGAAATCTCCCTGTCCCACCCCATAGAATTTCAGCAGATCACCCTGCACATGAGCACTCACCGTGTAGTCAGTGATTCCACGTTGACGCATCAACTCTATGGCCTCCGTCAGTCGTCCACGGTCTGGCACATAGACCACATCTTCCTTCGTTTGCGCTGCAGCATCACCCCGTTTCAGCCAATAGCCGTCAGCACCCTCCTCTGGAGGAATCGGAGTGCCAATGCGCTTCATGATGCTGACCAAACGACTCCTGGCACATCGTTCAATACCCTCTGGTGAATTGATGCAAGTGACACCAAAAGACTTCAGCCATGTCAAGGTCTCAGGCTGGCGCGCCATTGTAAGAATGCAATCCGGAGAGCCCGAAGACTCTATTTGATTCCGGATGTCCTGGTGTCTCAGGCTGTCCTCACCGACAAGGAATACCTTATCACCCTGCCTTTGCTGTCTCTCAACAACTGCCTCAAAGATCGCTTTGTCCCGCTCTACGGCGTTAGGCGAGAACCGCTCTGCCCTGCTGACTGCCAGTACCCTCATCCTTGTAAGAACGTCTCTGCTTTCTGGATATCACTGACGTGATCCACATCAAGCACCTTAGAGAAAGGCCACGCCTTCAACCTACATCCATCAAGCAGGAGTGCTCTCTGGTAGTTCCGCATGCGCTGCTCACCTCGCGCCACACAGTGACCGAGGGTGGTCAGCGCCCGTGGCGACAGTCCATAGATTCCGCCACTGACATAACGCGGATGGTCGCACTGATCGAGGAAAGCCGTAATCCACAGGTCATCATCGGTACTGACATAGAGTGGTTTTTCATCATCAATATAGTCAGTGACACCCATAAGACCATCTGCCTCACCTGTACTCATCAGACCTGTAAAGGACTGTACGAATGCATCAAACTCTTCCTCGCGGAAAACGGTGTCGACAGTAGTCAACACAAAAGGCTCATCATCAAGCCACGGACTCAGTTCCCACATGCTGTGCATGGAACTAAGGGTGGACTTCACGACCAGTCTCAGCGGCAGTCTGTAGGTCTGCTGTACGGCCAAAAGATGCTCCCTCACCTGAGTCATCTGTTCATTACAGATGATAGCCACCTCAGAAGCACCTTGAGCCTCGAAGATTCTAAGCAGCCTGTCGACCAGCCTCTCACCATGAACCTCTATCAGAGGCTTGGGTGTCGTATTGCCTTCTTTTGTCAGCCGGGAGCCTTCGCCCGCGGCAATCACTGCATATTTCATCCGGTTTCCCTAATGCTTTGCCACAATAATTCGGCAAAAGTAATCATTTATTATGAGAAACCGAAACATTTTAATATATTTTATCGATTATTATTTCACAGCCAGCCGTTCAAAGTCTATATCGCCTGAACCAGACTTGTGCTGGTTGAACTTTCTGACGGTGCCTTTCAGGGAGATATCACCCGAGCCACGCAACTCACATTCGACGGCCTCACAGTCTTCCCTGAAGTCTGCATTGATATCGCCAGAGCCCTTTAATGACAGTTGTGTTTTCCTTGCCCGATGCAGTCCCAGACTGATATCACCCGAGCCGACCAGAGTGACAGAAGCCTCCAGGGCATCCAGATGACTCAGGGAGATATCACCAGAGCCAATCAGTTCCACGTCACAATGGTCACAAATAATGCTCTTCATATCAATGTCACCTGAACCGCGGAGAATGACATCCATACGGTCAGTGTCTATCTGATCCTTAGCCTCGAAGTCACCCGAGCCGTTCAGACGGATACTCGTCAGATCTGGCGAGGTCACATAGACCGTCAGACCGTCATCCTCATCAAAAGAGATGTTGACCAGATGGATCTTCCCACGATTACGGATGGTAAGTGTCTTGCCTTCCACATCAGTAAGGATGTTATCTACTGCTTCTTGGGGACCCCTGACTTGAACCGAGAAACTATCGGCCTGTGTATAACAGACACGGGGACTGCCACTGATCTCTATTTCCTCGAAACCTTTCAGTGGCCTGGTTTCTGTCACCTTAGGGCCGTTGGATAGGATTCTCTGCGATTTCCACTCACCCATGCATGAAGTCAATCCCAATGACATAGCCAGTACGACCGTATTGGCCAACAACAAACTCTTTACATTCATCTTTTTCATTTTCTGCTTTTTTTAAACCTTTCTGTCCGTTAGACGTAACCAACAGGAGAAAAGTTGCAAGGATACTGAAAAAAACTATGCCAACGGAAGATCCACCCAGAAAGTGGAGCCCTTGCCTATCTCAGACTCCACGCCCATATTGCCCCCCAGACTCTGCACATGAGACTTCGCCACAGACAGTCCGAGACCCGTACCTGGGATATATTCATCCAGTTTGACAAAACGTTCAAAAATACGCTGCTGATCTGACGCCGAAATACCCTTGCCTGTGTCGGTCACCCAAAGGTGTACTCGGTTATTATCCATCAAGTCATAGCCAATACGAATACTACCTTCTGTAGTGAACTTCACGGCATTCTGCATCAGATTGTCAATCACTTCATAAAGTTTGTCACGGTCGCTCTCAATCATTAACTGCTTCAGGGCACAATGAAGCGTAATTGGTATATTAGTGGTCGGTTGATAGGTGTCTATCATCTGCTGGAGCAGTTGGTTTAGGTCGACACGGGCCAACAACAGACTCTTGGCACCAGCCTCTATCTTCGACATACTCACCAAACCGTCGATGATGTGCAGCAGTTTTTGGTTATTGTTCTGGATCTCTGTGATGAGTTGGCTACGTTCCTCTTCGTCCTGTACAACAGGCAACAGGTCTGCAAAACCAACAATAGCATTCAGCGGCGTGCGGATTTCATGACCCATATTAGCCAGGAAGGCCGTCTTCAGACGGTCACTCTCTTCAGCCTTGTTTCTGGCAGCCACAAGAGACGCCATCAATTCTTTACGCTCATCTATCCGTTGTGAGGTACCGACAATCTTGGTCGGCCTGCCATCTGCATCGCGGTCTACAATCGTAGCATAACTTTCCTCCCAATAGGAAATACCAGACGCCTTGTCTACAACTTGATACTCTTGATGATAGAAATCGGTGCGTCCTTCACAGATATCATTGAAAGCCTTGCTCACATGATCAACATCAGTAGGGGCAATAAAGCCCAATGCATCTTGATAATTCTCATTGGGGGCTGGCACATAATTATTAGAACCGTCCCGATAATCCTTCTCATAGAGAAAAGACATGGTCTCTGAGTCATATCGCCACACGGCAATTTTCATGGCCTTAAGGACAAAGTCATACTCTACGTTTCCTTTCCTGATTTTTTCGAGTGCCTCCAACTCGCCCTGAAGCCGCTTTCCAGAACGTCGCTGAACAAAGATCAAAATAAGCAGAAGGACCAACAGTAGCACACCGGCACCCCATTGGAGGATGATTACCCATGTACTTTCCGTGTGAGCATATAACAACAGACTAGTCATAACCGATTTATTGGCCACAAAAGTACGAAATTAATTTGAAATACTTCATCATATCATGACGAATTTTAGTAAAATGCAATGATTTTTATTTGATTAACAGTCCAAAACGCTGTTATTTGGCCAACTTATAGTATCTTTGCACACAGAATTCCACACATTGTCCGGTCTGAATACGGGCATGCAAGAAATACTATTAATGGAACAGAATTTTGAATTGATCGCCAAAACGTTTATGGGACTGGAACCTGTACTGGCGAAAGAACTGACCCAACTGGGGGCTAATGATGTAAAGATTGGTAGACGAATGGTTTCGTTTACAGGTAACAAGGAATTGATGTACCGTGCCAACTTTCAGTCGCACACTGCCATCAGAATCCTGAAACCCATCCGGCACTTCAAGGCAAAATGTGCGGATGATGTCTACGAAGAAATCAAGAAAATAGACTGGACTGCATATCTCGATGACGACAAGACCTTTGCCGTCGACTCTGTAGTGTTCTCTGAGGAGTTCCGCCACTCGAAGTTTGTATCCTATAAAGTGAAGGATGCCATCGTCGACCAGTTCAGAGAGAAGACCGGCAAACGGCCGAACATCTCGGTGGCGAACCCGGATCTCCGTCTGAACATTCACATCGCAGAAGATGACTGCACCCTGAGCCTTGACTCCAGCGGTGAGTCCCTACACCGTCGCGGATATCGCCAGGAGAGCGTCGAGGCACCTCTCAATGAAGTGCTCGCAGCCGGCATGATTCTCCTTTCGGGGTGGAAAGGTGACACGGACTTCATCGATCCCATGTGCGGTTCTGGCACCATTCTCATCGAAGCAGCCCTTATCGCCAAGAACATGGCCCCGGGGTTGTTCCGCAAAGAATATGCTTTTGAGAAATGGCCTGACTTCGATGCCGACCTGTTCGACGAAATCTATAACGACGAGAGCCAAGAGCGTGAGTTTCAGCATCATATATACGGCTACGACGTCGATGTCAAAGCCGTCAACACGGCCCTCCTTAACGTGAAGGCCGCTGGTCTGAGCAACGACATCACCGTCAGGCAACAGGACTTCAAGGACTTCACCCAGCCATCCCACAAGAGCATCATAATCACCAATCCCCCTTACGGAGAGCGCATCTCCACACCTGACCTTCTAGGCACTTATAAGATGATTGGTGAACGACTCAAACATGAGTTCAAAGGCAACGATGCCTGGATCCTTTCCTACCGTGAGGAGTGCTTCGAGCAGATTGGTCTCAAGCCCAGCATCAAGATTCCTCTCTATAACGGCAGCCTGGAATGTGAATTCCGCAGATACCAGATGTTCGACGGCAAACTAAAGGACTTCCGTCACGACGGTGGTATCGTGAAGACCGACGAGGAAAAGCGGCAGATGGCTCAGAAACACCGCTTTAAGAAAGAGCGCGAGTTTAAACAGCGACTTGAAGAGACCGAGCAGAACGAGGAAGGCGACATCCGCAGTTTCACCTTCCACCACCATGAGTTGGGAGAACGGAAGATGCGCGACGACCGGAGAGACCATGAAGACCGCGAAGACAGGAAAGACTGGAAGGATCGCAAGGACCGCGATGACCGGAAATTCAAGAGAGACCGTAAAGACCGTTTCGACAGAAGTGACAAAAATCCAAGAACGGGCAAAGGAAAAGGATTTGATAAGAAGAAGAACAGGAGGTTTGACGATGAAGAAGATTAAGTCCTTATTTGCTTTTCTGATGATGGCAGCCCTCTCCACCTCCCTGTCTGCACAAGACAAACTCTTCACCCTCGAAGACTTGAACTTCGGCGGTACGAATTACCACAACATGCAGCCCAAGAACATGT
>OCTX012281441.1_pt1 | contig 10059 bp, 6 predicted proteins | sample 1539691 | NCBI WGS metagenome assembly OCTX01 (sample SAMN02144231, study PRJEB22623) | gut metagenome | biome: sheep rumen | host: Ovis aries | place: New Zealand | reverse complement strand
CCCATGCCTCAAGCCTGCCTGACTTATGCCCTAAGCCTGCCTGACTTGCCCCTTAAGCCTGCCTGACTTGCCACTCAAGCCTGCCTGACCTGTAAAGAACTCCGAGTCTCGCTCTGCATCGGCGGCTTGTCGGCGGCGGAAGATAAATGGTATAATAACACTTCACATTCACTTCCAAGAAAGGAGATAGTCCATTATGATTGATAAAGTGCTGGCGGCGACTGCCGCGGGAGCGGTTGCGTTCGCTGCATCTGCCGCGATAAATGTCATTCCGATGCCGAACACGGTCGTGGAGAAGGAGGGCGTGTTCAAGTGCGAAGGCGACTGGTCGGCGAAGATTGAATACGCCGCCGACGAATCGATTCCCGCCGAAGGCTACCGCCTGAGTGTGACGCCCGAGAAGATTTCGGTGTGGTCGTCGGACGACGCGGGGCGCTTTTACGCCGTCCAGACCCTCAAGCAGCTCGGCCACCCGATCCCGTGCGTTGATATCGAGGACGCGCCGCGTTTCAAGTGGCGCGGGCTTCACTTCGACGACTGCCGCCACTTCATGGGCAAGGAGTCGATCATGAAGACGATGAACGCGATGGCGCTTCACAAGCTGAACGTCTTCCACTGGCATCTCACAGAGGATCAGGGCTGGAGAATCGAGATAAAGAAATATCCGCTTCTTACGGAGAAGGGCGCGGTGAGGCCGGGCAGCCCGAAGCCGGTTGTCCTGCGCACGCCCAAGGACGTCCCCGAGCCGGGTTCGCACTGGGTCAACAACAACATCCCGTACGGCCCCTACTTCTACACGCAGGACGATGTGCGCGAGATCGTCGCCTACGCCGCCGCGCGCCACATAACCATCGTGCCCGAGATAGAGCTGCCCGGCCACGCGCTCGCGGCGATTTCGGCCTATCCGGAGCTGGGCTGCACAGGCGAGCAGTTCACGCCGTGGTGCCGCTGGGGGGTGAGCGAGCATATTTTCTGCGGCGGCAGCGACAGGACGGTCAAGTTCCTGGAGGACGTGCTTGACGAAGTATGCGGGCTTTTCCCCGGGCCGGTCGTGCACATCGGCGGCGACGAGGCGCCGAAGAAATTGTGGAAGACGTGCCCCAGGTGCCAGAAGCGCATCGCCGACCTCGGGCTGAACGGCGAGGAAGGACTTCAGGGCTGGATGACCGACCATTTCACCAAGTATCTCGCCTCGAAGGGCAAGCGCGCCATCGGCTGGGACGAGGTGCTCCACGGCAATCCAGGGAAAGACACGATCATCATGAGCTGGCGCGGCGCCAAGGGCGGAATCACGGCCGCTTCTCGCGGGAACGATGTCGTGATGACGCCGGTCGATCCGTGCTATCTGGACAATCCGCAGGGGCTTGACGACGACCCGTACGAGTATATCAACTACGGCTTCCAGGCGACGCTTGAGCGCTGCTACGGTTTCAATCCGGCGGCCGGCATCCCCGAAAACGAGCAGCATCACGTTCTCGGCGGACAGGGCAACAACTGGACCGAATACACCTGGAGCGGCAGCGAGTATGAATGGAAGATGTGGCCGCGCATGAGCGCCTTCGCGGAGTGTCTCTGGACCGAGCCCGCGAACAAGAGCTGGCCCGGTTTCAAGGCGCGCGTGACGGCGATGCGCCGCCGCATGATACGTGAAATGCACATGAACTGCGCGCCTGTGGAGTGAGCAGCTTTCTGCTATCGCTCAAGGACGTCACGCTGGCGTTCGGCGGCCCTCCAGTTCTGGACGGCGTGTCGCTTTCGATCTCGAAAGGGATGCGGGCGGCGCTTACGGGCCGCAACGGCGAGGGGAAGTCCACGCTCATGAAAGTGATCGCGGGCGGCTTGGCGCCGGACGGCGGCGAGATAGTCCGCGCGCCCGGTCTCAAGACGGTCTACGTTTCGCAGGAGGTCCCGGCCGACCGTCCGGACGACCCTGCGTTCAACGCGCTTTCGGGCGGCCGCCGGCGCCGCAGCATTCTTGAATCGGCGCTCATGTCGCAACCCGACCTGCTGCTGCTCGACGAGCCTACGAACCATCTGGACATGGAGGCGATCGACTGGCTGGAAGGGATGCTGCGCCGCCGGCGCGACCTGGCGGTTCTCGTCGTGACGCACGACCGGCGCTTTCTGAAGCGCGTCGCGACCAGGATATTCGATCTCGACCGGGGCGAGCTCTCGGGATGGGAGTGCGACTATCCTACGTTCGTCAGGCGCAAGGCCGAGCTTATTGCGGACGAGGCGGTCTACTGGGAGCGCAAGTCCAAGAAGCTCGCGCAGGAAGAGGCGTGGATACGCCGCGGTGTGAAGGCGCGCACCACGCGCAACGAAGGCCGCGTCGCCGCGCTGATGAAACTGCGCGAAGAGTTCGCCGCGCGCCGCACGGCCGCAGGAACGGCCTCCATGAAGCTCGACACCGCCGCGCCCGGCGGCGTAAGCGTTCTCAAGGTGAAGGACATCTCCTTCACCTACCCGGGCGCTGAAAAGCCGGTCGTTTCGGGCTTCACCGCCAACGTGCTGCGCGGCGAGCGCATAGGGATCCTCGGCCGGAACGGGGCGGGAAAGACGACGCTTCTAAATCTTCTCACGGGACGGCTCGCGCCGACATCAGGCGAGGTGGTGCGCGGCACGAATGTGGAACTCGCCTTTTTCGACCAGCTCAGAAGCGAGATGCGCCCCGAGCTGACGGTCGGCGAGAATGTGGCCGCCGACCGCGATGAAGTAGTCGTCGGCGGCGTGAAGAAGCACATATACTCGTATCTCGCGGATTTCCTCTTCACGCCCGAGCGCGTGCGCACGCCGGTCAAGGCGCTTTCGGGCGGAGAGCGCGCGAGGCTTATGCTCGCCAGACTTTTCATGCGCCCCTCGAATCTGCTCGTCATGGACGAACCGACGAACGATCTCGACGTAGAGACGCTCGAACTTCTTGAAGAGCAGCTTCTCGCCTATTCGGGGACGCTGCTTCTTGTGAGCCACGACCGCGAGTTTCTCGACAACGTCGTCACCTCGACGCTGGTTCTTGAGGGCGACGGCTCGGTGCGGCAGTATCCGGGCGGATACGAAGACTATCTGCGGCAGCGGCCGGCGGCGCGAGGGGAACGCGGGGAAGAGACGTCCGGGCGCGAGGCCGCGAAGGAGCAGCCTGCCGTCCAGACGCAGCAGCCGTCGCGCCAGAAGAAGCTTTCATACAACGAGAGGCGCGAGCTCGACGCGCTGCCCGGAAGGATCGACGCGCTCGAAAGCGAGCTTGCCGGCATGAGGGAGGCGATGGCCGACGGGTCGCTTTTCAGAAGCGATCCAGCAAAAGCCAAGGAGCTTTCCGACAGGCTGCCGCTTGCCGAGTCGGAGCTTGAAACGCTTGTAGAACGCTGGGCCGAGCTTGCGGAACGGGGAGGGGAATGATGGATCCATCGACAAAAGCGAAGCTTAGAAGATACGCCGCCAGATTCGAAACGCCGTCGTTTCTCGAGGGCGATCCGTCGTGGTTCATGCATCAGGTGGAGGGCGCCGCCAACCGGGAGGCGACGGCGTTTGTCGCCTCGTCGCTGAGTTTCGGCGCGCGCAGTCAGTTCCTGCCGAAGATACAGTGGCTGCTCGACCGCGCGCGCGGCGACATGGACTGCTGGGTGCGCACGGGCGCGTTCGAGCGCGACCTGCCGCCGGATGCGTCGCGGTGCTTTTACCGCTTCTTCACGTTCGAGACGATGAACGCCTTCCTGCGCGCGTACAGGGAGCTGATGACGCGGCATGGAACGCTCGGGAAGTTTGTGAAGGCGCGGTCTGGCGGCGATGCACTCAAGGCGGTAGAGGCGATCTGCCGCTTTTTCTCGGAGAACGGGGACGGCGCGGTGATCCCGAAAAACGCCAGATCGGCGTGCAAGAGGGTTTGCATGTTCCTGCGGTGGATGGTGCGCGACGGTTCGCCGGTAGATCTCGGGCTGTGGTCGGATTTCATCGACAAGTCCACTCTTGTCGTCCCGCTCGACACGCATGTCGTGCAGGAGGCGCGGCGGCTTGGACTTCTTTCGAGCCCGTGCGCGTCGATGTGCGCGGCGCGCCGCCTCACGTCGTCGCTGGCCGAGGCGTTCCCAGGCGATCCGTGCCGCGGCGACTTCGCGCTCTTCGGATTTGGTATAATATCTTCCAAATGAGCGAACTCGTCATACTGCGCGCATCCGGCACGGAAGCCCTCGTCGAAGAGATGAACAGGGTTGCGGCTTTTCTCGACCGCGTGCCTTCGGCGTCTCTTGCCGACATCGCCTGCACATGCGCGCTCGGCGAGGGGGATTCGGCGGTGGCCTTCGTCGTGGAAACCGTCCAGGATCTGCGCACGCGCCTCATGTCGGCCGCGTCCAGGATCGCCGGCGGCTCTCTGCGGCGCATAAGGGACAAGAGCGGGACCTACTGGAACAGCGTGCGGCTGCTCGGCGACGGCGGCGGGAAGCTCGCGTTCGTGTTTCCCGGCGTGGCGTCGTTCTACCCCGATATGATGCGGGATCTCGCCATAGAGCAGAGCGCGTGCCGCAGCGCCTTCGACGAACTGGAGGAGGCTCTTGCGCAGAACGGCGGCGACTTCACCCCGTCCAATTTCGTGTTCCCGCCGGCGCCTTACTACCGCCATGATGCAGATGTATTCAGCTCGGGAGCGTATGCGCAGGGGTTCGTCTCGGCCTATACAGGGTGCGTCGCGATGGCGAGACTTCTTTCAGACTGCGCGCTTCATCCGGACGGTGTCGTCGGCTTTGCGGGCGGCGATCTTGCGTCGATGGTTCTGGCCGGATTCGCCGGGAAGGGGTTTGACCGTCCGACGAGGGTGAAGCTCATCCGCGACATATACCGTGTCGTCGACAAGGCGGTGGATCATTCCGGCCTGCCGGAGACGGCGATGGTGTCGCTCCTGCTGCGCGACGAGCACGAGGCGGACGCGGTCCTCGCGTCGTTTCCTCCCGGCAGGGCCGTTCTCGCTGTGGACCTGTCGCCGCGGCAGAAGACGTTCGCCGTGGACGCGGCTTTCGCCGACACTGCGATGGAGGCGTTCGCCGAAGCGGGTGTGAGGGCGATGCGCCTCGCGTTGAACCGTCCTTTCAACACAGAGAAGTGCGCGAAGCTGGTGCCTGCGATACGCAAGTTCACGGATGCGTGGATGAAGGGCGATCCCGATATCGAGGTGTGGTCCTGCGCCACCGCTGCGCCGCATTCCGCACGGCTCAGGAAGGCGCGCGGCGAGATGGCTGAGCGCTGGGCAAGCCCCGCCAGATTCGGCGCTACCGTGCGGGCCATGCACGAGGCCGGTTACAGGGTCTTTCTTGAGGTGGGGCCGCGCGGCCTTATGACGACGGCTGTCGACGATGCGCTCAAAGATCTGGACCACGCGGCAGTCGCGACGAACTCGATCCACCGCAGAGGAGTGCCGCAGGTTATGCACGCCCTCGCCCAGCTCGCCGCGCTTGGAGCGGTTCCCGACCGGTCGGCGGCGTTTCGCAGACGCGGCGCGAAGGTGCTGGACTTCGATGCGCAGATAGCGCCTTCGACGCGTCGCGAGACGGAGATGCGTCTGTCGCGCGCGTTTCCAAGAATGACGCTGCTTTCCGAGGACACTCCTCTCAAGGTCGCCACCACGGCGTTCGTCGATCCGAAGGGGAGGGGCGCGAGAGCGGCGCAGCGTGCGGCCGCAGTCGCTGCGCAGGCGCGGCGCGCGAGGCAGTTCGATTTCGGCGCGCTGAATCCGCTCATCTCCGACGCCGACGCCGTAAGCCACAGCCCGGGCGTGTCGATAGAGGTCAAGAAGACGTTCAGTCTCAAGGAGGCGCCGTTCATAGGCGACTTCGCTCTTGGCGGGAGCCAGATATCATACGCCGAGCCGGAGCTTAGAGGCTTTGTCCAGATGACGATGCCGCTCGCTGCGGAGATTATGGCCGAGGTCGCGGCGATGCTTGCGCCAAACCGCATTCTTTCGTCGATAGAGGATCTTGTGTGCCGCCGCGCCGTTGCGTTCGAGGACGATGTGCTCACGGTTCTCATAAGAGCCGAACGCGTCGCGTCCGGAAGCCCCGACCTGGCGGCCGTGAAGGTTCAGCTGCGCGACGACTCTCCGGGAAGCGCCTATACGTGGCCTGTCATGGAGGCTACGTTCGTGCTTTCGAAGAATCCGCCGCAGCCGCGTCCCGTGAGCGCTCCCGCCCAGTTCAATCCGAGGACGGTCCACTGGTCGGGACGCGACATATATCCTTTCAGGCTGTCGTGCGGTCCGCGGCTGAGAGGTATAACATTCGCCGAGACCTGGAGCGAGACGGGTATAGATTATGAAGTGGAGGTTCCGCAGCTCGCAGGATGCGTTACATACACGCGCTTCCCGCTGTGGCTGGTCAACCCGCTGCTCATGGAGGTCGTCGTAAGCGGCTACACTCTGTGGCACAGCCACGAGCGTTTTTCGCGGTGGATAGGCAAGGAGCGCATGGACGACGCCTATTCGTCGCCGTTCCGCATGAGGCGGATGGACATCCTGGCGCCGCTGCCCAAGGAGGGTTCGCGCGTAAAGTGCTATCTGCGGCTTACGGGCGTGACGCCGAAGAGCCATCTGTGCGACATCGTCGTGTCGGACGGCGACGGCGGCGCGATAGCGACGATATCCGGCTGGGAGGAGCGCGTAGAGCATGTGAGAAGCGAATACCGCGACCTCATAATGCAGCCGGCGACGAGCTTCGTCACCAAGGGTCTGTCGCGGGAGCAGATGGGGAATCCGTCGGTCGACGTATCGTCCGCGTATGTGACGGAGGTTCCGTATCCCGTGTTCGAGCGCAATGATGAAGTGTGGCTTCAGACGTTCGCCCACATGGTTCTGGGCGCGAAGGAGCGCGCGGATTTCCGGAGAATGCCGGGTTCCGCCGCGCGCCGCACGGAGTGGCTCTTCGGGCGTATAGCCGCCAAGGAGGCGGTGAGGAGATTCTTGAAAGACTACCATCAGGCGCGGTGGAGCTACGCCGATGTGACTGTTTTCGCGGACGATCTGGGGAAGCCGTATGCCGTAGGCGCGTGGATGGATCAGCTCAGGTCCAAGCTTGACATCGCGATCGCCCACACCTCGCGTTTTGTAATAGGCCTCGCGGCCGCGAACGCAAGAGTCGGCGTGGACGTGGAGTCTGTCGGGCGCGACCTGTCGCAGGAGTTCACCGACGGCGTCTTCATGCCGGACGAACTTGAACTCGCGGCGAAAGCGGCAGGTCCCGTGTCTCATGCGATACTGCGGTTCTGGTGCGCGAAGGAGGCTGTTTCAAAAGCGCTGGGGACAGGGATACGCTACAGCCCCAAAGAGATGGTGGTAAGCGGTTACGAGCCGGATGTCGGCCGCCTCACGATGAGGCTTGACGGCGCGTGGGGGGACGCCTTCCGCAATCTCAAGGGACGCGATCTGCCGGTGACAGTAAAGACGATGCACGACCATGCGCTCGCGTTCTGCTTCCTGCCAGCGGCGCTTTTTGCGGAGGATTGAATGAAGACGGCGTTCCCTGAATATGCATGCGAGTATTCGAAACGGTTGGCGGAGTCGTCGCGACGCTTCGCGCTTCAGGTCTACGACCCGAAAGGGCGGCGTGCGGCGGAGCGTTCCGGCGACGGGTATGAAGAGGATCCTTTCGGAGAGCTTTCGCACGCGTCGAAAGTAAAGGGCCTTAAGCAGCGCTTTCCCGACCGCGTCCTGGTCATGACGGCGGACAGGTGCTTCATGAACTGCCGCCACTGCACGCGGCAGTGGCTCTTCGGGCGCACCGAGATTGTGGAGACGGCGAGGGATCTTGCGCGTTGCGTTGAATATGTGAAGGCCCGCCCGAGGGTTCGCGACGTTCTGCTTTCGGGCGGAGACCCGATGACGCTTTCCGACGCGGACCTCATGCGGTTCGTTGACGCATTCGCGTCGCTGCCGTCGATAGCAATGGTGCGCGTCTGCACGCGGGCGCCGTGCACCAATCCGTCTCGCGTGACCGCGCGCGTTGCGCGGTTGCTGGGTCGCTCGAAGAAGGTGTGGGTGAACACTCAGTTCAACTGCGCGGATGAACTCACGGAGGAGGCACGCGCTGCGGCCGCGCGGCTTGTGGACGCTGGGGTGCCGGTCGGTTGCCAGACCGTTCTTCTAAAGGGAGTCAACGATTCGTCGGCGCAGATGCTCAAACTCTTCCGTGCGCTCACGGCCGCCAGGATACGACCTTATTATGTGTTCATGTGCGATCCGGTGGCGGGGATAGACCGCTTCAGGGTGTCGCGCGAAAAGGCGGTCGAGATAGAACGCAAGTGCGCCGAGTCGATAGGCGGTCTTGCGTTGCCGCGTTTTGTCATGGATGTTCCCGGGGCGCGGCGAAAGATGCCGGTTTGACGCCCTTGCCGTCACGGACGTTTATGCAAGCAGACGGTCCGGCGCGTTCTGGCCGGCAAGGTCGAGGAATGATCCGACTGCGAGGTCGGCGCCTGCCGACAGCAGGACTTCGCGCGGCTGTGTGAACGCTATGCCTACGGCCTTCATGCCTGCTGATTTCGCGGCCTTGATCCCGGAGACGGCGTCCTCGAAGACGACGCAGTTCTCCGGCGCGCAGCCGATGAGTTCCGCCGCCGTCAGAAAGCATTCGGGGTCGGGCTTGCACTTCGCATACATCGTTTCATCGACAATCGCTTTAAAGTCGCCGCGCAGCGAAAGGCCGTCCATCACGAATTTCACATTGCCGGAAGGTGCGCCGGTCGCGACGGCGCATGCGATGCCGTCGGCATGGGCTTTGTCGAGAAGCGCACGAAGCCCTGCCGGAAGCCGCATGTGCGGCGCGTAGAGTTCGCGGTATATCTCCTCTTTTTCATCGCTTAGACGGCGCGACTCGTCGTCCGAGACGTGGCGGCCTAGCATGCGCTCCTGATAGACGCGGTTTGTCATGCCCATCCATGAGACGATGTCGCTCTCTGGCAGTTCCCTGCCGTGGGTGCGCGAAAAGGACTTCCATGCCTGTATATGGTATGGCACATTGTCAACGATTGTGCCGTCCATGTCGAAAATGAACCCCCGGCGTATTGCGGCGGATGTGGCCTTGTCGCAAAGATTGTCCTTCATGAAATGTCGTCTTTCTCTCGGTGGTCGTGAGCCGCGTATTATACCAAAACCGGAAGACCTGCGCTCGTGCAGGCCAAGGTTGGTGGTTCATGGTTGCGAAGGGCGTCGAAAATTATGGTATAATATGTGCACAAAAGAGCGTTTAATATGGCAGCAGCCCGAAGGGCGGAGTCGGAGCGGTGACCGAGGCGGGCTTCCGCACGCAGCGATAAAGGGATTTGCCAGAAGTTATCGGATAAACTTGCGTTTACTTCCAGAACTTGCGTTTAGTTCCGGACACGACGCGGAATTCCTCGCCGTCCTTCTGGTACAGGCGTATCCAGTCTATCCAGTATTCTATGGGCAGCTTGTCGTCAGCCGTGATGCGCATTTCGGGCGGGCACCATCCGTGGCCGGGCGTGAATATCTCGTTGTTGATGTGGATGTTGTGGAAGTCGTGGTGCCCGGCCATGCCAAGCGCGGCATTCGGACAGTAGTCGTGAGCCTCGTCTATTGGAAACGCCGCGTACTTCTCGCCGTCGACGTAGAACGACATCTCCTTCGGCGTCCACTCGAAGCCATACACGTGGAACTCGTCGTTCAGCTTGGAGCAGTCCTTGAATGTGTACGCGCGATTGAGGCTGCCCTCTCCGCCTGGCAGCATGAAGTGTCCCTTTTGGCCGGCCCACTTGTGCAGGTTCGCCACGGCGGCGTTTGTGGACGAGAACACCTCGAAAATGTCCACCTCGGATACCCACGACGCCTTCCGCAGATTCGGCTGCACGGTCATCCAGAAACTCGGCCACGCGCCATGCCTGAACGGCACTCGCGCCCGCATCTCCAGATACCCGTACCTGAACGCCATTTTGTCCCGCGTCGAAACGCCGCGCGGCAGCATATGCGGCTTGGATGGGTTGCCGGACGGCACGACGAGCAGATGCAGGTTGCCGTCCTCGACCCGCGCCGTGCGCGAATCGTTCGTGTAGACGCAGTCAGTGGAG
>OCTX012027022.1_pt1 | contig 10060 bp, 5 predicted proteins | sample 1539691 | NCBI WGS metagenome assembly OCTX01 (sample SAMN02144231, study PRJEB22623) | gut metagenome | biome: sheep rumen | host: Ovis aries | place: New Zealand | reverse complement strand
CATGACCGCCACGGTCACGGGCAACGACGGCCAGACGGTGAGCTACACCAACGACACGGACCGCTCCCTGGTGATGAGCGTCACCGATCCGGCAAACACCGTGACGAGCAATACCTACGACAGTCGGCGCCGTCCGGTGAGCAGCCAGACGGGAAGCAGCGCCATTACCAACACGTACAGCGACGAGCTGCTGACGGGCCTGAGCCACACCAACACGGCCAATACTTCCACGGACTACACGCTGGCATACGGCACGGCGGAGCTGCTGGAGACTGTTCAGGTGGGCAGCGCCTATACCCTGGTGGAGAACAGCTACAACCCGGGGACCTGGACGCTGGCGCGGCAGGACTACGGCAACGGGGACGGCTGGGCCTACGAATACAGCGAGTTTGACGATCTGACCGCCCGCTGGACCGTGAAGGACGGGCCCGGTACGGAGTTCCAGTACTTCTACAACAGCAAGGGCGCTCTGGCCCGGGTGGAGCAGTACAGCACCACCGTGGCGAACGGCGAGGTCACGAGCCGGACGCTTGTGAGCACGGAGCGTTACTACTACGACGCCACGGATCGCCTGATCCGGGTATGGGAGACGGACGCCGCCAACAACCAGCACGAGTTTCGCTGGACCTACGACAGCAACGACCAGGTGACGGAGCTGGTGGAGACCGTCAACGGGCAGAGCTTCACCTACGCCAACAGCTACAACGGGGACAAGCAGCCCACCCAGAGCAGCTATGGCAGCGTCCTGGAGAGCTTCACCTATGACGGTCTGGGCCGCTTGAGCCAGAACACGGTGAGCAGCGGCGGCAGCAATGTGCTGACCACGGACTACAGCTTCCGGGATCTGGACAGCACCAGGACTACCACCCAGGTAGAGGAAGTCCGGAACCGCTACGGGCTTACGGATGAGAGTATCACCTACACCTATGACAGCCGGGGTAATATCTCCTCTGTGACCTTCCCTTTGCCTTCTCCCGCACCTTTTCTGCCATTGGATCCCATCCTGTGGCCTACCCCAACCCCCAGTGCAGGTCTTACGTCCACCGAGGAACAAACAGAGAGTGATACTTTCACCATCTACTACGAGTATGACGCGCTGAACGAGCTGACCTGGGAAAAGAGCGAGCTGGAAGAGAAGGCCCGGAACTACACCTACGACCTGGGTGGAAATCTGCTCGCAAAGACGGAGTACAGCTTTGAAAACGGCGTAGTCGGCAGCACGCCCCTCTCCACGGTGACCTACACCTACGGGGACGCGGATTGGCCCGATCTGCTGACGGCGTACAACGGCAGCCCGATCACCCATGACGGCATCGGCAATCCCCTGTCTTACCGGGGTTGGCTCTTCACTTGGCAGGGCGGACGGCAGCTTGCAGCGGCAAGCGACGGCACCACCAGCCTGAACTTCGTCTACAACGAAAGCGGCCTGCGGACTGAGAAGAACGTTGGGAATGAGTCTCACCGCTATGTCTACCGGGGCAGCACCCTGATCGCCGAGATCACGGACGACTACGCGCTGTACTTCCATCATGACGCCAGGGGTGAGATCGTCGGCTTCACCTACGCCTCCGGCAGCACCCAGGCGGAGTACTTCTACCGCAAGAACCTCCAGGGCGATGTCATCGGCATCTTGGACGCCAGCGGCAACAGTGTGGCCGAATACGCCTACGACTCCTGGGGCCAGATCCTCGAGGCCTCCGGTTCCATGGCGGAGATCAACCCGATCCGGTACAGGGAGTACTATTTTGACCGAGAGACGGGACTCTACTACCTCCAGAGCAGATACTATGATCCCGAGGTCGGGCGGTTTATCAACGCGGACGATGCGGGAACGCTTGGCGCGAACGGCGAAATCCTTAATTACAACCTTTTTGCTTACTGCCTGAACAATCCTGTTAACCGCACGGACGATGGCGGAAACCTTTCCTGGCTTGGCAAAATTGCTGTCGGGCTTGCGGTGATTGCGGTTGTTGCGGTAGTCGCAGTGGCAACAGCAGGAACCGGGACGGTCCTGGCATGTGCTGCTGCAGGAGCTTTAGAGGGCGCAATAACCGGAGCGGCAACCGGTGCGGTAACCGGCGCCGCCATTGGCGCGGTGTCACACCGTATCACAACAGGAAGCTGGAAAGGCGCAGGACGAGCGGCACTGGAGGGTGCAGCTGATGGCTTCATGACCGGCGCAATTTCCGGGGCCATTACTGGTGCAATTACTTCCCCCTACTGTTTCGTCGCAGGAACACTTGTTGAAACCGGAGAAGGTCCAAAACCCATTGAAGAGATTCAGCCCGGCGATTGGGTATGGGCCTGGGATGAGGAGACCGGAGAAGTCGCGCTTCGCCCCGTCATGGAGACCTATGTCAACGAGACAGATGAGCTGGTGCATGTCTTCGTCAGTGGCGAAGAGATCATAACTACGCCGGGGCATCCCTTCTACTCGCCGGTCAAGGGCTGGACAGACGCGGTGCATCTTCGCGCAGGAGATATTCTGGTTCTGGTCAATGGCGAATATGTAGTCGTTGAAAAGATCCAGCATGAACTTCTGGAAGCGCCGATCCATGTCTATAACTTCAACGTCGCAGGGTTCCATACGTATTATGTGACCAATGCTGGCGTGCTGGTGCATAATGGGTGCGGCTCTCCCAAGCTTCCAAAAAACGGGACAAGATTAGAAGTAGACGATGCGTTAGATTTAGCAGACGATTTTCTAGGGCCTGGCTATACAGAACCTTCTCCTGGCCGTTTTCTTTCTGCTGACGGAGCAAGGCAAGTCCGAATGAAACCGTCAGATTTGGCAAGAGTTAATAATCATGCCGGTGCGCCACATATAAACTTTGATTTACTCATCCCAAAGTATAAATCAGTTCATGTTTTTATTATTGAGTAAGAGGAAAAACTGATATGATTGTTAAAATCGATCTCCCAGATTATGACGAAAATGGAATAGATATAATCTGGGAGGAAGGCTCTAGATACCACATCATGGTTAGCAAAGAAACCGTAGAAATAACGGCAAATAAGAACGCACTTATTTCCATTGCTAAACAGATGCTTTATCTGGCATACAATGATTTGCCGAGTGGTTCACATGTTCATCTTGACTCCTTTTTCACCGGACAACAGCAAGATGTCGAACTCACTATTGCAAGGCTAGATAATGTGCATGTGAACAAAGGGGACGATACTAAGAATACAGGGGACGGTACTATGTGTTAACCTTCAAGGAGCACAGGGGACGGTTAATGCGAAAAAAGAAGGGGTAAGGCCCAAAATGGGACAGGGGACGGTTCCCCGGCCCACCTGATTTGGCACAAATAAACTATTAGCGCGGCACCCCGAGGGCACAAGCCCTCGGGGTGTTTTTGGGACAGGGGACGGTACTGTGTCCCAACTGATCCGACACAATTGAATCCATAGCACAGCACCCCGAGGGCAAATGTCCTCGGGGTGTTTGTGACGCTTATAGCATGACTAAGCCAATGGCTTTACTGTGAGTGAACAAAGTGCCTTGTGAAAATCTTGTTTCGTGTTTAAATAGATTGTCGAAAGACGTAAGTTGTGATATAATAATGATTGGTGGATAAAGCAATTAATCAACCGAATTATGAAATGATAGGAGAAGAACCTGCAGCTCAGTTTACCTTTTTCGTCAACACAGAATAGTAGGTTTTTGAAAAGATTCTATGGAAGCGTTTGTTAACAAGTTATTTGACAAGTTCTGGTTAGAATTCAAGAGCATCCCCATTTTTATTATATTGTGCCTACTGGCATGCACTCCATTTATCCCTAAGAAAGCAGAAGACGATCCTATCCAATTATACTATATCGCGGGAATATGTGTCGTACTGCTTCTCTTTTATTGCTATTTCTGCTATGCAAGCAAACGGCTTCCTCGGGCAAAACGTGGTGCTCATGCGGTTCTTTTTGTAATTGACGCAGAATCTGATCAGCATTTTCAAGACATAAAAAACAAACTTGGAAGTAGTTTTGAAGAATATATTAACAACTCTTCGCGTTTTTCCTTTTCTCCAGTTTATGTTAAGAAGGACTCAATATCACATTACGATTTCAATGATGAGACAAGCATGATGCTGTTGCTAGAAAAAACACGCACAATGTTTGTTGTGGACATCAGATATCGGGTAGATGATATTTCCAGTGCTGAAAAATATGAGATAAGGATAAATCTTGGTGTAGTCCATCCCACATTTAATGATACAAAGAACAATATCATTTCTAGCGATTTGGCATTCGTTCAGAGGGCCGTTTCAAAAAAACGGTTTCCGAAGAATCACCTTTTGGAGCAGTTTGATGTTACGGCACAACAGTTATCTTTAATTTGCAAATACATAATCGGGTTGGTAATGCTGCTACAGCAACAAAGCGAGGCTGCATGCGATTTGTTGAGGGAAGCCCATGATTTAGCTAGAAGGAAGCGCGCAGACATTAATGATCCTATATACAGGCTTATAGAGAATCGCTTCGTTTTAGCTTGCTTACTATGTTCAGATTATTATATAGATCGTTTTTCTCAAGAAAAAGACCTCTCTTACTTAGATAAGATGAACACTCTGCTTGATGAAATGAACTCAATTCGTCCTGGCTTACCTATGTATTATTCAAAAAAAGCCTATTATGAAATCGCAAAAAATCATGATGCGAGGCTTGCTGAGGAATACGTTATTAAGCAAAAAAGTATAGATTCAAGGAAAGCATGGAAATACAGTGAAGCTTTTCTCGCTGCATATAATGGAAAAAGTCCTCTGACGATTTATAAAAAGTATAAAAATGCTTTTAAAGTCGAGCAGAATCTCATAGAAATCGTTGATTATATTGAGTTCATCCTACTGAATGAACCTGAAAGATTTGGGCTATTACTTGCAGCTGGTTTAGTGTATGAGGAACTGGGGGATAATGAACTGTCCCATCAATACTATATCAGGTACCAGAGTGTCAACCATAATACAAACTTTGAAGAAATACTGCGGGAAAAAATAAAAAACACCGCGGGATCAAAGTAGCTTATCATTTATCCATGAGACGAGGGTACATACCTTTGAGATAAGAGACCGCACCTTTTGTCTTACATGACTTAGCACAATTGAATCCATAGCGCGGCACCCCGAGGGCAAACGTCCTCGGGGTGTTTTGATGCAGATGGATTGACTATGTTGCGCCGGAGCTAGATCTTTCGGCTCTGGACTCGCCTTCTTAGAGCTATGACGCCTCTCTGGACCGGTTCCACCGCTCCTCGTCCTGTCGTTTTGCTCAGTGTGTCACCAAAAGGGTCATCTGCGAGGTTCTTCTATGTTGTACTCTTCGCGGATTCGCATAATCTTCCGGTATTCGATATACCAAATCATAGGAGGAAGCTGTGGACAGCAAGTACTGCATGGAGAATAGCCCTGGATCCTGCAGGCGTTGATTTCTCTTGTGAATTTGTTTCTGATTCGCGAACAGCCGGCACGGTGATATGATTTGCCGCTGTAGGTCACATATAGAGTGTAACCGTCACCCCAGGTACCGACTCCATGCTTGCAGGCGGGAAGGCCATCTTTCACGTAACAGTCTTCCGGCATGTGGCAGAGTTCGGCTATGGGCTTATGACCATACTCGGCCAGGTATTTAGGCCTGTTGATAGACCACTCCAGCAAACGTTGCTGTTCTTCAGCAGCACGTCGCTTTTTCGACTTTGCCTTTTCGATTTTCGATGACGCCCAACTGTAGACTCCATAGGCGATTGCAAGAAAAACCAATACTGCTTCAAAAAAGAGAGGATTGCCAAACGCAAAAGGCTTGCTTTTCGAGGACGAGCGAGACCTGGTTGATGTAGCCGAGCGCGGAGTGTGGCTGGACCCCTCTACTGGAGAGAGGGAGGGAAACGGAGAAAAGGACGGAGGCTCGGTCCTTTCAAATGTAGGCTGCGGTGTGTATGGTTGAAACGAGGAGGGAGAGGCGGACGGAAGAGAAGACGCGGACCAGGTGGGATTCGATCCACCGTCATCGGTTTTTGAACGCGGAATTGCCGAAACCTCAAAGTCTGGTGTGGGAGGGTGACAGCGGCTGCAGGGCGTGAGGCCAAGGGCAGCGGCCTCTTCCAGCGTGATCTCCCCAACAGTGCTGCGGGTCAGGCTGGGGCAGCTGGATCTGGCATGGTAGCGATAGGCGGAGCTGCTGCCGACCGCATAGTACACGATCAAATCCCGATTGTCGGCAAAAGCGACGAGCGCGAACGAGTTGAACAGGACGAGGCAGAACAGTAAAGCCAGAAAGCGCTTTTTTATCAAATTATCACCACCTCCCAATGCCATAGCATAGCACAGCAAGAAGGGCAGGGCAAGAAAATGTGAGATAGCACATGGGGGCGGTCGCATGCCGCGCTTGATCTTGCACAAATGAATCCGTAGCGCGACACCCCATGGACGAGCAATCGCCCATGGGGTGCGTTTTTTGCGATAGAGTAGTGATGGGCCGTTCCCTGCCCCGTCTGATGCGCAACATAACCGCGCCCATCGGTAATGGCGGCAGTGCCGTGCTGACATAGTCCATCTCTACATTCATATTATTCTTATGGCTCGAAGAAAACAGAAGTTTCTTCGAGCCATTGTTACCTTTTCACGCTCACTAAAGTATTGTTTTCCCCCGGTTATTCAACTTCGCAAGTCTGAGGGCAATGTGTAGCTTTAATCATACCAACTCAATAACCCGGTCATCAACTAATAGATGATTAACTATCTCCTTTTCTCTTTCTGCCCTTCGTCTATAATGATCGGCGTCCTTTACAGGGCAATCTCCGCTTGTTCCAGGATCAACCCTAATCGACGCATATTTATGCCAATAGTATACCCCTTTATACTGATACCCAACAGGGTATTGTGGAAACAGCTGCTTTGCTTGGTCTGCATACTTCTTCATGTCAGAAAGCAGGTCATCTATTTCGCCGTGTGCCGCTTTAACAGCTTTCCACTTTTCAAGAAACTCTTCCGAATCATAAGCAGTTTTCTTTCTGCCATCGAAGCCGATATCCAGTTTTCTGTTAATCTGCTTATCTAGAAGGGAAAGTATCACTTGAAAGTTTTTGTAATTCGGGCGGCTACTTTTTAATGATTCAATATAGTTCTGCCTGATGATACCAAAAGACTCATCTGTCAATCCACCTTTCTCCTTTTGAAGACGCTCCAACGCACATCCAAGATTACGGAGATATTGATTCTTAGGATAATTATTATTCTTAGAAAACTTACAAGCATAGGAGCAGTATTTTGCAGCTCGGGTTGACGAATCAATTTCGGTAGTGAATCTATATGCGTCTCCTAAGGTGTTGTATAGATATGCCCTTCTTTCGTCAAGTTGCTCTTCTTTTGCCCGTGCAACGTAGTCTTTCAAGCTTTCCTCTTCAAAGCTATTGATAAGCTTCATCCCAACTCTATTAGCATACTGCTCATACTGCTGAATAGAGAGCGCGAAGTGCTCGCTTTGCTTGTCGCGATCATGATACCCAAGATAGTATTCCAGCGTGGCATTGCAATAATTGCGATAAGCCTGAACCGTGTTATCTTTTGTTGGTGCTAGGCGATCAATAATGTTTTTCGTATTCTTGACGGCAAGGCATATATCAGCGTCAGTTGCCCCCAAGTTGTGTATCTGGACAATACGTGAAATGTTTTGCTCAATCTCGGTAAGAAGCAAATAGTTTATACTTGCATCTAAAGGGGTGCTTAAGAAATTAGTGCAAAAGCCCCTAATAATCGGATCCAAAGAGTTTTTGCTTAATTCATCAATAAACAGATTTCGGTTTATTCCTTTTTGCAAATCAATCCAAGAATCAATCTCCTGTTGTTTTCTATCTATGTTTTCTAAGTCTCTTCGTTCCACTGTATTTGAAATGCTAAGTCCAACCCATGTTGCTACTGCGAGCCCAATGATAGCTACACAGGAACTGATGCTTCCAGCTTCTACATCTATTGGCTGTTTTGTTACTACACTGAGAGCGAACAAAATCAGCAAAGGAAGAGACAGAATAACACCCACAATTGTAGGAATATAAACCGCAAAAATGTATTTGTTGCGCATTGGTTATACCTCCTGATAATACGATATTTGTCGAATACCAAGAGTTATAATACTTGTGCATTCTGCAAATGTCAATAAAATATTATTATATAATCTTAGTATTACTATTATTTACTTATTGCACGCTCCATTAGCGTGACATCGGCCAATTCATACCGTGACTTGCCCACCATGAAAACTTGAGCCCTATTCTACAAGCTTCTGTACCCTTGTAATGCGACAAGTTTTGATATACTATATCCATAACTGTCTGAGACTTTTTAACGGTGCGGTTGCCTGTTTTACCTGCCAGAACCTCGGCGGGAGATCATAAAGGAGAATAGAGGCTATGGACTATACTATCTATCAAGACATGTGCTGTACCATTCCGTCTCCAACGATCAAACTTGAAGTCCCCCTGTTCAGATATCGCGGGAATGCAAAGCACGCATTGGATGAGATAAGGAATCAGTATGTGTTCACCAATGATGCTGGTAAACAGAATGATCCATTTGATTCAAGTTATCGGATGACATACGAAGAGGCCCTGGAATACAGACAAACGACTGAGAGCTTCTTTCTTTCATATCGAATCCTCCCTAGGTACCCATGCTATCAAAAATTGAGAGAGTCTTTTGAAAAAAGCTTCCATACTGAGGTTTCATTAAGACAGTTTTCTGAATCCTTATCTGCTGCGCTAAAAGAAGAAGGGCTTGCGAGATCTGCGGAGAGAATTGCGAGATTATTCTATGACCATTGTTTGAATACAACTGAAAGACGCAGATATTGGAAGATCTCGTGTTTTTCGGAGAGAAATGATTCTATTCCCATGTGGGCATACTACGCAGCAAATCACACTGGGTTGTGCTTTAAATATGATTTCAATTTGTTGGATCAGGAAGAACTGTACAATCATTCCATCATTCAATCGCTGCACAAGGTTTGGTATACGAACAACAGGCCGATAGATCCCGACGGAAAGTTTTCCTATCTTGTAAAAGCCCAGGACTGGTCACATGAGCAGGAATGGAGATTATTAAACTGGCGCGATACAGATCAAATCTCATTGCCGTGTATGACAGAAGTGTATTTGGGAATAAATGCTTCCCTTGAACTATTTGATGATACCGTCGATGCTATAAAAGCATCTGGAAGAGGCATTAGACTATTTTGCTGCGAACCAAATTCTCAAGAATACCGAATTGACTTTCGGGAAATCAATCTCACTGAGGAATAGGTGTCGGGAAACAAAGCATTTCTTCGCCCTGACTGATTTTGCACATTTTATTTCCTGAACGTGGTACCCCGCTGGCTGTTCATAGCAGTCCGCGGGGGTTCTTGTTCCAGCAGACATCCACTGGCGCACACCATCTATTACATTCTTCCGCAATACCATTTCTGATTTACAGCCTTGACAGAAAATACGCATAAATATATTGACAATTATAATTATCTATCATTATAGTATTGCTGGAGATAATTGTGCGATCCCTCTGTAAACATAGTGGCTGCTCTCCTACCTTCACGTAAAAAACAATTATCTCTTCACACACTCTATAGAAGAACAAAAGAGGATTGATATGAGTAAGCTGATCAACAAAGCTGTTTATTCAATTGTCAAAGAGGAATACAAAGGTCATCAGATCTCCGACGCTTTTCTTTATTTAGTGAAAGTAGTGTTACTAAAAAAAGAATATAATCGGATATCCGTGCAAGAGCTTTGTAAGGATTTTCAAGAGTGTTGTGGGTTCTCTATCCCATACCACCCAATGACTGTAATCTTATCCTCATTAAGAAAGCAAGGCTATATCTGCAACGGTAAAATGGGTGCCATTCTGCCCAATATGGAAAAACTACGCGAAAATGTTTCCATAAAGCCGTTAGAAACAGAACAAGAAAACTTGAACAGAGTAATTGACTTGTTCATTCGGTTTGCGGCTTCTGTTGATTCCAATTATCGGTTCTCTGCCGATGATGCTGAAAGAATCCTTGACGGTTTTCTCGATTATAA
>OCTX012255756.1_pt1 | contig 10061 bp, 4 predicted proteins | sample 1539691 | NCBI WGS metagenome assembly OCTX01 (sample SAMN02144231, study PRJEB22623) | gut metagenome | biome: sheep rumen | host: Ovis aries | place: New Zealand | reverse complement strand
TTCATATCTTCAGCCGCACCCAGTAGATGGTGCCGGTGGCGACATGCTTGCTCTGGAACCGGTACTCCGGACGGCTGAGATAGGTGCCAATCTTCTGGAAGGTGCCGGGGTCTTCCTTGTAGCCCGTGAAGTGCGACTTGAGCAGGGCCGACAGTTGGGGAATGGTCATCCAGCGGCCGTCAGCCTCGCTCTCGCCGCCGTCCTGCTGACGACCTTCTGGAGCGGGGATGCGGGGCCGCTGGATGATGGCCATCAGCATCTCGCCCAGACCATTCATCCGCTGGTACTGCAGGTTGTGCTCCATCAGGTTGCGCTCCTCGTCCTTCGTCAGCCAGTAGCGTTCGCCCTGACGGATCTCCTCCATCAACTGTGCATAGAGTTGGTCGTGCTGTACGGGGGTGTCGAAGTCGATGTCGCCGGCCACGAGCACACAGACGAAACGGCGCGAGCCGCTGGGGTCGCTGAGCGGCATCTGGTCGTTGGTGGTGCCGATGAACGAGGCATAGCGGCGGTTAGAGGTATAGGCCTTGCCGTAGGGCGGACGGTATTTCAGGTCGGCCGTCGAGACGAGATATTTCAGCACGATCTGCTGGCGTTGGGTGATCTTGTCGAACTCGTCGAGGTTGATCAGCGCAAACGATGTCAGCCCGAGGTTCAGGTCCTGCTCGTTCTTGAAGTTGATGCGGTCGTTGTAGTAGTCGAGCAGGTCGCGGGGCAGCAGTATGCGGCAGAAACTGGACTTGCCGCAGCCCTGCCGTCCTATTAATAATGGTACGAGGGCGTTGCCCGTCAGTTGCCCTTTGCCCAGCCACATGGCCACCATCGAGCGCATCCAGATGTGAAAGAGGTGGGGCCAGGCCGTCCATGCCGTAGGCACCCGCCGTGCCAGCGGCTCCACTCGGTCGCGGCCGTCCCAGCGTGGCAGGTGCTCCAGATAGTCGTTCATCGGGTCGTAGCGCTCGATATCGTCCGAGTTGACGTAGCGCCGTATGTCTTTGTCCCAGCAGCGTATGCCCTGCTCCATCGCTCTCATCGTGATACTGTTGCGGGCCTCTTCGGTCAGGTCCTGGAAGGAGAAGCCGATGCCCGTCCGCATCCGGTATTCAGCCACGCCGCGCATCACGTTCTTACGCAGTTCGTAGTTGGCACTGAGAAACACGTTGATCTTCATCGTCAGCAGCGTCTCCGGCGGTACGGCGCCCTCAAGGCGGATGCCCTTGCGGTCTGTGTATTTCTGCACCAGGTCTTCACGGTAGGTGTTCTCAAACACCTTCTTCACCAGGTCGGCATCGTTCCAAAAGAGCGAGTGCATCAGAGCCTGACGCATGGCCGGAGCCATCGGGATGCCCGTCTTCAGACAGCATTGCGCCAGTTTCACCAGCATGGCATGGCGGCGTTCCTCCTTGTCGGCGATGCCCTCCGTCTCGTCGAAGGCTTTGGTGAGATTGAACTCGAAGGCGACATGTATGCTCCGGTAGCGGTCGTAGCCCAATTCGCCATCCGTCTGCTCGATGGTCGAAGGCTGGCGGCTCAGGGTCTGCGTGGGTTTTTCGGCCTTGGCATAGACGGGGGTGGCCGACGGGTTGAAGACCATCCCGGGGTCGTAACTCATATAGCAGATGCGCTGCGGCGTAGGCTCCAGTTTCTCTACCGTCACGCCCAACTGCCCGTTGTAGATCAGCCGGGCCCGCTCGTAGAGGTTCTCATGAAACAGGGGTATCTGGTCAGCGGTCAGCGACAGGCGGTCGCCGGCGAGCGCCTCGTCACCGCCCGACCGGTTTTGGCCTTTGAGCACCTCGTCACCGCCTGACGGTCGCCGGCCGCCAGGCGTCAGCAACTCGCCGCGACAGACAATCTTCACCGACTGGCCGTCGGCACCGATGAAGGCCATCAGCGTCTGCGGCATCTCGGCAGCCCCGCGGCGCACGGCGTCGGCCTCGTCCTGTCCCGTCAGATTGTTCACCTCCAGCAGCACGAGCCCCGTATAGCCCAGCGTCACCCGTTCGCCCCGCCGGTGCTCCTGCTCCAGGGCAAAACAGATGCGCGGCAGGTCTTTCACCATATTGTTATAGTCTTCGACAGAGCCGTCGCGCCCCTTCCGCCCGAAGGTCACCAGCGGAAAGACTTCCCTGAATGCGCTGACCGCCTGGCGGTATTCGCCGGTGCGGATCATTTGTGCCACTACTTCCTGCCCCAGTGTTCGCAGGGTCTCCTTGCCTCTATAGGCTTTGATTATCGTTATCTTCGGTTCCATGTTCATTATATTGCAATCTGCTTGACGGTTACAAAGGTAATAAATATCTTTGTGCTATCCAAATTTTCATTGAGAAATTTTTATAAAAATCGGCTCAAGCCGTCATTTTTATCAAGAAAGCCAGTGTTTATCGGATAAACAGATATGAAGGCTTACCTTTTAAGCCGTCACAAAGCCATCATCTTTTGCCCGTTTTCTGTCATTTCTACTCATAAAAGCGGGTCGGAAAGAATGTTGTATTTTTCCGAAGAAAGCATAGTTTCTATTTGTTTCCATAATAGAAACTTTTAGTTTCCATAGGAGAAACAAAAAGTTTCTACAGCAGAAACAAATTGAAACTCCCATTGATGTGATTACTTACTACTTGGTTTTCAGGAAGATAACTCATACATAAGGAAATATCCAACATAATGATACCAACAAAATGACAGTTCTATGACGGCTATAAACATAAGCCGTCATATCTGAAAGTACTGTAAATAAAGGCGTTTTTGATAAAAATGACGGCTGAAGGCATTTTTTCAAAAAAAATCTCAAGGATAATTAATAGAACACGCAAATCGCTCCACCCTGACCAAAAACATAAAATAGGCATCATGCCATTCCTGCGAAGCCGACAACAACAAGAAACCGTTTTTGGCCTATTCACCTTTACCAATACCGATGCCATGCATAAGATGAAAATAAAACCAACGATGAGTCTGCACAGCGGCAAAAGCAAGAAAGACCGCAAATGATGAGGGCGGACCGCTAAAGTTGCTTCACGGGGAAGGTGAAGTAGGTGTCGGGGAAGGGTTCGTCCTTCAGCGTGAAATGCCACCACTCAGAGTCGAGGGCCTTGAAACCGGCGGCAAGCATCGCACGGCGCAGGATCATACGGTTGTGAAACTGCTCGGCGGTGATGCTGCGACCCGTCGGCGACTTGCTGTTATCGCCGGTATATTCGCCCGTCTCGGGGTTGCCGCAGAAGTCGGGATGGCTCTCAGGGCCGAACCAGTCGAAGGTGCCGCCCATGTCGAGTTCCTTCTCGGTGTTCATGTCGAACAGCGTCAGGTCGACGGTGGAACCGCGGGTGTGGCCGCTTCTCTCGTAGATATACTCCTGCTCGAAGAGCACGCTCTTGTCGAGGTCGGGATAGAAATAGGGCTTCATCTCCGTGGCCGAGAGGTCGGCAGCCCACCGCACAAAGTGGTCGACACCCTTTTGCGGGCGGTAGGCATCGTAGATCTTCAGCCGATAGCCCTGCGAGCGCACATCGTCGCTCACCTGCTTCAGGGCTTCAGCGGCCCGGCGCGTCAACAGGGCCGTAGGCTCCTCGTAGCCGTCGATGCGTGTGCCGACGAAATTGTAGGTGCCATAGTAGCGTATCTCAAGGATGGCGTCGGGCACGACATCGGTCAGGGTGACAAACTGACTGCTGTCTTCCGTAGGATTCACAACCGGCTTGTCGTCGCATGTACTGCAGGTGACGAAACAGACGCCGCAGAATACAATCAGGATGACGGCGAGCATCCCTATCTGAATTTTCTTCATTACACGTACCTATTTTATAAATATCAAACGATTCCGGTTGCAAAAGTACAACAAAAAATCCATACCGCAATGCTTTGAGTCGAAAAAAAACAGATTCGCATACCCAACCAGATGAGCCGCATCGTCGGACTGCAGCGGAGACGCTCGTAGCGCTTTTTCTCACTCGCCCGGCAGGGGCCAGCACTCTGAGGGATGGTGCATGCGCTGCATGGCTTCGTCGAACAGTTGCACCATCTCCGGATAGCGGTCGGCCAGGTTGTGCTGCTCACCGGGGTCGTCACGCAGGTTGTACAGTTCGAGGGGCGACCCTTTCTTCACGGTGACACATTTCCAGTCGCCCAGCCGGGCGGCACGCTGCTTGCCGGTGAACTCCCAATAGAGCATACGGTGGTCGGTGTCGACAGGCTGTCCATAGAACAGGGGCAGGATGTTCAGACCGTCGGTCTGCCGGGGCAGGTGCTGTTCGCCACCGGCCAGGGCGGCTAGTGTGGGCATGATGTCGGGGAAGTAGACTATATTCTCCAGACGCTGAACGGGTACGCGACCGGGCTGGTTGACAATCATCGGCACGCGGATGCCCCCCTCGTAGAGTTGCCCCTTGCGGCCGTGGAACCCGGCGTTGCAGTTCAACTGTTCCAGGGGAGCCTGCACGGCGGCCCCGTTGTCGCTGGCAAAGATGACGAGGGTATTCTCGCTCAGACCTTCCTGTCGCAGATAGGCCATCAGGCGACCGATGGCGCGGTCCATGTGGGTGATGAGCGAGGCATAGCGGCGCGTGTTCATCGACCAGTCTTTCTGTCCGTCGTACCATGACGTCTCATCTATAATATAAGGTTCGTGAGGAGCATCGTAGGCCAGATAGAGGAAGAAGGGCCGATGCTTGTTGCGGCCGATGAAGGCGATGGCATCGTCGGTGGAGATGTCGGTGTTGTGGCGCACATGGGCATCGTGGGCGTTCTCCTCAATGGTGGTGAGGGTGTCGCCCCGGAAGCGATAGTAGGGATAGTAGTAGGGAGCGTTGCTGTGCACGGTGGAGATGGTCCATCCGTAGAACTCGTGGAAGCCGCGGTGGTTAGGCGATGCCGTGGGGTCGTAGCCGTCGAGGTGCCACTTGTTGACCAGACAGGTGCGGTAGCCGGCGGCAGAGAGCACGGTGGCGATGGTGGTATCGGTGGGCATGAGGTTGGTGCGGCGGATATAGGTGGTGTCGCCGTTGGCGTTGATCTTCACGCCGCGGATGCCTCCCACCGGACACTGGTTGTCACGGATGCGGGTGCGGCCGGTGTGGCGGCCCGTCATCAGCGAACAGCGCGAGGGGCTGCTGATGCCGCTGCCGGCATAGCACTGGGTGAAGGTGGTGCCGGTGCGCGCCAGCGAGTCGATGACGGGCGTCTTCACATGCTTCGAACCAAAGCACGACAGGTCGCCGTAGCCCATGTCGTCGGCCAGGATAAACACGATGTTCGGACGGTCGGGCGTGGCCTCTTGTAATGGTGTCTCACCGGTCTGGGCGGTTGCCGGCACGATGCCAGTCAGTGCCAGCACACCCCACCCCACCCTCAACTCCTCGCCAAAGGGAAGGGGAGTGTGGATATTAAGAATGTTGCTTTTCATATACTGTCTCTCATTTGTTTCATAAAGGAGTCTACATGTTCGAAATACTGCCTGTAGCCCTCGCACAGGTACTGCCGGTTGCGTGGACATTCGCCGTGGCAGGTGAACAGCCAGCGGCACGCCTTGCACTGCGGCGGCAGCAGGTCGCGTTTCTGTCGGGCAAAGGTCTGCTGCTGCTCGCTGTGCATCATCTCGTAGAGTGTCTTTTCGCGTAGGTTGCCGAGGTAGTGCTCGGGAAACACGAAGTGGTCGCAACTGTAGACGTCGCCATTCCACTCCACCACCCCCACATGGCCGCAGAGGGCTGAGAGGGCGCACATGCCGGGGGTGACGCCCATATAGTTGGCCAGCGTGGCCTCGAAGATATTCACAAAGACCTCGCCCACATCGGCCTGCTTCCACTCGTCGAAGAGGCGGCAGAGGAAGCGGCCCCAGGCCGGAGGCGCCACGCTGCCCGGGTCGGAGAAAGTAGGGCTAATAGGGCCAATAGGGCCAATGAGGCCAATAGGGCCAATAGGCCTCATAGGGCCAATAGGGCTCATAGGCCTCATTGGGCTCATAGGGCCAATAGGCCTCATAGGGCCCATAGGCCCAACAGGAGTGTGCCGCCCCACTGGCGTGAACTGCAGATAGCGGCAGCCGATGTTGCGGAAAAAGCGGTAGACCGCTTCGGGATGCTCCACCGTGAGGGCGTTCACCGTGCAGAGGGCGTTCCACATCACACCATGCCGCTCCAGCCGCTCGATGCCCCGCATCACCTGTTGGAAGGTGCCCTCGCCGCCACGGTTACGACGATAGGCATCGTGCAGATGCTCCGGGCCGTCGATGCTGACACCCACGAGCCAACCGTTGTCGCGGAAGAAGCGACACCACTCGTCGGTGAGCAGCGTGCCGTTGGTCTGCAGGCAGTTGTCCACATGGCGCCCGGCGGCATAGCGCCGTTGCAGCCTCATCGCCCGCTCATAGAAACTCATAGACTGCAACAGCGGTTCACCGCCATGCCAGGTAAAGAGCACTTCGCTGTTGGTCTGTGCCTCCAGGTATTGTTGCACAAAGTGCTCCAGCACCTCGTCGCTCATCAACGACACATCCCCCGACCCCATTCCCGAACCGTGTTCGCCTACCCGCAGTCTTTCCCGAGGGAGGGAAGACCGGTAGAGTCTGCTCTTCTCCAGGTAGTAGCAGTAGCGGCACGCCAAGTTGCACGCCGCCCCTACGGGCTTCGCCATCATGTAGAGCGGACGGGCAAAAGGTGACGCTATCGACATATATGGTTAATGGTTAATGGTTCACGGTTAATGGTTCACGGTTCACGGTTATTGGTTATTACTAATACCCTTCAGCACCTTCACAGCCTCCTCCACGGTGGGCACGTCGCTCACCACCATCGAGCGTTTCACACCCTCCCTGGACGCGGCCGTCTCACGCAGTTTGCAGCGTTGCACATTGTGGGTCATATAGTCGATGACGCGGCCGAAAGCCTCGCTCTGGTAGTAAGGGCTGTTGGCATTGCTGACGAAATAGAGATACATACGCCCTTGCTTGAGCATAATTTTCTCGCACCCCAACTGCTGGCCGAGTCGGCGCAGGGGCACCACATGGAGCAGTTCCTCCGCCTGCTTGGGCAGCGGGCCGAAGCGGTCTATCATGCGGGAGCGGTAGGCTTCCAGTTCCTGGTCGTTGCGGGTATTGTCCAGTTCGCGGTAGAGCAGCATACGCTCCGAGTCGCTGGGCACATACTGGTCGGGGAAATACATCTCGAGGTCGGACTCGATATTGCAGTCGGCGACGAAGGGCCCACCCCCAACTCCTCCCGATGGGAGAAACCCACCCTCTCCCGATGGGAGGGGGACTTGGATAGGCGAACTCGGTTCGGAAATGAGGTTGGGGGTGGGTTCCTCATTCCTCAACTCTGCCATGGCCTCGTTGAGAATCTTCTGATAGGTCTCGTAGCCGAGGTCGGAGATGAAGCCGCTCTGCTCGGCACCCAGCAGATTGCCGGCACCACGGATGTCGAGGTCCTGCATGGCGATGTTGATGCCGCTGCCCAGGTCGGAGAAATTCTCCAGAGCCTCCAGCCTTCGGCGGCTGTCCGCGGGCAGGGCTGCCAACGGCGGTGCGAGCAGATAACAGAAAGCCTTGCGGTTGCCGCGCCCCACACGGCCACGCATCTGGTGCAGGTCGGAGAGGCCGAAATACTGGGCACTATTTATTATAATGGTATTGGCATTGGGGATGTCGATGCCGTTCTCCACGATGGTGGTGGAGAGCAGCACGTCGTAGTCGTAGTTGGAGAAGTCGAGCACGATCTTCTCCAGTTCCTCGGGCTTCATCTGGCCGTGGCCAACAGCGACGCGACAGTCGGGGATATACTTCAGTATCATCTCCTTCAGGTGGGTCAGGTCGCTGATGCGGTTGTTCACGAAGTAGACCTGTCCGTTGCGGCTCATCTCGAAGTTGATGGCGTCGACGACAATCTCGGCCGAGAAGGTGTGAATCTCGGTCTGTATGGGGTAGCGGTTGGGCGGCGGTGTCTGGATGACACTCATGTCGCGGGCTCCGACGAGCGAGAACTGTAGCGTTCGGGGTATGGGTGTGGCACTCATGGTGAGCGTGTCCACATTGGTCTTCATCTGGCGCAACTTCTCCTTGGTCGACACGCCGAACTTCTGTTCCTCGTCGATGATGAGCAGTCCCAAGTCCTTGAACTTCACGTTCTTGCCGATGAGTTTATGTGTGCCGACGAGGATGTCCACCTTGCCGTCAGCGAGGTCCTTGAGCAGGGCCGTGGTCTGCTTGGCCGTCCGGGCCCTGGTGAGATAGTCCACCCGGACGGGCATGTCCTTCAACCGCGACGAGAAGGTGCGGAAGTGCTGGTAGGCGAGCACCGTGGTGGGCACCATGACAGCCACCTGCTTGCCGTCGACGGCGGCCTTGAAGGCGGCACGCACGGCCACCTCGGTCTTGCCGAAGCCCACATCGCCGCACACCAGACGGTCCATGGGCTGCGGCCGCTCCATATCGGCCTTCACATCCTGCGTGGCCTTCAGTTGGTCGGGGGTGTCCTCATAGAGGAACGAAGCCTCGAGTTCGTGCTGCAGGTAGGTGTCGTGGCTATAGGCGAAGCCGCGCTGATGGCGGCGGGTGGCATAGAGGCGGATGAGGTCGCGGGCTATATCCTTGATGTGCTTCTTGGTGCGCTCCTTCAGCCGCTCCCACTGTCCGGTGCCGAGGGTCGACATACGGGGCTGCTGACCGTCGTCCTGCGACTTGTATTTCGACACCTTATATAATGAATGTATGCTGACATAGATGGCATCGCCCCGCTGGTAGATAATCTTGATCATCTCCTGGAAGCCGCCGTCCTGCAACGGCATCCTGACCAGTCCACCGAACTTGCCGATGCCGTGGTCTACATGTACCACATAGTCGCCAATCTCAAACTGCTGTATCTCCTTCAGCGTCAGAGCCACCTTGCCCGAGCGGGCCTTGTCGCTCTTCAGGTTGTACTTATGGAAGCGGTCGAAAATCTGGTGGTCGGTGAACAGACAGACCCGCAGGTCGTTGTCGACGAAGCCCTCGTGCAGGGTCTTGCTGACGGGGATGAACGCCTCCTCTTGCCCCCCTTCCTCTGAAGAAGGAGACAGTATCTCCTTCAGTCGCTCCTGCTGCTTCCGGCTGTCGGCTAATATATATAAGGTGTAGCCCTTCAACCGATAGTCTTCGAACGACTGTTTCAGCAGGTCGAAGTTCTTATGGAACAGCGGCTGGTAACTGGTGTTGAAGCGGATGACGGCCGACGCCGCCTGTGCGCCGCTCCCGTCCCCTCTGTCACCCTTGAGGAAAATCTTCCTGAACGGTTCGCTGTCGCTATGAAACTGTCCGCCGGTGATGATCTGGCTGTCGCGCTGCATCTCACGCTCTATCTCGCGCTGCTCCATCTCCGTGGCACCCTCCATACGCTCCGCCCTGGCCTGATCGGAGAAGCCCTCCTGATAGATGCGCTCGATGGTGTCACGTACGAAACGGTAGTCCTTGAACACCAGCAGGGTGTCTTTCGGCAGAAAGGTGAACAGCGACTCTTTCTCCTCGACGGCGGTCAGTTCGGGTACGATGTCCACCCTGCTCCGCCGTTCATGCGACAACTGGTTTTCTACCTCGAAGGTTCGGACAGAGTCTATCTCGTCGCCGAAGAAGTCGATACGGAACGGAAACTCGTGGCTGAACGAAAAGACATCGAGCAGAGAGCCTCGCAGTGCGAACTGCCCCGGCTCGTAGACATAGTCCACCTCGCGGAAGCCGAAATCGCGCAACGTCTGGTAGACGGTGTCTACATCGGCACGCTCACCCTGTTCGATTGTCAGCGTGCGGCTGTCGAGACTCTTACGGGTCACCACCATCTCGGCGATGGCATCAGGATAGGTGACGATACATTCCGCTGCGCTACTCTTCAGGCTGGTCAGCACCTCGGTCCGCAGTATCTCGTTGGCAGCATCTTTCTGACCGTACTTGATGGCTCGCCGATAACTCGACGGGAAGAAGAGCACCTGCTGCTCACCCATGATCTGACAGAGGTCGTGGTAGAAATAGCCTGCCTCGTCGCTGTCCTGCAGCACAAAGAGGAAAGTCTTGCCCTGCGCTGCCTTACGCTTGATATGGT
>OCTX012201331.1_pt1 | contig 10061 bp, 8 predicted proteins | sample 1539691 | NCBI WGS metagenome assembly OCTX01 (sample SAMN02144231, study PRJEB22623) | gut metagenome | biome: sheep rumen | host: Ovis aries | place: New Zealand | reverse complement strand
CGCTCTTCCGCTGGCATCAAGCTCTACAGGAAGTGTTACAAGCTGGAATAAAACAACTGCACCGAACATTACCACGCCGGCGATAGCTATCTGGGGCATTGCTTCAAAAAGGATTACGCCTATAAGGAATACAAAATACCAGAGACGTGAGCAGATATTAACCACAGGAACTATAGCAGTTCTGATCTTTATGGGGGTGTACTCTTCTGCATGCTGGCAAGCGTGACCGCATTCATGTGCAGCTACACCGATAGCCGCAACGTTGTCTTTTCCGTAAGTTGCATCTGAGAGTCTTACTACCTGAGCAGACGGATCATAGTGATCTGTGAGTTCGCCTGATATATGCTCTATGCCAACATTGTAAAGTCCGTTGCTGTCAAGGATGCGGCGTGCCACCTGATCTGCGGTAAGTCCGCGCGAACTGCGGACCTGTGAATACCTTTCAAAAGTCGCCTTAACATTGATATGCACTATTATCGGGAGCAGTAACATTATCAATAACAGTAATAATTCCATGGTTATACCTCCATTATCCAAGTATTTCGCCTGAAGCGAGTTTCTTTCCTCTGAGGAAATCCTCAGTTCTCATCCTTTTTTTGCCTTCCGGCTGAACTTCTTTGAATACGATGACTCTGCCGTCGCCGCATTTCACTCCGAAATCCTTAACATCTACTATCTCGCCGTCTTTTGCATTTTCCGCAGTTTTTGCGGAAATCTCCGACGAAAAGATCTTGAGTCTTTTTCCTTCAAGGAGCGTGAATCCGGTAACGCCTCTTATGGTATTGTGTACCTCTGCTGCCGGTCTGGAGAAATCAAGAGCGCTCATCTCCTTCTTTATCATGGGAGAATAGCAGCTAAGTGAATCATCCTGCTTTTCCGGTCTGAGCGAACCTTCTTCAAGCGCCTTTATAGTCCTTATAAGGACTTCTCCGCCCATTTCCGCAAGTCTTGCGTAGAGTTCCTCATAAGTTTCATTTTCACCTATTTCCGTCTTTTCAGTAATAAGCATATCGCCGGTGTCAAGGCCTTCGCTCATCTGCATAGATGTTACACCAGTCTCTTTCTCACCGTTCAGGAGCACCCAGTTTATGGGAGCAGCTCCACGATATTTCGGAAGAAGTGAAGCATGGATGTTGATGCAGCCGTACTTAGGAAGTTCGAGCACTTCCTTCGGCAGTATCTGTCCGTATGCAGTTACTACGATAAGGTCCGGAGAGATGTCATGCAGCACTTTCAGAGCTTCATCCGCATCATCGCCTTTTCGCAGTGAAAGAGGCTGATACACCGGATAACCGTATTCTGCCGCAGCTGCCTTTACAGGTGTAGGTATAAGCTTATATCCCCTGCCCTTGGGTTTATCCGGCTGTGTGAATACTGCCGGCACTTCATGTCCCTCTGAGGCAAGTGCTCTCAGACACGGAACAGCGAATTCCGGAGTACCCATAAATACGATCTTCATCTATCATTCCTCCTCGGGGACGAAAAATTCCTCCACTATCTCAGTGAATACATGACCGTCAAGGTGGTCATTCTCATGGCATGTACACTGGGCTGCAAGGCCGGTAAAGTCCTTCTCGAACCAGTTGCCGTTCCTGTCCTGAGCCCTGAGGTGACAGTTCATAGGTCTTGTGACATATCCCCATACATTCGGGCATGACAGGCAGCCTTCCTGAACGCGCTGCTTTCCAGACAGTTCTGTTACTTCCGGGTTGATGCACTCAAAGCTTCCTTCTTCAAGGTGCATAATGAATATGCGTCTGCACAGCCCGATCTGAGGAGCTGCAAGTCCGAGTCCCTGGGCTTTGTCAAGAGTCTCGTGCATATCATCCAGGAGCACAGCAAGCTTTTCATCGAATTTATCAACCGGCTTGCAAACCCTATGAAGGCTTTCGTCCTTATCAGTTAGTATTTTTCTCAGTGCCATTTAGACCATATCCTTTCTTTTAGATCATACGCCTGCATCGCCGTTCATATCAGCATACAGCGCAACTTTCCTCATATCTTTCAGCTTTGCGCCCTCAATGAGCACTTCGCTGATGAATCCGCGTATCTCAGCGGTATTCTTGCATTTCATGATTATCCTGTAGCGGAATTTTCCGCCTATTTTCCCATAAGAGCAACGTACAGGCCCGAGTACTCTTACCGGTGTTTTTGGCTGAAGGGCTCGAAGCTTTTCCCTCATAAGCTGAAGGACCTCCTCAGAACCGTTGATGACCGATACTTCATCTGCACCGGAAAAGCAGAATACGCACATATCACACAGCGGAGGGAATATCATCATGCGCCGTATGGATATCTCCTCGCGGTAGAATCCAGCGTAATCCTGCGCAGCTGCAAGATTCATTATATAGTGATCCGGCATAAATGTCTGTAGTATAGCCCTTCCCTGCCTTTCTCCGCGTCCTCCGCGTCCCACCACCTGAGTGATGAGCGAGAATGTCCGCTCATAGCTTCTGAAATCGCCGGCATAAAGAGCTTTGTCTACTGACAGAACTCCGACCAGCGTTACATTCGGGAAGTCAAGACCTTTGCCTATCATCTGTGTGCCTATCATAATGTCGTACTCGCCGTTCCGGAAATCTGCAAAGTTCTTTTCGTAGGAATACCGTGAAAAAGTGGTATCAGCGTCCATTCTCAGGACACGGGCTTCCGGAAAATACATGGCAAGTTCTTCTTCAAGCTTCTGAGTACCGAATCCCATGCTTTTCAGTCTCTCGCATCCACAGCTCGGACACTGCTTTACAGGATCTCCGATGTAGCCGCAGTAATGGCACATCATTTTGTTATTCTTCTTGTGATAAGTCAGCGGAACTGCACAATTCGGGCAGTAGACCGGTTTGTTGCAGTCACAGCAGCTTATTATCGTATGGTATCCGCGTCGGTTTAGCAGAAGTATGGTCTGCTCTCCGCGCCGTATATTTCCTTGTATCTCACTGACCAGGCGCCGGCTGAATTCGGATTTATTTCCGGCTTCCCGTTCAAGATTCATGTCGATCGTAGTTACTTCTGGAAGTGAATCGCTGTGATAGCGCTTTTTCATTTCAAGCAGCTTATACAGCCCTTTTTCCGCATAGTAATAGCTCTCCACCGAAGGCGTTGCCGAAGCAAGAAGCAGCGAAGCTCCGTGATATAGTGCCCTCTGCTTTGCAACATCGACTGTATTGTACCTCGGTGAGCTTTCGGATTTGTATGTCCGTTCGCCCTCCTCGTCCATTATTATGAGTCCTATGTTGCTGAGCGGTGCAAAGACTGCACTTCTCGTTCCTATAACTATGTCGGCATCCCCGCGTTTTATTCGTTTGTACTCGTCAAGTCTCTGACCGAGCGAAAGTCCGCTGTGTATGACAGCGACTCTTTCTCCGAAAAGCGAACGGAATCTGCGGAGTATCTGCGGTGTAAGTCCTATTTCCGGGATCAGCAGCATTGCCTGCCTCCTCATTTTTACGGTATCGTTGATGAGTTTTTCGAATACCGATGTCTTTCCGCTTCCCGTAACGCCGTGAAGCAGGAATACTCCGGCTTTCTTTTCGAACATCCTTGCAAGTACGGCATCATGAGCATTCTGCTGCTCGTCAGAAAGCACAGTATCATCAGGATTTATCCTCTCATCTGCGCCGTCTTCGACACGTCGCATCAGTTCAGCTTCATATTCTTCAGCAGCACCTGATGCAGCAAGCCGTTTTATAACATCAGCTGTGACACCGCACATATATGCAGCTTCACGGACTGAAGCTGTGCCGATATCAGCGAGAAGATCAGCCGCGATCTTCTGCTTGGGCGTAAGTCTGAATCCGGAAGGATCGCTGAGGTAAGCGTCGCTCAGCCTAACCATCCTGACTGCCGCATCCCCGACTTGCTGTCGGAAGATGTTGTCGGTAAGCAGCGCTCCCGAATCGCACAATTCGTCAGCAGCATGCCTTCCATTGTCTATGATATACTTTTCAGCCAGTTCATTCAGCTGCTTTTCGGAATCTGCACCGCGCAGTATACCATACAGCAGCCTTGCTTCATCGCTCAGGCTGTCTGTGTCTGTGAAAGTCTCAGACAGTCTGAACTTCTCCCTGAAGCTCACACTCATCGCAGGCGGAAGCATTATCCTCACCGCATCAAAATATGTGCAGAAAGTCTGCTCCCTGAGAAAAAATGCAAGCTCCCGCAGTTCTTCGGATATCACAGGTGCATCGTCTATCAGTGACACAAGAGGCTTGAGTCCGGTGTCACTGCCTTCTGTCAGGCGCATGACGATGCCGATGCGTCTGTTGTTTCCCCGTCCGAACGGGACGAGTACACGGCTGCCGCAAGCGATCTTTCCGCAATATCTTTCAGGCACGGCATAGCTGAACAGCATATCGAAGGAATAAGCTGTTCCGCTTACAGCAGTTTCCGCGATAAGCGGCATTATTCGTTGTTTGAAGGAGCTGTGTTCACTATCTTGCACTTGCCGCTTGCTATCTCTTCTATAGCAGTCTTGACAGGCTTCTCTTCGAGAGTCTCACCCTTGTCATAAAGCTCCTGAGCTATCTCTCTTGCGCGTTTTGCAACTGCTATAACAAGTGAATAGCAGCTCTCATTCTTTGAAATTATCTGATTAACAGCAGGTCTAAGCATAATTTATAACACCTCATTGAAATATTAGTTGTTGATGTCGGTACGGAGTTCCTCAGCGCGTATAATCGCAAAGAAATCGCTTACTGCATCCTCAAGCGCATCATTGACGATATTGTACTTGTAGTCACCGGCAAAGCCCATCTCATATTCAGCCTGAGCTATTCGCTTTTCGATGACCTCTTCCGGCTCTGTGCCTCTTTTGTGAAGGCGGCGGCGGAGTTCTTCGACGCTTGGCGGAAGAATGAACACTGTTATAGCGTCCGGTCGCTTCTTCATGACGTCAGCTGCGCCCTGTACCTCGATCTCAAGGATGACATTGACACCGGCTGCAAGCTTTCTGTCAACTTCGCTGTTGAGTGTGCCGTACTGATGCTCGCAGTATACGGCATGTTCAAGGAATTCACCGGCATCTACTCTGCGCTGGAACTCTTCCTCGCTCAGGTAATAGTAATTCACACCTTCCGTCTCTCCGGTACGCGGAGCTCTTGTGGTCGCAGAGACCGAAACGCCGAAACGCTCGTCTTTCAGTATCTCCGCAAGCATAGTGCCCTTTCCGCATCCTGAAGGAGCTGAAAAAATTATAAGTCTGCCTTTACTCATTGTCACCTGTACCTCCTGTCCCGTTTATCCTCGCTGCGAGAGTATCGGTTATCAGCGAAGAAAGAATGATGTGGCCGCTGTCCATTATGATAACGGCTCTTGTTTTTCTTCCATAAGTGGCATCTATGGCATGACCGCTGTCCTTTGCTTCCTGGACCAGTCTCTTTATGGGAGCCGAATCAGGGCTGACGATCGTTACGATCCGTTCAGATGCGATCATATTTCCATAGCCAATGTTTATAAGCTTCATACTCACCTACTCGATATTCTGTATCTGTTCTCTGATCTTCTCGATCTCAGCCTTCATATTGACAACGAGCTTGGTGACGTTGAGATCCTGAGCCTTGGAGCCGATAGTGTTGACTTCGCGGTTCATCTCCTGAACAATGAAGTCCAGCTTTCTGCCAACGGCTTCCTCTGAATTGAGCATAGTCACAAGCTGTGAAACATGGCTTCTGAGGCGCACAGTCTCCTCATCAACGGCTATTTTTTCTGAGAAAATAGCAGCTTCAGTAAGTATACGCTGCTCGTCGATCTCCTTGCCCTCAAGAACTTCAGTCATCTTCTTATAAAGGCGTTCACGGTAGTTTGCTACCGTCTGGGGAGACAGCACCTCGACCTGTGAGACCATGTCAAGGACGGCTTCCGCCTTCTCTATAACATCATTCTTCAGACGCTCTCCTTCGGTCTGACGCATATCAACGAATCTCGCAAGAGCCTCAGCGGCTACCTGCGAAATATCGCTCCATATCTGCTCTTCATCCTCAGGCGCCTTCTGGACAGTGAAAATATCCGGAAGCTTCATGAGCTTTGAAAGCTTTATATCGTCCTCCAGCCAGTCTGAACCGTCAGCACCCATTTCTCTGTTCAGTGCTCTGAGCGCTTCAACATATCCGGCCGCAACATCCTTGTTGACAGCGATCACCGTGTCTCTGCCCTCGATATTGTTCACAGTGACAGCGACTTCGACCTTTCCGCGGGATATGCCCGACTTCAGAAGAGTCTTCAGCTTGTCGTCGATATAATTATAAGCTCTTGGTATCCTGGATGAATACTCGTAATATCTATGGTTCACGGAACGGATCTCAACAAGGATGTCGCGCCCGTTCAGAAGTTTCTGTGATCTGCCGTAACCGGTCATACTTCTTAGCACCTTATCGCCTGCTTTCAAATAATATTAGGAAAGATTTTTCGCATAAATATACTATTCTATTATATCACTGATCGCAGAAAAATGCAAGTCTTTTTCCTAAAAAAGTCACAGTGAGCAGCACAAGGATACAAAAAAGGGAACGCCGGAGCGTTCCCTAAATTTGTTATTGATTATGCCTTGTATGACTCAGGAAGCTTGTCGATGAGTTCAAGCTTGAAGGACTGGATGGAGCTTGCATCGTTAACAGTAATTCCATCGCCGTTGTCATAAACGTCGCCGTTAACCATACCCTGCTTTGTGATACCATCCGGCTTGCCCTCGCCGTATACGTCAGGGTTAGAGAGTGACTGCATGATGAGTACAGCGTCAGCCATGTTTACTTCACCGTCACAGTTTGCATCGCCCCAGAGTGTAACCTTGAGCTCTTCGTCCTCATCAGGAAGAGGCTTAACCTCAGGATAGAGGAGTGCCATTCCGCCGTATGCCATGAGAGCATCACCAGCATGCCAGAATCTGTGGAGCTTGTATGTATAAGTGTCAGTAGCACCTGTCTCCTCATAAACCTTCTTACAAGCAGCATACATAGGATCCTGCTCATAAATACCACGGATAGAGCTGAATGTAGCATTTCCGTCAAGCTTAGAGCCGTCAGGCATTGTGCCTGAGTAAGATGAAGGAATGTATACCTTTTCTGTGAAGAGACGCTTAAGGCTTCCGTTGTGATCTGTGAATGAGATACCGATTCCGTCACGGCCCTCGTTCCACTGAGCAGACAGGAGTTTGTTAGCAAGGTAGAGGCCCTTTTCAGCAGTTGTGCCGTTAGCCTTCTCAGCCTGTGCACAAGAAGCGTCAACGCCTTCAGCAGCAGCGTAGTAGATAAGTGTGTTACAGAGTGAAGATACGCATCCTACGTCGCCCTGGCCATAGCCCTTGATCTCACAAGTAAGATTCTGGTTGCCGTTAGGATTATATGTACCTGTCCATGTGTCAGGAGCAACGCTATAGTCAGTATCGTTCTTACCCCAGTCAACAGTTGACGGAATAGCGTAAGACATGATGTTACCCTGATCGTCAGCTACGTTGAACTTAGTATTCTTTTCGAACCAAGCAACCCATCTCTCGATGAGAGTCTTGAGAGCATCCTCGAGTGAGAGACCGCCGAATGTCATTCCGCCTGTCTTGTCTCCGTCCTTCTTTACATAGTAGTAAAGCTCAGCAAGACGCTGCATTGACCATACCTGGTTACCGATCCAGTGGTTTGAACCAGGATCTGCGTATACAGGATGAGGAACGTAAACCATTTTATAGAATGTAGGATATCCATCCGGATACTTCTCATAACGTCCTCTGTAGGAGTTTGTACAACCACCTGCAAAAAGACCGTCCTTGGACTGGAGCCAGAGGTACATTTCAATCTGTCTCTTGAGTGACTTCTCATAGTCGCCTGTAGCGCCGGAAGCCTTCATACCTTCATTGATATCGCTATCATAAAGCAGAGCATAAGCAGCGAGCGGGTTCTGATAGAACTGATGTGAATGTGAGCAGCCGATCTGCCATGCCCAGTTATACTGATCGAGAGCGCCGCCCCAAGCTGTGTACCAGGACATGAGGTAGTGCTGACCGCCTGCTTCTCCGAGCTGTTTGGTTGTACCATCAGCCATGATATCCTGGCAGCCGATTGCGTGATAATACTTATCGAACATGTCGTTACGGCACTGGTCACCCATCTTACCAGCAAGAGCTGAGAGGTTCTTGTCGCCTGCGCCGTGCTTGTTTGCAAAGTAAACAGCCTGGATAGCACGATCCTCAGCGTCAGGAGCGTTTGTGAAGGAATACTGCTTAGGAACATTAGAACCATTGAAGATTCCCTTGATACCGTCCTGAGGATTACCGTACTTGAGTTCTTCGATACAAGGCTGAGGAACAGTCTCGAAACAAGACTCCTGCTCGCCTCTCTGGAATGTATTGATGAATGTGAACTTACCGTTGCCAGCACCAGGTGTAGCACCGCCGAATCCATACCAGTCATCAACGTCAGCGAGCCAGTTCATGAGGTAGTAACCGTTATCACTGCCGTAAGCTGTCTTATATGCAGAGTACAGCGGGTTGATAGCATCCATACCTGCGTTCTGTGTAGGATAGCCTGAGGGCTCATCCTTTTCAGGAGCTGTATCAGCCTTGAGTCTATCCTGTGACCAGATAGACTTGTAGTTTACATCTGTGCTTCTGCCTGAAGCCTTTGACCAGCCAGGGATCATAGCTTCGAGTGTTGTCCATGCCTTAGGAAGGTCGCTGCCGCCGAGCAGTACATCGTGCATTGCAGCCATCCATACGATGTAGGACATAGCCTCTGATGTTGTCTCGTGACCGTAGTCAGGAGCTTCAACAACGAGTGTTTCAACAGCGTGGTAAGGAATACCGAAAGAATCTCCGCCGTTGTTCTGCTTGCTGAGGTAGCCGTTATCCTGACCGTTTGTTATAACGTCATCGTAAAGTGAAGCGAACATCTCTTTGTAGTTGTCGTTGCACTTTGCAGCTTCTTCTGTAGCAGCAGAAGCCATGGAAGGCATTACAGCAGTAGCAGTTGTAGCAGCTGCAAGAAGAGCAGCTACGAGACCTTTGTTCTTTTTGCTTATCATGTGTTTTTACCCCTCTCATAATAGTATTGGTTTTAAAAATTGGTTTGAAAATAAAGTACTCGTCCATGCGGACTATGAAAATACTTCGTTACTGTGTACTTTAGCTTTCACGGTTTCAGCACACAATTCTCAAACTATTTTCAATTCAATTATATTCTACAAATCCCCCCGTGTCAACAGTTTGGATGCTTTTAGTTCAAGCGGTTTGAAGATTTTGGTGCAATGCACACAATCCATAGTCCTTTTTTGTCTATTTTGTCTACCACAGAATTCTCCGTCTGCCACGTCAAATGTACATTATATGAACAAATTAAAACTATTTTACATACTCTTTAATATTCATCATACTATCTACAAATTCTCACAAAATCCACACACTATGGCTATAATATTTAGCAGTAAGTTATTATCAGAAGGTCAGGCGGATCACTCCTGTTTTTCTTGAATTAACATTTTATTCATATTTTGTTCATCTCATGTACACATAATTATGAGATACTAAAAAAAGGTATGTTTAGTATCATCCGGACGGTCTGACCTCCCACTGACTGCCGCATGTTGCTTCCCTACTATTAATAATATATCCGAAAGGAGCAGCTTATGATAACTGTTGAAAATCTGACAAAATTTTACGGCAGCAACAAGGCCGTCAATAATATCAGTTTTACTATCAATGACAACGAGATCCTCGGCTTCCTCGGTCCTAACGGCGCCGGCAAGTCGACCACTATGAACATGATCGCCGGTTACCTTCCGATGTCCTCAGGTACTGTCAAGATATACGGTACGGATATCGTTGAGAACCCTGTTAAAGCTAAAATGAATATCGGCTATCTGCCTGAGATCCCTCCGCTCTATCCTGACATGAAGGTAAAAGAATATCTCTCCTTCTGTGCCGGTATAAAGCGGGTAAAGAACAAGTCCGAGGAGATTGAGCGCGTCTGCAAACTTCTGAAAATAACCGATGTTCAGGGCAAACTCATACGCAATCTCTCCAAAGGTTACAAGCAGCGTGTCGGATTCGCTCAGGCACTTCTCGGCGATCCCAAGTTCCTCATTCT
>OCTX012009959.1_pt1 | contig 10067 bp, 7 predicted proteins | sample 1539691 | NCBI WGS metagenome assembly OCTX01 (sample SAMN02144231, study PRJEB22623) | gut metagenome | biome: sheep rumen | host: Ovis aries | place: New Zealand | reverse complement strand
CCGTAGTACTGGGCGATGCGGTCCATCACGTCCTTCTCGCGGGCGAAGACGAACCTCACCTCCTTCGAGAGCGTGAAGAGCATCTCGTCTTCAATGCGCGGATCGACGAGATCGAATGTAGCGAGCGTGACGGAGGAATCGTCGGCCGCGACGGGGAAGACGTTGTACATGCGCGCCGTGGACGCCGGAATCGCCTCGGTGACCTCGGTGTCGATCGTCATGCCGCCGAGGTCTATCGCCTCGGTGTCCTGATAGGCGGCGAGAACACCGAGAAGATCGTCCTCGGAAAGAATCCCCTGGTCGAGCACCGCCTGGCGTATGGACTTGCCCTCGGTCTTCGCGGTATCGGCGATTTCCTGCGCGGACGCCTCGTCGAGATAGCCGTTCTGTACGAGAATCTGGAGAATCGGATCGTTCATCTCTATGCCATCTCCTCCTTGAGCTTGGCGACGACGGAGTCGGGATCCTGCGACTTCGTGATAAGCTCTTCGTAGGAAATCAGCCCTTCCTTGTATAGGTTCGTGAGAGAAGCGTCGAGCGTCATCATGCCGAACTTCGCGCCTGTCTGGAGATCGGACTTGATCATGTTCGTCTTGTTGTCGCGGATTCTCGAGCGGATCGCGTCTGTCGAAGTCATGATCTCGAACGCAGCGACACGCCCGTGCACCTCGCCGTTCGCATCAAGCTTCGGGAGGAGGATCTGCGAAATAACGGCCTGGAGGCCTGCGGCGAGCTGGGTTCTCACCTGCTCCTGCTGGTTCGTCGGGAACGCGTCGACGATACGGTCGATCGTCTCGGCGGCGCCGGTCGTATGCAGGGTTCCGAAAACCAAGTGGCCCGTTTCAGCGGCGGTAATGGCGGCAGCGATCGTCTCGAGGTCGCGCATTTCGCCGACGAGAATCACATCAGGGTCCTGACGGAGCGCGCGGCGGATCGCCTCCGCGAAGCTCGGCACGTCGTCTCCGACTTCACGCTGCGTGATTAGCGACTTCGCGGACGTGTGGTAGAATTCGATCGGGTCTTCAATCGTGATGATGTGGACGCCGCGCTCGTGGTTGATGACGTTGAGCATCGAGGCGAGCGTCGTCGACTTACCGGAACCAGTAGGGCCCGTGACGAGGATGAGGCCACGCGGCTTGAAGAGAAGCTCCTTTACGGTAGGCGGGATGCCGATCTGCTCGAGTGTCAATAGCGTCGACGGAATCTGACGGAGAACCGCGCCGTAGCGCTTTCTTTCCTTGAACACCGACACACGGAAACGCGTTCCGTCGGGGTGCGCAAGGGCGAAGTCCGCGCCACCGTTCTTCTCGACTTCCTCCATCTGCTCGTCGGTAGAAATCTCCCTCACGAGATTATAAGAGTCCTCCTCTGTCAGCGCCTCGTCGGAGAGCGGACACAGCTCGCCATGGACGCGGAGCTCCGGCGGCATGCGTGCGCGGATGTGAAGGTCGGAACCACCTTCGTCGATGGTGGCCTGAAGAAGCTCTTCCATATGTACGTCCATCTCAAATCTTCCTTTCTTAAATTCTACTTACTGACTCCTGACTCCTAACTACTGACTCCTGACTCCTAACAAAATCTCTCCTACCTCTCTCCAACTCCAACTCTGAACTCCAACTCCTGACTCCTAACCAAAATCTCTCCCACCTCTCTCCAACTCCAACTCTGAACTCCAACTCCTGACTCCTAACCAAAATCTCTCCTACCTCTCTCCAACTCCAACTCTGAACTCCAACTCCTATCAATCCGCATCACCCATTGTGACGCGCAGAACTTCCTGCAAGCTCGTCATGCCGCTCGCAACCTTGAGCATACCGTCCTCGCGGAGCGTACGCATGCCCATCTCGCGGGCGCGCTGGCGAAGAAGCGTCGCAGGCGCGTGGTCGAAAATGAGTCGCTGGATCGTGTCGTCGACCTTGAAGATCTCGAAGATGCCCTTTCGTCCCTTGTAGCCGGAACGGCCACACTTGTCGCAGCCCGCACCGTGGTACATGCGCTCTGGCACCGTCTTCGACAGAGTGCCAAGCATCTTCATCTCGCGTTCGGTCGGAGTGTACGCCTCCTTGCACTTCTCGCAGATCGCGCGGACGAGTCGCTGGGCCATCGCGGCGCGTAGCGCGGACGCGACGAGGAACGGCTTGACGCCGATATCGAGAAGACGGGTGACGGCCGAAGGCGCGTCGTTCGTGTGCAGAGTCGAGAATACGAGGTGGCCCGTAAGCGCGGCTTCCATCGCGATGTCTGCCGTTTCGGCGTCACGAATCTCGCCAATCATGACGATGTTCGGCGCCTGACGCAGAATCGAGCGGAGAGCCGCCGAGAAGTCGAGACCGACGTCCTTGTTGACCTGCACCTGGTTGATGCCCGACATCTGGTATTCGACAGGGTCTTCGACCGTGATGAGCTTCTTGTCGGGGGTGTTGATCTGGCCAAGGCAAGCGTAAAGAGTAGTCGTCTTTCCAGAGCCCGTAGGACCGGTGACGAGCACGACGCCGTCAGGAAGCTTGATGAGTCGCTCGAACGTCGCCTGGTCGTCGGTAAGGAAGCCGAGCTGCGGGAGGCCAAGCGAAAGGTTCGTCTTGTCGAGAATTCGCATGACGATAGACTCGCCGTGGTTCGTCGGCACCGACGAAACGCGCAGGTCCAGGTCCTTGCCGCCGACGGTTATCTGGATACGGCCGTCCTGCGGGATGCGCTTCTCGGAGATCTTCATCTTCGACATGATCTTGATGCGCGAGATGATTGCGCCCTGCAGGCGCTTCGGCGGCGAGTCCATCTTGCGAAGCGCACCGTCGATACGGTAGCGGACGCGGAACTCCTTCTCCATCGGCTCGATGTGGATATCGGACGCCTTCATCTTGATCGCCGTAGTGATGATGAGGTTGGCGAGCTTGATGACCGCAGAATCGTCGCCCGCCTCGTCACCAGCGGAGCCATCATCCTCGCCACGCGTCTGAACGTCGGCGTTCTCCTCTTCGGCATAGATCTTCGCCATTGCGGCGTTAACCTCGGCGCGCGGAGCTATGACGGCCTGGACGTCGAGACCGTGCAGGACGTAGCGAAGCGAGTCTATCGCATCGTAGCCCATCGGGTCGGAAAGCGCGACCGTGATCGAGTCCTCGTCGGCCACCACCGGCACCACACCATACTTCTTCGCGATGTCGGCGGGAATCGTCTTGACCACATCGTGGTTGATCGCGTCGGCATTTACGTGGCAGTACTTGAGACCGAACTGGTCCGCCACCGTGCCGAGGACCTCGTCCTCGCCGATTGTGCCGCCAGAGACGAGGACGTCAAGAGTCGTCTCGTTCTCGGCCTTCATCGACTTCGCGGCCGCATCCACCTGGTCTTGGGTCAAGAAGCCCCTTTCGACCAGAATCTGAATCACATACTCGTCGTTGCTTGTCATCTGTTGGCGAACATTATACCGCAATCAGCGCATAATGGCAAGTAGAGCCTATTTTGCCGCCTTGCGCTCCTTGACCTTGGCAGCCATGTCGGGAAGCTGCGCCTTGAGTTCAGCACCTTCCGCCGGGAAGGTCGCGACATACGCCTTTGCAAGCTTGTAGGCCTCCTCGGGGTCGGCCTCGCGCTTCGACTCGATCTCGCCCTTGATGTCGGTCTTCGCCTCCTCTATCGCGGCAAGGATCGACTTCGCCTCCTCGGCCTGCTTCTGCTGGACGGCCGTCGCGTTCTTCGCCTCGCCCTTCTTCACGGCCGCGTTGAGCTGCTTGACCTGCGCCTTGACGGGCTTCCCAAGGACGAGGCCCTTTTCCATCGACTTGAACGCCTGGAGCGTGACGCCGCCGCAGAGAGTCGGCATCGCGCCTACGGCGGCGATTGCCTTTTGCACCGCCGCCTCGGCCTCTTCGTGGCTGCGCCCGGAATAGACGACCTTGCCGCGATGGTCGACGACGTACATGAACGGCAGCCCACCGCCGCTTGACGGCGGATCCTCAAGCCCAGCCCAGTCGTAAATCGGGTAGGTGAGCTTGTTCGCGTCGACTAGTTCTTTCACCTTCTCGGGATTGCGCCCCTGGCAATGCGCACCAATCAGCATGAACGGCTTCGACTTATTGGCATTCCATAGCTTCTGCATCGCCGGAAGAAGCGCACGACAAGGTGGGCAGTTGATGCCCCACTGGTCGACCATCACGACCTTCCCCGCAAGGTCTGCTGCAGAGATCTTCGGGCCACTATAATAGTTCGAGTCGTCAAGCCCCCGCCAGTTCGCGGCGTTCAGGGAAAGCGCCGAGAGAGCGGCGAGCGCGGCAAGTGTAGTCCTGTTCATTCTTCGGTGTCCTTTCCTGTGTCTGAAACTTCGAAGATGGCGTAGGTGGGAAGGCCCTGCACGTCCTTGAACGGCTCAAGCTTCTTAAAGCCCTTCATGTCGTCGGCCTGAAGCCGAATGACAGTGTAGCCCGCAAGCGCTTCGCGAACGCGCTTGTCGGCAAGCGTCGTGCGCTCCATGGCAAAGCAGTTCTTGCACCAAGTCGCCCAGCAATCGACGAGGATCGGCTTGCCCTTCTCCTCCGCCTCAGCAAAGACATCCTCAAACGTCTCGGGCGTCGCCTCAACCGCGCCGGGGATTCCGTCGGACTTGGGCGCGGCAGATGTGCCGCGCGTCCAGCCCTTCCACGCGAGATAACCGTAGTACGCGGCAAAGAGCAGGACGATTACCGCGAAAACGCGGTTCACATGCTTCATCCAGGCGCCGGGCTTGGGAAGAACCTTCATTCCTGCACCGAGGAACGGCCACGGCAAGGCCATGCCAAGCCCGAGGACGAACGGAAGCGCGAGCGCGATTGCATTCCCTTCCGCGTAGAGTCGTGCAGTCAAGACGAGAACGGATACGAGAATCGGGGCGACGCAGGCACCAGCGAGGACTGCGGAGAGCGCGCCAAGGAAAAACGGAACGGCGAGCCCAGCGCGCGAGGCGTCGGGCTTAACGACTCCCGAGCGGAAGCGCGAGAAATCTATAGAGAAGAAGCCGAAGAGCGAAGCACCGAGCGCAACAAAGACGAGCGCAACGAAGACATTGAACCAGGGGTTCGACTGAATCGTCCCGAATGCCATGCCGCCAACCGCGGCGAGAACGCCGAGAACGCCGTAGGCGAGCGCCATGCCGAGGCCATATACGGCACCGCGCGCCGGCGACTTGCCGATGACGATCAAATTGACGGGGATCATCGGCAGGACGCACGGCGTAAGGTTCATGGCAAGGCCGCCAAGAAGGACGACGACAAGCGAAAGCCAAGTAAACGTCGCAAGTGCACCGCCTTCCGCTTCGCCGGACGCCGCATCTGGCGAAAGGAACGCGAGGAATTCGTCAACTTCCCGATAGCCAAGCAACATACGCGTTGCCTCGTCTGGAACAGACGCAGACGGCGCAAGACTCGCGAGAAAATCTTCCGGCGCATCACCTACGAGGCGGCATACGCCGTCTTCGCATACCCACATCTGGCCGTTGACTATGTTCGTCTCGGCGCTCGCCTGGGAAAGCGGCGCGACGGCGAACACGAGCGCCGCGAGAAAAGCGAGATGGCGCAACTTCACTGCGAGACCTTTACGGAAACTGTTTCAGCAAAGCCGGGCTGGCCGCCGCCAAGGAAGACGATTGACTCGCCTGCGGGAACAGCAGTCTTGCCGTCCTCGCCATAGACGAAAAACGCGGACTTCGGAAGTTCGATCGACACCGTCTTCGTCTCGCCGGGCTTGAGCGTGACGCGCTCGAAGCCCTCGAGGTGATGGACACGGCGATCGCCAGCCGCAGCAGGAGCGCGCACGTATGCCTGAACGACCTCGTCGCCCTCGAGCTTGCCGGTATTCGTCACGTCGACCGAAACAACTTTCCCGCCCTTCGACTCGACACGCGGGTTGGAGTAGGAGAACGTCGTGTAGGAAAGACCGTAGCCGAACGGATAGAGCGGCTCCTTCGTCGCATAGAGGTAGGTGCGGCCAGCGAGCGAGTAGTCCTTGAAGTCAGGAAGGTCTTCGTATGACTTCGGATACGTGATCGGGAGACGGCCCGCCGGGTTGTTCAGACCGAATATCGTGCGCGCTATCGCCTCGCCACCGCGCTCGCCAGGATACCACACGACGAGGACGGCGTCGGAAAGCTTCACGACGGGCGCAAGGTCAAACGGACTGCAACCAAAAACGACGGTGACAACCTTCGCGTTCTTGTGCTTCTTCCGCTGCTCCGCAAGATACTTGAGCTGTCCGTCGGGAATCCCGTACTGGAACCTGTCGGCGCCAGCGTTGTTCACGCTGCTCCCCTCCTCGCCTTCGTCATCAGCCGTAATGCCGAGGCACAAGACGAGCACATCGCTGTCCCAAAGCTCAGGATCGGCCGTGACGCGAAGGCCCGGTCCTGCAACGGAGAGAACGCCGGCGAGGACGGACGAGGGTTTGTCTGTGTAGCCGCAGTAGTTGCCGAGCAGCGCGACTTCGTCCTGCGCGCGAGGGCCGCCAACACCGACGCACACGAGCTTCGAAGCGTCGAGAGGCAGCAAGCCGTCGTTGTGGACGAGCACGAGAGATTCCTCCGCCATCTTGAGCGCAACCTTGCGATGCTCCTCGGTCGCGATGGACTCGGCGCCGAGATTGTCCCAGGGCGTCGATCCCTTGGGGTCGAACTGACCGAGGAGAGCGCGCGTCGTGTAGAGATGACGCAGGGGCTTGACAAGCCACTCGGACTTGAAGGCACCGGAAGCGACCTCGTCCTTTAGCGCCGAATACGTATCCTCGGAGCAGAGGTCAAGGCCAGCGGCAATCGTGGCCCGCGACGCCAAGGCCGCGTCCTTAACGGTCTTGTGACCCTTGTAGATGTCGCAAACTGCGCCCACGTCGCTCACGACATGGCCCTTGAAGCCCCATTCCCCGCGAAGGAGATCGGTCAAAAGCCACTTGTTCATGCAGCACGGAACGCCGTTGATTGCGCTATACGCGCCCATCACGCTCTCGACTTTTGCCTCGCAGACGAGCATCCTGAACGCAGCAAGGTAATACTCGTTCAAGTCGCGCGGCGAAACGTTCGCGCTGAAGCCGTGACGAAGGTTCTCCGGTCCCGAGTGGACAGCGAAATGCTTGGCGCACGCCGAGAGCTTGAGGTATTTCGGATCGTCGCCCTGAAGCCCCCGCGTATAGGCCGAACCCATGATGCCGCTGAGATACGGGTCTTCGCCGTAGGTTTCCTGGCCGCGTCCCCAACGAGGATCGCGGAACATGTTGACGTTCGGGCTCCACACAGTAAGACCGCGGTAGATGCGACGGTCGTCTTTCGCCGTGAAGAGGTTGTACTTTGCACGCGCCTCGGTCGAGACGATGTCGCCAACCTTCCTCATGAGGTTCTTGTCGAAAGAGGCCGCCGCGCCCATAGACTGCGGGAACACGGTGGCAAGACCAGAGCGCGCAATACCGTGCAGCGCCTCATTCCACCAGTGGTACTTGTGGATGCCGAGACGCTTGATTTCGGGCGAGTCCATCATGAGCTGACCAAGCCGTTCCTCGGGCGTCATCTTCTCGATAAGCCCGTCGGCCTGGCGAGCCGCCTCTTCGCGGCGGGCGTCGTCGGGGATTGCCTGAACCGACAGGACGAAAACTGCAGAGCAAATTCCGGCAAATGCGATGTTCTTCATGCGACGATCTCCTTGTGCGCCAAGTTAGCGGGTCTTGAAACGATACTCCGTCGTGCTGCGGAAGGTTTCGCCAGGGCGGAGAACCGTAGACGGAAATTCGGGATGGTTGGGCGAGTCGGGATAGTGCTGCGTCTCAAGCGCGACACCAGCAAACTGACAGAGGTTCTTGCCCTTCTCCTTCGCGGGGAGCTTGGTCGTCATGTTCTGCGCGCCATACATCTGCATGCAGGGCTCGGTCGTCCAGACCTCGAGGACGCGACCGGACTTGGGGTCGCTCATTTCGGCGGCGAGCTTGCTGTCCTTGCCGTTCAGGACGAAGTTGTGGTCATACCAGTTGTCCATAGGCTTCAAGCTCTCCTGCGCCGCCATCCATTCGGCCATCGAGCCGATCGGGCGCGCCTTACGGAAGTCAAAGCCAGTGCCGTCAACCGCCGCGTCCGCCGTCGGGATGAGCCCTGCATCGGTCTGCGTATACTTGTCGGCATTGACCATGAGAAGCTGGTCGAGGACGTTGCCGCTCGCCTCGCCCGCGAGGTTCCAGTAGGAATGGTGCGTCGGATTGATGACAGTCGGCTTGTCCGTCGTCGCCTCGTACTCAACGCGCCAGATGTTCTGAGGAAGGACGGTGTAGGTGACCTTCATCGTGACCGTGCCGGGGAAGCCCATATCGCCATCGGGCGAGACGAGCGTCAGCACGAGGCGCTTCCCGTCATACTCCGACGCCTTCCAGACCTTGGCGTCCCAGCCGTCGGGGCCACCGTGGAGGTTGCAGTGACGCGGCACGGGGTTGGTCTCGTTGATCGGGAGCTGCCACTCCTTGCCGTCAAGCGTGAACTTGCCGTTTGCGATGCGGTTGCCGTAGCGGCCAATAAGCGTACCCATCGAGAAGCCGAGCGTCTCGTATTCCCCGACGGTGTTCCAGCCAAGCGTGACGTCCGCAAGCTTCCCCTCGCGGTCAGGCGCCCAGCAGCGGACGAGGCGGCCACCAAAGTCGGTGATCTCAAGCGTGAGTCCATCGGGACTCTTCAAGGTGTAGAGGGATGCCTTCTCTCCGAATTTCGTCGTGCCAAAAGGCTTCACGTCATCGGTGTTGCAGCAGCAGCCGGCCATAAGGGCGGCAAGAGCCAGAAACGATAGCTTGTTCATTCCGACAGTTCTCCTTTATGAGTTATGAGATATTTTACCTAATTCCGCCGAGAATTGAAAGTGCGTTGCGGGTCGTCAGGGCGGCGAAATCTTCAAGCTGCATCCCACGCAAATCGGCGAGGAACCGCGCCGTATGGACGAGAAACGCAGGTTCGTTGGGATTGCCGCGCATCGGAACGGGCGCGAGGAATGGCGAATCCGTCTCTATGAGGAGACGGTCGTCCGGCACGATGCGGACCGATTCGCGGACATTCTCGGCCGCGCGAAACGTCACTATGCCAGAGATGGAAATGTAGAACCCGAGGTCGAGAAGAGCGCGGCAAAACGGTGGCGTGCCGGTGAAGCAGTGGATTATCCCCTTCGACGGAATCTCGCGCAGGATGCCGAGTGTATCGTCGTCCGCGTCGCGGGTATGTATGACGACGGGGAGACCAAACATGTTCGCGAGGTCGAGCTGCCGCGCGAAAAGTTCGCACTGGGCATCACGCGTCTCTGGCGAATAGTGGTAGTCGAGCCCTATCTCCCCTACGGCGGCGACGCCAGTGTAGTCGAGCGCAGGCAGTTCCTTCCCAGCCTGGTCGCGATCCCAGCCAATTGCGCGGCACTCAAAGCCCTCCGTTCCCGCGTTTAGCGACTCACTCCCGCCGACGGCCATTATGCGCGTCACGCCAGCGGCCTTGGCGCGCTCAACGGCCGCGGCGGATTCGCCGCGCGTCCCCTCGAAGTGCGCGTGTGTGTCGAAAAGCTCCAGCAACTCAACGCTCCGTAAGCATTATGGAGCGGAACTTCGCGATGTCGTCGTCGGTAAATCCAAGGTCGCGCACGTACTTTACAACAGACTCCTGGATCGTGTCGGCGGGATAGTTCTTCACGAATCCGCTGACGAGGTGGTCGAACAGTTCCTTGTGCCTGAACCCGGTGCGACGGTTCCAAAATCCCGTAAGCTCCCAGTCAAGATACAGGATGTCTTCGTCATAGCCGAGCAGTGCGCCAAGAATGAACGCGACTGCACCCGTGCGGTCCTGGCCCGCAATGCAGTGGAAGTCGATTGGATAGTTCTTCTCGTCGAGAAACACCTTGAACACATTCGCGAACGCCGCCTTGCCGGACTTCCCCTGCATGCCGCCGTAGGCACTCGACGAGTAGTGGAACCATGTAACGGTATCGCCAAGCGGCGAGCCCGTCATGCCGTAGCACTCGCTGTCCGAACGAAGGTCTATGTCGCTCTTGATGCCAAAGCGAGCGCGGATGTATGCTCCGTTCTCGCCGTCGACACGGCTC
>OCTX011557078.1_pt1 | contig 10069 bp, 5 predicted proteins | sample 1539691 | NCBI WGS metagenome assembly OCTX01 (sample SAMN02144231, study PRJEB22623) | gut metagenome | biome: sheep rumen | host: Ovis aries | place: New Zealand | reverse complement strand
GTTCTTAGTAAATACTGAGGAAAGAATACAGTATTTGTAAGAACCTTTTTCATTGCAGATTTTTTGTCTTTGGCGCCATTTGAGTAATATGGTCTGTAATCCAAGACCGTGACGTCCAATCCCATTTCCGTGAGATAGCTATATAAAGAATATGCTTGTAGAACAGAGCCAAAATTGTTGTTCTGGCTATGAAGTGTCACTAATAATACTCTCATTTTTTCACAGCAGAAAGTGTTCCTCCACTTTCTCTCCTTTTATTAATTTTTTTTATAAAGCCTTCGCTTTATTACCTGTACTATAGACTTCAAGTCATTTCCTGCCACAACTGTAAAGAGTATAATGGCTATCAAAGAAACTAAATAAATATGATAGTCAAGCCCCACCATGATTGCCTGTACCAAAACAATAATAGTCAGCATGACTGTTTTCTTTATTTGAAAATCTATGCCCATTCTCTTTCTTAGATCTGCTAGGCGTAAGAAGGATACAATAAAATAAGCTGAAACCGTACCAATTACTGCGCCATAAGCGCCTACCATTTTAATGAATATATAATTTAACACTATATTTACAACACTAGCAATATTCGATGTTAACATAATGTATTTACTTTTCTTTAATGCACCATATAAACTTCCTGTAAAGTTGGTTAGCGCCAAAAATACTGCACTTACAAGAAGAAGAGGTACAAAGCGCCAGGATTCAAAAAACGCTTTCCCAACATATACCGCCATAAAGGGCTTTATTATTGCGATTATGAGAATCGCAGCCCCATAAATAACAATACTGAAGTACTTAAAAACACTTGAGTAAAAGCTTGTTTCGTTTGATGAATCATATTCTTTAATCGATGCAAGACCCCATGCTTGTGAAAAAATGGATGTTACAACATTGATCAAGGACGGGATCTTTGAAGCAGCTGTATAAATCCCCAGCATTGCTCCACCAATCATCCATTCAATCATGATTTTATCTGATGAATGAATAATCCACCAAGAGACATCATTGAAAATGAATGGAAAAGAATAAACAGCCATCTCTTTTAATAACGTCTTTTCGAATGTAGCAGCTTTTAGATCCTGCCAGGTTCCTCCTAAAACAAAGGCCATAATTGATAGTAAAGCATTTGAAACAATTGTTGAAAGAAGATACCCTTGTATACCAAGTTTAAATACAATCAGTAACAGCACATTGCATCCAACAAGAGCAAGTGCCTGTGCAATACATAGTATAGAATATAGTTTGTTCTTGTTCTTGACTTTTAAATATACAAGGGAATTTGATCTTGCAAAATGGGCTATTACATATGCGCAAGCATACCATTTCCAATCGCTTATTGGTCTATAAAGGCCTACTATTGGAGTTAAAATAACAGTCGCCGTGCTTCCGAAAAGAAATACAATGCATGTACAAAGTAAAGAATTGTTCTTTTTACCTTGTATCAATCCGTATCTCAAAAGGCCATTAAAAATAGCTAGAGACACAAACGGCATCAATAAATCACCAATCGTAAAAACCAAGTCCGCTATGCCGTATTCGCTATCGGTTAAGACATGAGTGTAGATGGGTAACAGAAGAAACAGAACCAGCTTCGATCCAAATGCACCAAGTGCAAATATGCCCATATCGCCAAGCAATTTCTTGTATTTTTGATTCATATCTATTCCTTCTCAAGCATATAGATAATACTGACAAACTATCAATAACCTTAGTCTATATATAAAAAATACGGATTATTTGGAGTTAGCTTTTGTCTGTATGTTATATTCAAAACGATGTAACCGAAATTTTGGTAGAATAAATATCAACATTAACAGTAAAAGAGTTCCATCTGTCCTTTGTCTTTTTAAAAAAATTGATTACCACATAATGCTTTATCTAACTTAAGAATGATAGAGTCATGAGATCAGGTTTGAGTAATCCTTCCAAACACTGTATAGGTCCCATTCCTTAATGAAATAACGCTTCTGTTTGTCTTTCTCTAAAAGCAGACAGTTCCATTGAAATGTGATGTACTATTTTGATTTTCTGATAGTATTACTGATAAGCTTCTGAAGTACGTAGATTACTCCACATACAAGTAATGCCATTGTCACTGCTGATATATATCCGCTCATTGTTCCAGCCATAACACATGTTGCCATACGAATGTATATATAATTATAAAAGAAGACCAAATAGATTGTATTTGGTTGTTTTAGCTTCTCCTCAATGAACAATGCGATTCTCATAAAAACGCAGCCAAAAATCGGAGCAAGAAAAAAGCCAAAGTAGTTATATCCTTGATTTGAGATTTGAAGCAGAAGACCATTACTCAAGCCTTCTTTTCCAAAGAACCATGAGTTGTACAGCACTGTTGAAGTATTTTCATTAAATAGTTTTGCGATAAAATTCAACCCCATAAAAGGTCTCACGATATCATAAATAAATGTTCCAATTGTATACTGTCCTCTCAGAGTATCTGTACACAATAAGCCACAAGCAACTGACTGCGGACCCAAAAAATACATTTCAACAAATGATTCAAAATAGTGTTCTCGAATCGATGCCCCTTTCAAGACTTCAAAATACGAGCTATGATTATATACAGCAAATACCCGATAGATTGTCATTCCTAAAAGAACAACGCTTGCAGCAGTCAACAATATACGTTTTATGCTATTCTTATACTTTGGAAAACAAATACATAGACAGCAAACCACGGCATATAATGTGTATACAATATTTGACCGACTTTCACCATTAATAATACATACCGCTATTAACCCCATTATTATTCCTAAATAAACATATTTTTTTTTCCCAGAATTATCATACCGATTTTTAAAATAATCAAAAGTTATAATGATCCCACAAAGGAATGCATCGTATGTAAGAGTAATCAGTCCAACAACGAGAGAGGATTTGGAATTTGTTGTTAATGCTCTGACTTTTTCTGCGTTCGATTTAAGGAGAAAAAAGTTTATACTTCTATTGATTTCAGGGACGGCAAAATACAGAAACAATCCAACAAAAAAAACAATAAATAATGCTATTTTATCGTTTCCTAAAGGAATAAGGCTATTCTCTTCTTTGTTGTTTTTTTTTCTCGTTTTATAGTAAAAAAACAGAAAAATAGAGAGAAATAAACATTCATATGCGATAAGAAGCACCGACCGAGCTAACAAAGACATATCCTGCGTAGAAAAATGATAAAACCCCACATATTTACAACGTGCTTCATAAACCGGAACAAATACGAGTCTTAAAAATTCAACAATTTCAAACCATATTACAGTCTTTGATTCCGTTTGAATCCTAAGGGGTGCGAGAATAAAAATATAGCACAAGCCAAAAGTAATTGGTAGCAATGCTAGCAGCTTATTATACTCATGAGAATTATTCGTAATAGTGATACATGATACTATAATACAGGATAAAAATATTAAAAAATCTCGTCTACGAACCAATACTTTTCTTTCTGACATTATTTGTATCCTTCTTACTTGAGATGTTTCCAAATATTCCTCATTTAATCCAGATGCCGTCATGCGAATGCTTTCCTAACCTCATTCTCCCAAATGGAATTGTCATAAATCACAGTTTTAACAAATGATTCTCCATTCTTTTTAACCTGCTCATCTTCCGTTGCAAAGCCTAAAATAGAATCTTTTGACGCTTCATCATCTAGATCTACAGCCACTCCGAACCCGTTTCTAACGGCCACTTCTTCCATATATGTTCCTGGACAAACTAAAATTGGAATGCCTAATATCGCAGCATAATATAATTTGTTCGATAGCGCATAATCGAGAAGTGGCGTGCCAGAACCATACAAATTAATTATGAAATCTGTTTCCACATAAAAATCCAATGTCTGCTCAGGAGAAAATCGATCATGGAAAAACGTGTTCCTAATACCTTCTTCCTCGCACTTCTTTTTCAGCAAATCCGACCCAACACCGATATATCGAACAAGGAATCTGTCATCATTTCCAAAATACCTTAGTATTTTCATGTCTTGTTCAAAGAAACGTATAGCTCCGATAAATGAAAGAACAATACGAGAGTCGGTTCTCTCATTCTTGAATACCTGTCGTTTTTTATTGAATGAGCATAATTCATCTTCTGAAAGCTTCGGTGAATTGTGTACTACAACATAATCGTGTTTTGGCAAAAATGATTTATATGCTCTGGAAGATATAACAGCTAGTTTTGATTTTTCTATAACTTTTCTTTCTTCATTATAATAATATCTATTGTATTCTTTAAAATAATCCCGAATATCAATTACATACTGTTTTTCATATTTATGTAATAGGATCGATTTCAACAGTACCGCAACATTTCCAGATAATAAAACAACTGTATTATAATCATTTTTCTTAAGAATTCTCGTCGCAAAACGTTTAAACTTCAAATAGCCGATTAATTTTGTGGCCTTTCCACAATTTTTAGCAACTTTGAAATTCAATGCATAAGCGCTTTGGGCGCCATTTTTTTCTTCTACGCCATAACGATTCCAGTAGATAATATCGTACTCGCAATCCAAAAGGTCTACATACTTAGAAAGATATGGAATACCTGAAAGATTCACAAGTGAGACGAAGCAGATCCGTTTCTTCATATCGTACATCCCCATTTTAAATCCATTTTGCTGTTGTATTATTTGTTCGCTTTTTCCAATGAAAAAAAACACGATTCTAAAGGAATGGAAACCAAGAATCTGGCCTGGCGTAAACAAACATCCCGAAGTTGAAAATTGTCCAACAATGCGGTAGATAGGAGCTTCCAGCCCTATAGTCGAAGCAGAAAGCCTGTTATTATCTTCTTATGTAAAGAGCCTTTCACGGAATAAAACAGCTGGCTCTACCCTGACCAGACAAGTGGCTCCGTCGCACAGTAATAATCATAACACTTTAGTTAATCCATTTCCGACAAACCAGACCTTGTCCAAGTGCCCTGGATCACACTTCTGTCATGCCTTGCCGACACATGCCCTTTCATCTTCTAATCTTTTCCATATAGATGATATTGTCGTCACAATATCGATATGTTTATTACTAATTCAATTAATTCTTCATATTTGCATCTTTTTCTATTCACATTATCATCGGCAATGAGTAATATGATTATCGGTTTTAAATTCCTTGATACTTATCTTTCTATTTCAGAAATCACAAGTTTCTGTTTTCCGGATTTTGTTTTTCTCAGACTATCCACCATGCGAATCTCAATTCTTATGTCGTTACCAAATCTTTCTCGTAGTTTATACATAAGTTTCTTTTCTTGTAGAGATGCATCATTTTTAAGTATGATATTGACTACTATTGCATCATAGCTTTTCTGAACAATCTGACTTGTAATTATTTCTGGAAAATCATTTATGATTAAGCTTATTGCAGCAGCACCAACCCTTGTTCCATTAGGTAATTCGACATACTCGTTGCTCCTTCCATCTAGACCTTGAACCAATCTTCCATATTCATTATGAATTCCGTCTCCTGGTACGATCGCCAAGTCTCCTGTATCATAGCGAAGAAGTGGCATTGCATAATTCGTCAACGTAGTACCTATTATGCTTATGCCTAATTCAGATGTCTTAACGAATTCTACACATGCAAAATCCTCATCAACTGAGAGACTTCCATCTGGATTCTCAGATATATTTGCCACTCCTTCTGTCAATCCATAATGCTGAATAGGTTTTACTCCAAATGCTTCCTTAATTACATTCTCTTGCCATATATATAAGTTTTCTGCACCAATGCTAACATGGTCTAGCTTAATCGAGATTCCCATATCAATCATTTTCTTCGCCAAATCAGCAATCACAGACGGGTAGCCATGAATCCATTTAATACTATTCTCTTCTAATCCTCTACAATACTCTCTAACATTCTCTTTTGTAATATGATATCCACTAAAGTACACTTGATTACATGGAGAGTTCATTCTCCAAAACGGAGCCTGAGTTTGTTTAAGCGGGACAATTACTTTTCCGCCAAAAACCCCACAAGGCGTTTCAAAATCTATTCCATTTCTTATGCGATACCTCCACCACACTGCCCACTGTTCAGCTTCTTCGTCATTTGTCGTAACAAAGCGTAGACCAGCACCTGTAGTTCCGCCAGTTGGATGAACTTTCGTTAATCTTGAATCAAATTGAGTCGAAAGAAAGTCTCCAATATTCTGTTTGACAGTATCCTTATTCAAAATTGGTAATCTTTTCAAATCATCAATCGTTTTTATCGAACTTGGATCTATGCCTCCCTCATTGAATACTCTCTTATAGTACGGTACCGATAAATAACAATGATGTATAATTCTTTGGAGTCTTTTATCTCGTTCTTCGCATATTCTATCGAACGACCACTTATCGTGCTCGCAATACTCCTTTAGAGCATTTTGAAATGTATTTCCAAATCTGGTTCTTTTTATTCTTTTTCCTTCAAAATAACATGCGCAGTTTTGCGCCCAAATAGGGAGCAAATTATAAACCTGCATCTTATCCATGTGTTTCCTCCTTGTCAGTGCACCAGTATCGCTTTTTGCATTAGCGTTCTATGATAATGCCCCATGAGTTTATTGTGACAATTCAGTTACCTTCTTCGCCGCAATCAGAAGTCCATGGCTTTTAAAGGCATCAAGAATTGCAGTGTTCTTGACCTTTCCTTTAATAACGTCAGCAATGAACTTGTATTCTGCGGCAAACCCCTTGTCCTGCTTCAACTTCATCTTCAGAGTCTTGCTAGACCCGTACTTGTGCATCTTCACATAATTATCCATCTCAAAAACAGAACCATTCGAAAACACACGGAGTTGCTCCTTAGGGTACTTCTTGGAACCCATGGATGTGTACACCACATTTCCAATCGCCCCAGATGCAAAGCGCAATGTAATCAAGGCGTTGTCTTTGTTCGGGTATGCCGGATTGCTGGCATATGACACTTTGACGTCCGTCAGTTCGCTTCCATCTAGATACTGTATTGTATCAATGAAATGGATCGCTTCACCGATTATCCGGCCGCCGCCTACCTTTTCGTCCTGCGTCCAATGGGAACTGGGAATCATACCGGCATTGACGATATAATCGTAAACTGCAGGTACTTCGGTAGTATGAAGCTGACTACGAATGTCCTGGATCAGCGGGGCGTATCTCCGGTTCATTCCACAGAATAGCTCACCATTGTTCTGTTCATAAGCTTCCTTAATCTGCTTCAGTTCTTCCTCTGTGAGACAAAGGGGCTTCTCACAATACACATGTTTACCAGCCTTAAGTGCTTCAACAACAAACTTACCGTGTGTATTATGGTTTGTCGTGACAACCACCAGGTCAATGCTATCATCCTTAAGAAGTTCATGATAATCATTCGTTGAATACTCGAAAGGCGTGGAGGAAGTTGCCTGGGAAGCACCGATGCCACCAGTTGTTGCAATCCCACGGAAATGGAACAGGCCTGTTCCACTCATGATCGGAAGTAGAGTTGAACGAGCAAAGTTACCTGCTCCAATAAGTCCTACGTTAATGACTCCATCCTTCTTTGCCTTTTCAACCTTGTGGTCAATCTTTGATGCCCACTTTTCAGGATAATCCGCATATTTCAGCAGAATGCCAATATAACGCTCATGGTTCTTGTTGGTTGTGATAATCTCGTATGCATCCTGAGCATGATCGAAGTCGATTACATGGGTAATGATATCTGAAATTTTTATACGTCCTTCACTAATCAGGCGCACAAACTCTTCAACATTCCTGCCCTCAGTGAATCGCACATAACCAATAGGATAATCAAACCCCTTCTCCTCGTAATCAGCATCATACCTACCAGCGCCGTAAGACCTGGACAGCTTAAAAGTAAGCTCACGCTCATAGAAAGGACGCCGGTCGATATTCATCTGCGTTACACCGATCATAGAAATGATCCCGCGATCACGAGTGATGGCAGAAGCGAGATCCATCGGGGCGTTGCTGTTTGTGGAGGCTGTGATAATAACCTTGTCAACACCTCTTCCCATTGTGAGGGATTTCACGGTATCAGCAGCGTTATCATCGCCGGAGTTTACAAACGCCTTAAGGTTCGTACCGGGCATGGATTTATCAGAGATATCAAAGCCAATGACATCACACCCATAGGCATCGAGAATTCGTGCGCAAATATGACCAAGAAGGCCCATACCGATAATAGCGACAGTTTCTCCGGATACCACTTCCGCCTGATGAATACCTTCCAGGGCAATACCACCAAGTGCTGCAAATGCATATTGGCGGACGTCAGTATCACCTTCCGGAATTTTAACAAGAAGATTCTGGTTTACCCTATTGACTTCGCTGTGGTATGCCTGACCCACCATTGCTACGATGTCGCCAGCCTGGACTTTTGTTACGCCTCGTCCGCATTCGACTACCTTGCCTACACCCGTATATCCCATAGGCATCGGCTCAGCAAGCTTATTGAATGCTGATTCTACTGTGGTGAGAATCCCATCCGTGGACATTTTCTCAGTAACTTTTTTCACCTGGTCGGGGCGTTCAAGGCACTTCTGAATCAGATTCTTCCCGCCAAATGATGTCAGGCCTCTTTCAGTCCCAGCGCTGACAACACTGTACATCGTTTCCACGATAACAAAGTTTTCCTTAACTGTTGGCGCTGGAGCTTCCATCACTTTAACAGAACCATCATTTACCATAAGAAACATCTGTTTCATTTTCTTTCCTCCGAATAATTGTTCTTTGTCGTCAGCAACTCATTCAGGTCTTAGCTGAGCCAAGATGAATTGTATGCGTCATTGTTCCTCTGTTGCTGTATCTGTAGCAAGTTATATCTTGTTTGATTCCGTAATCTGGCGCATAAGGATGCTTTGTCTCCTCTTTTTTTGCAGAAGCCTCGAGATTTACAGGTGCTGCAATGTGGACATATACGTCGAGTCTGGACCCAGGTGACTCATCTGATATCACAATACTGGTTGGTTCGATAGAAATATTCCGTATGCATTTTCTTTCTTTTACATCCGTCATTTCCATCGTGATGGAGTTTTCTGATACACCAAGAACCTTTGTACTGCTTCTCTTAGCTAATCGAAATGCTCCCCAGCACTGGCTTTGTTCTACTCCCTCGATCATAACCGTGTTATGCGCAGCCGTAGAGCGGAAGAAACTGCGTTCTTTGCACTGATAAGCATAGGTTCCACAATTTACCACAACTGGTTTCCCGTCACAGAACAGTTCATAACTCATTGCATCACAGTGTGCATGACCAGGAATATACTTCGGACCCGGCTGTCCAGCATCAACAACTATCTTCCATACTTTGCCTGCTACGGTCTTTTGGAAGATATAGAAACCGCTAGCCTTCAGTTGCCCCTTGAACTCTGGTTTAAATCCTAATTCTCCTGCTACTTTGACAAGCGCATCAAGGCTTTTCGCGACATTGTTACCACCATCATTGAATAATGGTACGCGCTCAAGACCATCTTCAAAACTGTAGGCAACATCCAGCATCCGCTGTAAATAGGATTCAATCTCTGGATCTTTCCGTCCAACGTCTCTTAAAGCCACAGCTATCCTTAACATACCCTCAAAGATAATCTTGTGATACATTGGACTGAGTTCAAAATGCATGCCGTCAGAAAGGATTTCTTCTTTGCACTCCTTCTTAAAATTTGAAAGAGCCTTCTCGAAAACTGCGTCATCCTTAAAGAAAATAGATGCCATCACAAGACTTTTCAGATCCTCAAAATAATGATTCCCTAGGATATCCCTTTCCAAATGAGCGGATAAGTATGAATACTGATCATGAAGGGAAAGTATGAACTTTTTCCTAAAATCCTCCGTCAACATTTCAGAGGCATACTTATACCAGCTAATCCATGTTACGATGCGAAGTGCGGTTGTATAGGATGCCCAGGCTGGACTGCTTCCTTTTGGATTGTTCTCGATCCAGCCACTTATTATCTGGATAGTCTTGTCCAAATACTTTTTATCCCCTGTGTCCTTCCATGCCTTTATGAGTGAAAGCAGATATTCAAAATAATGAAGGTTGAAATTCCAAAGAGCAGATTTATCTTCAAATTCCCATTTGGATTTCCA
>OCTX011727827.1_pt1 | contig 10071 bp, 7 predicted proteins | sample 1539691 | NCBI WGS metagenome assembly OCTX01 (sample SAMN02144231, study PRJEB22623) | gut metagenome | biome: sheep rumen | host: Ovis aries | place: New Zealand | reverse complement strand
ATATCAGCAATCACACCACCAAGTGCCCCTCCAGCAAATGCAAACACAATTCCTTCAGGTGTCCTTGCCCACGGTAATATAAGTGGCGCCACCATACCAGCTAATAAATGAGTTTTAGTTGTCATTAGTTTGTACCTCCTTAATATACTTATTACAATTCCTTATACATCAAAATTTCGTCATGGTAAGCACCATTCTCTAATAAATATGCATTATGTCGATAACCAGTTTCAACGAAACCATGTTTCTTGTAAAGACCTAACGCTCTATAATTATCATCCATAACTTCAATATCTATTTGCTTAAAGCCAATTTCACGTGATAATTCAATCGTATACTCCAACATAGCATTAGCAATACCGAGTCCCCAGTACTTCTTAAGTACAGATATTGATAAAGAAGCTCGATGTTTTACTTTTTTAAGATCAACAAACGGACAAACATAACAAGTACCCACGACTTTACCATCTACAATTGCGACCATTTCACACTTCTCTGAATTTATTAACCGTCTGACGATTACTTTTCTTTCATATTCAACATCATCGTCAACTTCATCAGTACAAAACACCGAGTTAAATGTCTCTCTTACCGTCCTTTTCTTATAGGCTACCATAGCTTCGGCCATAAATGGAGTAACAGGCATTAATGTGCATTTTTTTCTGTTTTTCAATCTTAATGTTCTCTCTTCAAATTTCATATGTTAATCCCCTTTTTATAAAAAGCTTATCATAAAGATGAGTTATAAATTAGACCTTATTGGTGGTAATCAATAAAAATTTTTTATTTTTTTTAAGTTTTCTTCAAGAGAATCAGTCAATATTTTTAAACAATTGCTACAAAAATCAGTAACTATCGGTCTACATTTTCCGAATATTTCATTTAAAATACCATCATCTTTTTTAATTTTTTCACATAAATCTCCTTTCATCATTTACATATTACAATCTGTTAGATTCAATATATTTCTGCATGTTCTCTATATCTGCTTTATCTTGCTTTATTTCTTCTTGTAAACGTGCAATCTTTTTTTCACACTTCTTTATGTTATGCATCTTGCTTTCAATCGCAGATTCTAAAATTTCCTTTTTTGCTCTCTTATTCTTTTGTCTTAATAACTGCTCATAAACCATAATAGGAATCCCAATTTGCGGAATAAACATTAGTGGTAATGCATACTTAGGGGTCTTTTTTAAAAAATCATTTAAATGCTTTTGACTAACATAATTTCCTTCAAACTTACTATCCATAGAAGATTGTAGTTTCCCATCTCTAATCCATCTTCTTACTGTTTCCGGATTAATTCTTAACATCTCCGCTATTTCTTTAACAGTATAATTTTTCATATATAAACTCTCCTTGCATGAATCATACTACATATTATATAGCACAGCTTCTGTAGTATGTCAACAAAAATGTAGTATTGATTTATTTTGTTGTATTGATATAAATTGTACAATACAACGTCTGTTAATTTAATATTTTTACTAAATATCTAAAAAAATACAATAAATATGCCTCCAAATATATAATTAATCAAAAAACTATCATTTATCTTATACATCTAATCTAAAAAAATTTAATGCACTATACCTTTTTAGGTAAGCCTTAATATCAGCATGTATGAAAATATGTCTATTATTCTTTGTTAATGAAATAAAAAACAAAGATTTACGACCAAGTTAATGGTAGTAAATCCTTGTTTCTTATCAACGTGACTGGTTTAATAACCCATTCAGCATTTCATTAATCAAGTCTTTAAATATTTAATTTACATCTTATATATTTTTACTTTTTTCAAATTCTCCTACTATCTATTTACCGCTTTTAAATTTCTATTATTTCTATACTGATTAATTGCTATCAAGAATCTATTCAATTCAACATTTTTTCTTGAAACAATCGCATTCAAGTAACATATTGGATACGACTCATATTCTTCCTTTGAAACCAAATTATTAACCTGTTCGTATTCAATTGTTTTATAAAATTTTAAAATAGATAAATCATATTTCATATTTTTATCAATATCAAAAATATTCATTGCAAATTCATTTGGTAACATAGTCAAAAAGCCTTCTGCAACTACATTTAAATGATACTTAGATACCGGAGCGTAATACTTAGTTTTCCTGATATTTACGGCATATTTTAAAAGTGCTGTTTTTAATATTTTTCCTTCGAAAATCATAATAAAACTATGTCCCACAAAATTTGATACATTCAAGTAATTTATACACACATATCTATTAACTGTACAATCAAAGAATCCATGTGAAATGGCAATTTCAAATTTCTTTTCATTTTCAAATATTAAATCTATAATTGGGCATTCATCTTCACACTCATCAAAATGCGCATTAGCAATAATTTCTTCTACTGCTATTTGTCCTTTATAATGATCATAAACCAATACATGATCACCTATTCTTATATCCTCTACATTCTTTATTGTACCATCGCCCATATATATTGCTGTCCCCTTAACAAAACATCCATCATCCTCCTCATGAGAAACACTATATGTTTCAGTATAATCATCATCTTCATCATAATCATCATAATTTCTACTAATACTCTTTGCATATTTGCTCTTCACTCTAATAATATTTTTTAAAACGTCATATGATTCTTTATCTTTAATTTTGCCATAATAATCAATTGCTTTCATATAATCCTTAGTTACACCGTAACCAAATTCATACATTTTTGCCTTACAAAAATTTGACTTATCTGTACTAATCTGCATTAGGCAATTCATTGCGGTAACATAATCATTTCTCAAACAAAATAAGATTTCCCCCTTTATTTCCTTAAAATGTCTAGTCATATATTTTTCTTTTATTAGATAATCACACATTGTAATAAGCATATAACCTATTTTTCTTTTTTTCTCTCCAGAATCATTATCTCCCTTAGTTTTTCTTATTTGCGTAAGCTTACTAAAATATTTATCAAAATATTCATCTGCTAATTTTGAAATCGCTTTTATATCTCCTATTGATGCAGCCATTTTAATGTATGTTTTTGAATTTTTACCTTTATAATTAAGGCATATTTCTGGCACAACAGCTGATAATAATCTTTTCTCAATATTTTTATCCATTAACTCCTGATATAATTCAACCAAATATTCACTTGCGTTACTGTATCCCAACATCATACTTCTTACTAATAAATCAATTTTTTCACCATCTGTTGCAGCTACACCCTTAATAAAATATTCCTTTCCTGTCGAAATATGGTTTCCTAATAAATCTATATATGATTCAGCCTTTTCTATAGATATATTTTTTACATTCTCATTTGCTATAATAAATTTAGTAAAATACCAAGTAGGTTCATCCTTCTCCATAACAGTCATTTTATTTCTCTTGTTTTTGCATAATTCAATATACTCCTCGGCATATCTACCTGCTTCGGAATCAACTTCCATAATCTTTGTAGCCCACTTCCCAGCGTGTTCCCAATCCTTACACTCTATATAATTAAAGTATATCTCAAACAACATACTCTCATAACCAGAGAAATTAAATTTATAATCATCAATTTCCCATTTTTCTATAAGATTTTCTAAATGTATTCGAAATTCTCTTGTTACATCGGTAATTTCTTTAACTTGGTTTTCTAATCGTTTGCGTCTTGAAGCCTCTGCAATACGTATATTTTTCAATGTCTCTGTTTTTTCAAAATTACTTCTTACAATATCATCTGTTATAGCATTAACTGTCATTTTACATTTATTAATTTCTTGCTTATAAAACTTTTCTATAATTGATGAAATATAATCGCTCTTTTCCAAATACCCATAATTTAACGCTCCTGCCATCTTTATAATATTCTCAATTAAATCTTCATTATTTATATTAAAATCAAAACTATCAGATATATATTCATTTATACTCTTATTATTACCTAAAACCACTACAACGTCATTAATTTTCAAAGGAACATGAACAACAAAAAATTTAATAATTTTATCTACTCCTATTCCTTGCTTTTCTCCTTCTAGAATTATAGATACCTCATCATCATCCACTTCCATTCGTTTATTAAAATGATTAACAATTTCTAGTTTATATTCCCCCTCTGTATGACATATTACCACCGGTACTCTTGTTACTAACGACAACTTATTTAAACACTGAAAGTCAAAAATCATTTCTCCACATAAATCAATGATTTCTGTATTATTTTTTCCTCTAAAAGAATATACACTTTTTCCAACAATCTCAGGAATTATAACTGCAATTTTCACAGCACCAAGTAATTTTTCGTATTCTTGTTGTATTCTCGGAGAATCTGGAAAATCAGATTTTTTTAACAATTCAAGTATTTTTTTTGTCCCATATACATCATTATAAATTATATTAAAATCCTCTAAATATTCTGATGTTTCACCATCACGCATAACCCTAGAACATGCAGATAAAAATAATTTAGAATCCATTTATACACACCCCTCTATTAATTGTTTTACATTTTCGTTAATTTGATTACACAAACCATTATATTTTTCCAAACAAATATTACACTCTTCTATTAGCTGTGACCTACTTTTAAATAACTCGGTAAATGATTGTATTTCGAAAAAATTATCTACATCTTTTATATAATCTAATATTGAATTCACCACTTCTTGCTGTTCTTCTATTATATTCCATAAACTATTACGCATATCTTCTTCAAGCTTAATAAAATCGTCCAAAATATCATTACTATGTATATCACTATCTGAAACCATTTCAAAAAATTTATCTATAAGATTATCTCCATATTCTTTTTTATATAACGATGAATATGCTGTAATTCCAAAGCATTCAGTGCTTAAATACTTTTTAACGGTTTTCTTCGCTTTATCAAGAATCAATTCAATATCACTTTCTGTTTTTATATCCGCTTTATTAAATACAATAAGTATCGGTGTTTGAATTCTTAAACTATCAATAAAATCTATGTCATCAACCGTTAATTCTCCATTTTGAATATCAATCAACCAAATAAGATAATCTGTTATCTTTAACTGATTAAACGCACGTGTTTTATCCGAGAAATCACTTATTGCAGAACTAACCTCATCATATTTTGTATACCCTGGTGTATCTAATAATACAATTTTTTCATTTATATCATATTCAGGCGTTGAAATAACAATACTCTCTATAAATGGAGAAAAACCTATCTCATATTTTTCATAAAATTCATGAGTCAATGCCTTCATAGATTCTTCAGATAATATTATTTTATATCCATACATACTGTTTCCAGTTATCTCTGAAATATTGTTTTTCATAATATATGTTGGAATTGAAGTTGTCGGACTTTGTGATTCCGGCAACAAATCTCTTGTATTAGCTATAGCATTTATAAACTTCGATTTTCCAGAACTAAATTTTCCTCCTAAACTAACAACCGTTTTATCAGATATTTTTATTAATTTATATCTCTCCATCAATCTATGCGATAATATTTTAAATCTTTGATAATAATCTAATTCGTTCTCAATAGTTAATGAACTAGAATTTTCAAATATTTTTTCAATAAGAATATCTATTTCAGATTGATTCTCTTCAATCAAATAATCTGTTTTCAATAAAGAGCCCATTAATTCCACTGCCCTATCACTATCTGCAATATACATATTAGAATCTGGAAGGCTTATATCTTTATATTTATCTCTTAAACTCATATACTCTTTCTCCATTAATTATATTTAGAAACTATTTTCTTATAATCAATTATTTCATTTATAAATTCTGCGTACTTTTTAATATACTCTTCCTTATTTTTTATCTGTAAAGTCAAGTTTTCCAAATCACCATTATTTTTTTTCTCAATCTCATCAGCAAAAGATACAGATTGAACTTCCATCATTTTCGTAATTTCATCTTTGCATCTATCAAGTTGTTCACACATATTATTCTTAATACTACTAAGAATACTTGCCTGCACGCTTCTTAATCTATGAACATCATTGTCAACTGCGCTTCCAGTCGGAAAAATACTATTAATCTGATCAATAAACTGATCCGTACTTATTTTAACTGATGGTATCTGTATACGATTAATAACTGTTGAAAGTGGAACCAAAATATCATCCTCATTATAATCTCCATTTTTTTCGTGAAATACCTCTAAAACAACCTCCTTAATACTGTTAGATAATTGTTCAGCATTAAAAAGATAATTAAAATCATCATTTATCACTTGTGATGCCTTAGCAGCATATCTTTCAACATTAATCTTTACTTGCGCCGTACTTGCATAATAATTTGTAATAGTTATCGTCTGAACATCCTTCTTAAATCCAAATAATCCATGACTGTATGTCTCCAATTCTTGACGAGAACGCGTCTCAATTTTAATATTCTGATAATTTTCCAAAATATCTATTATTCTATTCTTAATTCCATTAATCCTCTTCACACTATCTAAACCCGCATTAGTAAATAATGCTGAAAGTTTTCGTCTTGAACGATTAATCGCCTCATTAAACATATTATATTGATCTTTTAATTCTTCTAAACTATTCTGTTGAATTTTTGTACTTTTATCTAAACTTTCATTATGAATATCATTTAAAATAAATAAAATTGCTCTTGCTAACGAAGCTATTTCATCCCTACTTTTTTCCATAATAATTTCTTGCTTATTAATTCTTGCTTTAGCAAATTCGTCTTTTATATCATTTATTCCTGATATTTCTTTAAAAAATTCAGCATTATTTTCTACTCCATCAAATCTTTTTATCAAAAGATTATGTATATGCGCCTCTTCTTTATCAAACGCTTCTCCTCGTTCTATTTTTTTTGCTATAGAAAAACATATAGAAGAAATATAAAAAGGTTCCTTTTCTTTCATATTCACAACGTTTTTATCTGCGAATTCTGATTCTAACACCGACTTTATACTATTCTGAAATTGCTTATCGTATTTATCAATTGAAGTCTTACATGCCACACTAAATTCTTTACTGTTTTCATTTAATATTCCAAAATCAAGCTTACTACCAACAATCACAATATCACGCACATTACTAGAAGGAAGTGCATGGCTCATTAGTCTTATTGTATTGGCATCCATAAATTGACTACACGGAGATAACAAAATAACAACATCACAATCACGCAAAAACTTTTTTGTAACCATACTTCTTGATACAATAGGGTCGTTTAATCCCGGAGTATCTATAATTTCCATTCCTTCTATTATTTCATCATCAATTCTTAACTCCGCCCATTTCACAATAGGAGTATAAATACCATCACCCGCAACATAATCTTTTAATTGATTTCTTTCAATACTTATAGGATCTGAATCTAACAAACTAAGATCAGTATGTTTTTTTTCTGCCATTTGATATAGTTCATACGCTGAAGCTATTTCATCTGAAACATGTGCCCCCTTCCTAAATATATTTTTTTCATAACTATCTTTGTCCATTGGAGATTTTCTTTCACTATGATTATTAGCAAAAACTTTATTTTTATTACTTTCTCTGTTTGACTCATTAAAATCATTTATATATAAATTGTACTCACTTTCAAGTCTCGACTTGTATTCCTCTGTTTTTTCTTCTACTATATCCCAATCTTCTTTACTATAAAAATATATTGTTGCGCCTTCTTCTTTTGAATATGTAATTTTGGTTAATGCAGCTGTTGTAGATGTAACCGCTTTCGGTATAGGACCATCTCCATCAAAAATACATGCATTCAAAAAAGAAGACTTTCCTGCCTTTACTGATCCAATAATTCCTACGCATAACACCCTATTTTCATTTGTCTCTCGTTCAATTCCACGTTCTATTTCATCTACTTTGTTCTCTAATTCATACTTTTTATTCTTATCAAATAAATCTGTTTTAGTCTCTAGATTATTAATTATCGTTTCTAAATCTTTTTTTAATCCATATGCTTCTTTAAGTTCCATATTATTCCTCCCCAATCATTGTATAAACTCGAAGTTTTTCAATATCCTCCTTGTACATTTTTTTGTCTTTTCCAAAATCATCCGTTTTCTTTTCTTTTTTAATTTTTAGTTTTTCCAACTCATTTTTAATACTTCCTATTTGTTCCTCGAGTATATTTTGCATCTCTTCAATTATTTTCTCTTGACTATCATAAGCAGCCTTTTCTATTGGATTTCTAAGTTTAGACTTGACCTGCGGAATTATAACAGCTCTATACTTTTTCTTAATTTTTTCTCTTTCACTTTCTCCAAATAATCCCTTAAATAACTTTATAATTTCAGGCAAAAAAACTATTATTAACTCCTCTGGTACAAGTATCCCATCTAACAGGGCTCCTATTCCCGTTATAATATGATATAATTTATTATTACTCATTTTTTCTTTATCATTTTTTTTATCTATTTCAGCATTTCCCAATTCCTCAGACTCATCTGACATTTTATAGAAATTTCCATCTTGAATGTTTTCCTTTAATTTATTGGACAACGATTCAAATATTCTATCCAAACTTTCTTTTTCTTCTAAGGTATTAAACATACTTAAATCTATTAACGATACAACTTCATCAACTTGTGTCATTGCAAGATTTTTAAATGAATTAACTAATACCGGACGTATGGCTTCCATTATAATAGCATTTACAGCTACTTCTCCTCCGTTCAAAACTGCATCGGCTATTGCATCCGAACTAGCATTAAGAGCTCCCTCCACCTCATCCATTATATTATCGGTAGCGTTTTCATAATCATCCTTTATTTGTGCACGCTTGCAGTCAAAAGATTCTTTTAATGTTTTCTCCATCATTTCATATTTATGTATAGCATCATCTAGCTCAAATGTATCAAGAAATAATTTTTCCTGCAAAATATTAATTGTATTTATCATTATCATTGCTCCATTTGCAATTAAATGTTCAATTTTGTAATCAAAAGCCATTTGTGCACTAAATCCATTTATAATATCAACAAGAGTATTTCCAATTCCAACATCAAATTTAGAAACACAATATACAGAATAATCTAATCCAAACATAGCCAATGTATTTTCAGCCGCTTCTTTTATTCTAATAACATTATCTGGAATTTGCTTATCACATTTGTTGATCAAGATTGCCACTTGGTTTGAATACTTACCTAATTCTTTTAAAAATGTTAAAGAAATCTCATCTATCCCACCTTTTTCTGCATCTATAACTAATACATACGCTGAACCAGTACCTAGATAAGAAGTCAGTGCTTTATTATGGTTTTCTATTCCTGAATCAAATCCCGGCGTATCCACAATAGTAAAATCAGAAAGCTTCTTAAGATTATCAGCCTCACAAAAAACTTCTACACAGAAATCTCTCGAATTGTCCACCATAGACCAATTTGAAACTTCTTTTTTTTCACCGTCCTGTGATACAGTTACAATTTTTTCTTTTCCAAAATGTAATTCCGTTGCAATAGCCGTTTGAGCTAACTGGTCTTCCTTTAAAAAGTCGTCTTTTTCAACCAACTTGTTTAACAACGCACTTTTCCCCGCACTAAAATGACCAACAAATAATACATTTACATTAAAATATTTCTTTTTTACTTCTATTTCTTCAACTATTTTTCTAAATTCATCCTTTTCATATTTAGATGCTATTTTTTTCATTTTCTCAATTTGTTCATCATATTTTTCTCTGTTTATCATTATGTTATACCTCCTCATAAAACATTATTTTTCACCCAATAATTTGCTTTACTACCTATAAATGTCTTTTTAACTACTCACTTTAATTATATTCTTTGATTCACCCATAGTCAATCTTTTTATATGCATTATGCATATAAAAATCTATTATTTTCATAAATTATTGTTCATTTTGCTCAATACGAAAAATATATGAAAAGGACGCACCACTAGGAACGTCCCTTTATAAAACAATTAAATTTTTCTATAATTTTAATCTTATAGTCTAATTACAATTCCCAAAAAACATTTCATAAATTCTTCTACCTGTCTTGATTCATGAATACCCGTCTTACACCAAATGGCAAAATGCTCACAATTATTAAAAAAAAGACTATATTCTGTTTCTCCAATTCTAGCTTTTGCTCTTTTTACAGTTTCCT
>OCTX012220705.1_pt1 | contig 10073 bp, 7 predicted proteins | sample 1539691 | NCBI WGS metagenome assembly OCTX01 (sample SAMN02144231, study PRJEB22623) | gut metagenome | biome: sheep rumen | host: Ovis aries | place: New Zealand | reverse complement strand
AAAGAGTACATAGCTCTTCGACTGTATGCCGTTGTTATACTGTCCCTGAATCTCCAGCGAGCCGCTGCCGCTAAACAGCAGTTTTCCCTTACCGTAGAGGGCACTCTTGTGGTCTTCTTCCTTGCCGTCAGTGAGCTTGTTGCTGCCTGTCAGCACGATATATGCGTCACCCTTACCATCCAGGTTGAGGGCTGTCGACTGACTGTTGGTGATGTTGGCATCGTTGAGATTCACTTCATAGTCGGCACTGCCGCTGATGGTCAGCGACCCGTCTGCCGTTGTGCCGCTCACCACGTAGCAGATGCCTTGAGTCTTTCCGTGGTCGGCAGTGATGTGCTTGCCGTCAGTCACTGTGATGGTGACACCATTCTCCGTCTTCTCCGTAGGATTACTCATGTCGATGGCTACCTGCGTGGTAAACTGCTGGTTTTTGATATTGTCAGCCTCGTCAAAGTAGGTGGCGTCAGCCACTGCTGTCGGCTCTGCAGTTGTCTTGTCGATAGTTACCTCGAATTCACTCAACTCGCCACTGGCTGAGGCGACTGTTCCGGCGCCGCCATTACCTCCGTTTCCCCAGTTGTTGAAGTCGCTATACAGGTCGTTGGCATTGTCTTTCAAACAGCTGGACGACAGGACCATTGCCGCCAGCATCATAAGCATGTTTGTTTTCTTCATTTTTTTGTAATATTTTGTAGTGTTTGTTATTTCCACCACAAAAGTACAAAAGAAAAGCCGGCTCGCGAAAAATATTCAGCGAACCGGCTCTTTTATTCGGTAAATACCCGTCGACTGCCATCAGGCTGCTCCTCGATATGCACACGGACGGCATCGTCGGGCAGCACCTCTTCTATTAACTCAGGCCACTCGATGAAACAGAGGGCGCCAGAGTAGAAGTAGTCTTCGTAGCCCATGTCATAGACCTCTTCCAACTTCTTGATGCGGTAGAAGTCGAAGTGGTAAATGGGAACCTCTCCTAACCTCCCCCAAGGGGAGGAACTAAGCTCCCCTCCTTGGGAGGGGTTGGGGGAGGTCGTATACTCGTTCACGATGGCGAAGGTGGGTGAGGTAATCACGTCCTCCACACCCAGTTCTTCACAGATGGCTTTGACGAAGGTTGTCTTGCCTGCCCCCATCTTGCCGTAGAAGGCAAAGACGCGGTGGTCGCCAATCTGATTGATAAACTCGCGAGCAGCCTCGCGGATATGTTCAAGGTTTTGAATTCTAATGTTCATCTTTTTCTTCCTTTAAGGGTTACAATGGGTATAATCATCTCCTCCATCGAGATACCCCCATGCTGGAAGGTGTTACGATAGTAGGACACGTAGTAGTTGTAGTTGTTGGGATAGGCGAAGAAGTCGTCACCCGTGGCAAAGACGTAGCTCGTCGACAGGTTGGGTGCGGGCAGATGGGCCTTCTGTGGGTCTTTGATGACAAAGAGGTCCTTTGAGTCGTACGCCAGGTTCTTGCCCAACTTGTAGCGCAGGTTGGTGTTGGTGTTGCGGTCACCGATAATCTTCACAGGATTGGTGGCGCGGATGCTGCCGTGGTCTGTGGTGATGAGTACACGGTAGTCGCTCTGTGCCAACAGACGGAACAGGTCGGCCATGGCGGAGTGGCGGAACCACGACAGTGTGATGCTGCGGTATGCCGACTCGTTATTAGCCAGTTCGCGCACCATCTTCGACTCAGTACGGGCATGACTGAGCATGTCGATGAAGTTGAAGACCACCACGTTGAGGTCGTTCTTCTCCAGCGTGTTGAACTGTTGCAGCAACTTGTCAGCCTCCTGCGAGGTGTTGATCTTGTGATACGAGAAGGTGTTACGCCTGCGGTAGCGCTCCAGCTGCGTCTGGATGAGCGGTTCCTCGTTAAGGTTCTTGCCTTCCTCCTCGTCCTCGTCGACCCACAGGTCAGGGAACATCTGTGCTATCTGTACGGGCATTAGACCCGAGAAGATGGCGTTGCGGGCATACTGTGTGGCGGTGGGCAGGATGCTGCAATAGACATCTTCGTCGATGTCGAAGAGGTCGCCAATCTCGCGCTCTAGCATCTTCCACTGGTCGTAGCGGAAGTTGTCGAGTACGATGAGGAACACCTTCTCGCCTTCGCTCAGTATGGGGAATACCTTGTTCTTAAAGAGTTCATTCGACAGCACCGGGTGCTCTGAACTCCCATCTTTTCGCGAGGAGTCGGGGGTGGCTTTCATCCACTCCAGGTAGTTCTGCTTGATGAATTTGGCAAAGCCGCGGTTGGCCTCCTCTTTCTGCATCTCCAGCATCTCCGTCATTTGCGAGTCTGTGGCGCTGAGCTCCAGCTCCCAACGGACCAGCCGCTTATAGACGTCAGTCCAGTCCTGCCATGTGCGGCAGTCCATAATTTGCATTGACAACTGTTGGAACTGTTGTTGATAGCCCGTCTGCACCGTCTCAGTGACAATCTCCTTGCGGTGGATGTTCTTCTTCAGCGTCAGCAGTATCTGGTTGGGATTGACGGGCTTGATGAGGTAGTCGGCAATCTGCTGGCCGATAGCCTGGTTCATGATGTCTTCCTCCTCACTCTTTGTCACCATGACGACAGGCACCTGCGGTGTCATCTCCTTGATGCGCTGCAGGGTCTCTAAGCCGCTGAGTCCTGGCATCATCTCGTCGAGCAATACCAGGTCGAAGGTGCGCTTCTTGCACTCCTCGATGGCGTCAGTGCCGTTAGTCACTGTCACCACCTCGTAGCCTTTCTTCTCAAGGAAGAGCAGGTGAGCGCGGAGCAGTTCCATCTCGTCGTCAGCCCAAAGTAATAATCCGTTTGTCATATCTGCAGATTTAACTGATTTACAATTTATCTATTTGTTAAAGCTCGTTCTTACTACTAGAATGAATACGTGAGCGAATAGAGCGAACAGTACTTTGGCTAATGACCATGATGTGTTGTAATTGCTCATCATTCTTTCCAATATGCTCTAAAACTGCAAAGAATATGTATTTTGACGATAGTTGCCTATAGTCAATCTCCATGTGTGCAATGAAAGCCGCATCAATGGTGCGATAGTATTCCACACAATCTGTGAAGTCGTTTCTATTCCAGCGCAAAGTAGTACCACCCGCCATTATCTCTTCATAGTGTTCGCGACCGTTTTGTAATAGTGCGTTTTGCTTTTTCTGTAAGTCGGAGATTTTTTGTGTTAGTAATTCTACTTTTTGGGCATCTGCCTTTCCTTCTTGTTGAATAGTCTTAAGCTCATTACGATATTTCTCCAACATCTGTCGTGTCTCTTCATGTTGCTTTTTCCCCTTGACATTTCGATAACTCAGATAAAGTGTAGCTGTACAGAACAAGAATAACAAAGATATGATGATGAAAAACCAAATAGCATTTTGTTTCTGCTTTTCGCCTGCTTGTTGTTCTTGTTCAAATCGGTCTTGTAATCCTTTGATGTCTTCCTCACGCTGTTTTGCGGCTATACTGTCTTTTATGGCAGTTATCTGCATGGCAATATTGCATGCGGCTTTGTAGTTTTCTTCCTCTTGTAGGCTTTCGTATCGGGCTTGCAGTATCTCAACCTTCAGATATAAATCGCTTGTCTGTAAGGCGTTTTTCCACATATCTTCAGCTTTATCCCTTTCTCCTTTTATATAGTATACGCGAGCAAGTCCTCTATATGTGTATGCAGTAGGGGCTATGGTTAAAGCTTTATTGAAGTATGCTTCTGCTTTTTGAGTATCTTTATCAACAAGACTGATACCTATGTTGTTGTAGAAAGTGACTTTATTCTTGTCGGGGAGATTCTCTACAAGTGGAATGCATTTGTCTAAATAGAATTGTGCAGAATCCATGTTGCCAAGACTCTTATAGGCAGAATACATCTCTAGTAGTGAATGAGCAATCTCTACAGGTTCATTTAACTGATATGCGGTTTTTAATGCAAGATTACTATATTTCAAAAAAAGTTCTTCTTCTTTTGCCTTGAAGTTGATGACGGCAAGATTGTGATAAATATGGTTCGCTAAGCCTATTTCTTTTTCATTATTCTTTATCAATGCTTCAGCTTCTTTTAGTGCAATACATGCATTCTTCTGCTTGTTTAATTTATACAAAATATATGCCTTGTCGAAGTATACTTTTGCTAATTTCTCGTTGTCGTTGATTCTCTTGTAATATGGGATGCATATATCATCTAATGGTTTTACGGAATGAATGTCCTTTGAAAGTCTTATACTAGTTCTAATTCGAAGGAACCAGTAGTAGGCCAGGCATTCTTCATCTTCGATAGTCTCTGGTGTTATCTTGTCTAAATGTTCTAATGCTTTTTGATCTTCTTTGTTAGTTGAGAGGCTGTCAATTTCAACTAATTGTTGCTTTAGACTGTTCTGATTACAGCCTAAAGTTACCATTAGTATCGTTAGAAGTAGAAATGTTGCTTTTCTCATGATGGTTGCATTATCTCATGCAAAAATACGATTTTTTTTAGAAAAGGTAAAAAAAAAGGTCGTAAATTATGCTAAAATACTCATTTCGGTTATCATTGGCGTTGCAAAAAGTATTGTTGCATAAACGTTGCGTTTTGTGCAATAGTCTGGAATGTAGTAAGATAGATGCGATTTTATTATGCAATTGGTGGCTTCTGATGCAACGTAAAAAACTTGGATTTAGCTAATTCTAGTTCTAATTTTGTGCTCGGAATTCCAACAAAATTTTCAATTAATAGTTCAAAACTATGGAACTTTGAGTAAAATCGATAGTTGTTTATGAAAATAAGACATTATTGGTTACTGATGACTTTTTGCTTAATTGCAGCTTTGGTATTTATCGGTGTTGCATTGTGTATATGGTTACAGATGTAGACATGTATAATTAAATTGGCATTATTATGAAAAAACTAATGATTATGATGTTGCTGGTTTTGGCGACAAATGATGTTCTAGCTCAAAAGAGTGAAAAGAACAATGCTGTATTTAGTGGCATAAACTTTGAGATGAAGACGATTTATGGTCTAAAACAGCATAATATGCAACCAATGAATTTGGACATGCAATTGAGTTTTAGTTATTCAGACCGTCTTTCGTTACAGGTCATTGCAGAAAGAAACCTGACTCTATTTGATATGGATGGAGGTAAGCAGTGTATAGATGGAAACTTGCTCGGAGGTGGATTGGCATATGTGTGGATGAAAGACAGTCATTACCGCTATGATGTTCGTCTGCAGATATTGAATTCCTTGGGAAGTCCCAAACTCAAACAGACCGTCTATGATTTTGGAGTTAATTTGTATAGTAAACGAGAGGAACGTAGCATTTCTCCAGTGATGGGTCTAGGCTTTCGTTATCAAAAATCTCATACAGCAGGTATCCGAGACTGGTGTGGATTCTATGCTAGCGTTGGTGTTAGGTTCTAAATCCTATCTCCAGAAATCGTCGTCAAACTCCATATAACCATTGGTTTGCTGTAGAGGAGCATCATTGAATAAGGGATCATTTGATGGTTCTTGAATCGGTGACTGCTCCTCTTCCTCCTCCTCTTGAATAACGCTTTCGGGCTCATCAAGGAGTGGTTCGGGAGATACATCCAATGGCTCCAACTTTTCTTCGAAGAAAATCTCGTAGTCACGATAGCTATACGTGCTGCCCAGCAGTGGCAGGTTCTTCTCGCTGATGATGACGCCACGACAGGGGTGTAGCATGTCGGCCATTGCCTTGTCGCCATACAATTGGCGGGCATACTGGCGTGCCTCGTCATAGTTGAGGAATCCGCTAATCATCATTCGTACCAGTCCGAGGGCGTCCTGTTCGACATTGATGTCGAAGTTGCGCACTAGGAAGTTAGAGAAGTTGTATTTAGCCATCTCGTAGAGCAACTGGTTGTGATTCACCGAGTCCGGCTGATAGACCAGCATAAATACGTAGTTGGCATTGCGTTCGATGGTCAGCGTGTCGTTGCGTGTGGAGTCGGCAGCCATGTCGACTGTGCGGCGTGACCATACGTCGTCGATGTCAAACTTGCCGCCGTGTAGAGTCTTGCCTTCCTGCACACCGCGTATAATCATGCCAGCCATCTCACTGACCTCGCTTTGCGGGTACTGCTCTACCACCTGCTTCATTCTCTCTATGCAGTCTTTAGACTGTCCGTCGTTCAACAGGCTGAGGCCCTCGATGAAGAGGAACTTCGGACGGTGCTGACCCAGTGGGAAGCGCTTCTCGGAAATCTCTGCGTTCGCCTTGACCTCTGCATGGCGGTTGGCCTTGAAGGCTTCGTAGGTAGCGGCATAGATAGAGTCTTCTATATGTACGCCGAAGCGCTGGTTCTCGGCAAAGTAGGGGTCGGACAACAGGGTGGTCCAGTCGCTCGATGGGAAGTCGCTCTGTAACATGGCCAGACAGTGGTTGGCCTCTGTGGTACGTCCCAGTCGGGAGTATAGCAAGAAGAGATGATACCATGCCTCGTCGTTCTTCTCATAGTCCGCATACTGGCTGGTCAGCCTGGTCAGCGCCTTCTCACTGAGTCGCAGGTTGTCGAGCTTGTCTTTGAAGATGATGCCTGAGTGGAACAAGCCGTCCTTGATGAGGTTGTCACTCTCGGCCTTCTGTTCGTCGGTGAAGGGTATCTGTGCCAGATAGTATTCGCGCTTGTGCGGGTCGTTGGCGGCACTGTCGGCAGGTTCTTCGCCCTCTTTTCCTGCGATGGAATCGCTGGGCACTGTTGCTCCTTGTCTATCCGCCATTTCGGGCATCTCCGACGTCTCTATGCTATCCGTACTCTCCGTGCTCTCAGGCAGTAGGTTGACTACCGTCTGGTTGACACGCTGCCAGTGGTCCTTGTTCTCACGCTTGCCCCATTGGCGCTGGAAGGTCTGCTTACCTTGGCTGACAGCCTGCGGGTTGTAGAAATACCACTGACCAGACTGTTGGCTGGGAGCTGTTGGCTGCTGACTGTTAGCCCTTCCCGGACGGTTGTTCATTGTCCCGTTCCTGGCCTCCTGCTGTTGCAGCGTCTTCTCAGCCTCTTCCTCCTCCTTGGCTCGTTGTTCTTCTTTCTCTTTTTTGATAAGGTCGGCAATGACCTTGTCGATAATCTTGTTGCGCTGTTCTTCAGACATCAGCGCCAGACGCTGTAGGGAGTCTTGCAGTTCTACGGCACTGGTGTGGGGCACCAGCTCGTCGAGCACCTTTGAGCGTTCGTCCAGCTGTTTGTAGTCTTTGCGGTCTTTGTCCAACAGGCCGATGGCCTCGCCGTAGCAGCGCTGGGCGTCGGCATATTTCTCCTTGTCCCAATAGACATTACCCAATTTCAGCAGCAGCACACCTTTCTCGATGCCTAAGCGGGTGGCTTTCTTGCAGCCTTCTTCGTAGGCTTCGATGGCATGCAGCGTGTCGCGCTGGGTGAGGTAGACGTTGCCGATGGCGTAATAGACCTGGTCCAGGTAGTCCTTGTTGTTGTCCGAACGGGCCATGCGTCTCAGCTTGCTGATCTTTCCTTTGAAGTCGGTGGCGGGCATCACCTCGGTTTGGGCAATGCGCGCATTGAACTCCAACTCGTAGGGTGGGTTCAGACGTATCACGTGCTTGTACGACTGGTAGGCCTCCTGCTTCTGGTTCAGCAGTGTCTGTATCTGTCCCATCAGGAACCATTCGCGGGCTTTCTGTTTACGACGCTTCTCGTGCTTGATGACCTTACGGAGGTAGGGCAGAGCCTCCTCGTAATGTCCGGCACGGATGTTATAGTTGGCCAACGTGTAGTCCCAGTCTTTCTGGGCGCGATAGTGGATGCTGTCGCGCCGCTGTTTGGTGATGATGTCCTCTGCGTCGTAGAGCCAGTCCAGTTCGGTATAGCTCTTAGCCTGCCAGGCACGCGCTATGCCGTTGATGGCGGGCTGCGTCTGGTAGAGACGCGACATGTAGGAGAAGGTGGCTGCCGCCTCTTCAAACTGTCCCTGCTGAAACTGCGACTTGCCCAGCAACAGCCAGGCGTGCCACAGGAAGGGGTTATACTCTCTGCGGTTCAGCCACTCGATGTCTTTTTCCGTCTTGCGACGTCCCTTGTTCCACTCCGGACGTTTCTTGATGCTATGGAGCTTGATGGTCTTTTCTGCTTTCTCGATGGCACGTTCGTAGTTACCCTTTCCCAGTTCGCGGCTTTGTTTGTTGGCGACAGGGTAGAGGGGGATGAGTTCCGTACAGTTGTCCTTGTTGCCGTTCTCCTTTTCGATGTTACCCTCAATGAAGGCCTGCGAACCATTATAGTACGTGTTGTAGCGGGCAGTGAACGACTGCCAGAAGCGGCTCTTTGCCGTATTGTTCTTCGTAGAACAGGCGCTGAGGAGTAAGATGGATGATGTCAGAAGTAGTATGACCGATGTGAGGTCGTGATGGTGGCACTTCTCCTCTTTCTTTCTCCTGATGTCTTCTTTCAGCTCTGCTAACTTGCAGTCTGTCTTGCTGGTGCACGATGCACAGTCGCCCTCTTTCTGGACGATAGGCTCGTCCGTACTCCCTATTGAGGATAGGGCAGCAATGGCTCCAAGTACCACAAGCGATATGACGACAATCAGTAGAAATTGCATATTTTTAATTCTTCACTCTTCACTCTTCACTTCATACCCAGCGGCTTTGAGATGTTCCCAGTACTTAGGGTACGACTTGCTGACAACTTGTGGGTTGTTGATGCGCAGCGATTCCATGCGGAAGGCTGCAGGTGCAAAGGCCAGCGCCATGCGGTGGTCTTCGTAGGTGTCGATGGCTGCATCTGCCTGTGGCTCGCAGCGTTCGCCATCCCAATACAGCTCACTGTCGTTCTTGTCATGGATGACAAAACCCAGTTTGCGTGTCTCGTTCTTCAAGGCCTCGATGCGGTCAGTCTCCTTGATTTTCAGCGTCGACAGTCCGCGGAAGTAGAAGGGCACGCCCAGCATCAGACAGCACACCACAAAGGTCTGCGCCAAGTCGGGCGAGTTCACAAAGTCGTATTCCAGACGCGGCACGCAGTGACCGCAATGGCGCAGTGTCACCGTGGTGGGCACGCCTTCCTTTGTCGTTCCAAAGGTGCTCTTCACGCCCAGCAGGCTGAAGATGTAGCGCACACTGCTGTCGCCCTGCTTCGAACCGTCCATCAGTCCTTCCAGGCGTAGCACGTTGCCTTCCTGCTTCGACAGCGCCATCATCTCATACCAGTACGAGGCGGCACTCCAGTCGTTCTCTATGAAGTAGGAACGCTTCTTGTAGGCACCGCCAACGGTGATGGTGTCGTAGGCGCTCCAGTCTGCGTCAGCTCCAAACTCGCGCATCATCCATAGTGTCAGGTCGATATACGGACGCGAGATGAGGTCGCCCGTCAGACGTAGCGTCAGACCGTCGCGCAGACACGGACCGATCAGCAGCAGGGCAGAGATGAACTGTGAACTGACGTTGCCAGGCACTTCCAGTTGTCCGCCTTCCAGCTGGCGCCCCTTGATGCGCAGTGGGGGAAAACCCTCCTCGTCCATGTACTCAATGTCGGCACCCAGACGGCGCAGGGCATCTACCAGGATGTGGATGGGACGATGCTTCATGCGCTCCGTACCCGTAATGACGTGTTCCTCGCCATTGCGGGTAGCCAGATAGGCCGTCATGAAACGCATGGCGGTTCCTGCCGCTTTGATGTTGATTTCATAGGGGTTGGTCTTCAGCGCATTGACAATCACCTCTGTGTCATCGCAATCCGACAGGTTCTCTGGCAGCATGTCACTGCCCGACAGCGCATGAATAATCAGTGCGCGGTTCGAGATGCTTTTCGACGCCGGCAGTTGCACCGTCAGGTTGAGTGCCTCGGGGGCTGTTATGTTATATTGCATGTGGTCCTTACTATATATAAATATGTATTATAACGTTACAAAAGTACGAATTATTTGGTAGACGACCAAGGAAATAACAATAATTATCAATCTTTTCTGCAAAAAGTGTGTGGAAAATTTGCACGTTTCAAAAAAACTATGTACCTTTGCACCCGCTTAACAGCAAAACGATCGGGATTTAGCGCAGTTGGTAGCGCACACGTCTGGGGGGCGCGAGGTCGCTGGTTCGAGTCCAGTAATCCCGACAGAAAGAAAATCC
>OCTX012088982.1_pt1 | contig 10074 bp, 6 predicted proteins | sample 1539691 | NCBI WGS metagenome assembly OCTX01 (sample SAMN02144231, study PRJEB22623) | gut metagenome | biome: sheep rumen | host: Ovis aries | place: New Zealand | reverse complement strand
GCGGGGGCGGGGGAGCCGGTAGCTCATCATGCGCGGGGAGAGGCCGAGTTCCTTCGCGGCCTCGGCGTGGTTCCCGCCGTGGCGCGCGAGCGCGTCGTCGAGGATGCGGCGCTCGAACGCGGATATCTGCTCGTCGAGCGTGAGCGACGAGCCGCCGCCGAAGGGATCCTCCGCGAACTCGTCCTTCTGCACCGCCTCGGGCAGGTTGTACGTCCGCACGACCTCGTCGCGCGCAGTGAGGACGGCCCTCTCGACGCAGTTCTCGAGCTCGCGCACGTTGCCCGGCCACGAGTAGGCCTTCAGCGCGTTGAGCGCGGGGATCGAGAACTGGGTCACGTTCTTCTCGTACTTGATGCGCATCCTCGCGAGGAAGCTCTGCGCGAGGAGTATCACGTCGTCCGCGCGGTCCGCGAGGCGCGGAAGCGAGATCGGGAACACCGACAGCCTGTAGTAGAGGTCCTCGCGGAAGAGCTTCTTCGCCATAAGCTCCTCGAGGTTGCGGCTCGTCGCGGCGATGAACCTGACGTCGCTCCTCAGCGTCTCGTTGGAGCCGACGCGCGAGAAAGTGCGCTCCTGGAGGAACCTGAGCAGCTTCACCTGCACGGGGATCGTCAGGTCGCCTATCTCGTCGAGGAACAGCGTCCCCCCGTCCGCCGCCTCGGCGCGGCCGATGCGCCGCTCGCGCGCATCCGTGAACGCGCCCTTCTCGTGTCCGAAAAGCTCCGACTCCACGAGCGCCTCGGGGAGCGCGGCGCAGTTGAGGACGACGAACGGACGGTCCTTGCGCTGCGAGAGCCCCTGTATCGCCTGCGCGACGAGCTCCTTGCCCGTCCCGCTCTCGCCGCGTATGAGAACCGTCGCACCGCTCGGCGCAACCTGGCGTATCTGCTCGTAGACGGCGCGCATCTCGGGGCAGTTGCCGATGATGCGCCCAGGGTTCTCCTTCACCATGTCCCTGAGGACTCGGTTCTCCTTGACGAGCGCCTCGCGCTCCGCGTCCTCCTCGCGGCACACGAACGCCGCCTCTGCGACGAGGTTGGCGATTATCTCGAGAAGCTCCACGTCGCGCGCGAGCGCGGTCGTCTCGCCCGTCATCGCGCGGTCGGCGGAGAGCGTGCCGATTATCTGCCCGCGGTGCACGAGCGGGACGCACACGAAGGAAAGCGCCTCGTTCGAGCGGCGCGACTTCGTGCGGTTGAGGAAGCGCCTGTCCTTCCTCACGTCGCACACGACCTCTGCCTTTCCGGTCTTCGCGACGAGGCCCGTGATGCCCTCGCCGAGCCTGTAGCGTCCGAGCGCGCGCTCCTCGGCGTTGAGTCCGCTCGTGGACGCAACGATCCTCAGTTCGTCGCCCTCCAAGAGCGTGAAAGTCCCCCGGAGCATCCCCATGCTGCGCTCGAGGATTCCGAGCGCGTCCTCGAGGAGCCTCCTCACGTTTCTCTCCCGCGCGACTGCGGAGGCGATCTCCCTGAGGACGGCTATTTCCGTCTCCACCCGCTCGTGCGGTTTTCTGGATTCCTTCATCTGCTGTCCATTGCCCTTCGTATTCCCCCCCGTCAGTACTTGAAGCCCTCTATCACCGTCTGCCTCACCCTCTTCGACTGGCGCGGATAGTCGAGCGTGTAGTGGAGTCCGCGGCTCTCGTGCCTCCTCTGCGCGCTCCTGACGATGAGCTCGGCGCAGACGGCGAGGTTCCTGAGCTCAAGCGTGTCGGGCGTCACGAGGTACCTGAAGTAGTATTCGCGGATCTCCTTGCGGAGCGTCTTTATGCGGTGCGCGGCGCGCGCGAGGCGCTTGTTCGTGCGCACAATGCCGACGTAGTCCCACATGAGGCGGCGTATCTCGTCCCACATGTGCGAGACGAGCACCGCCTCGTCCGGCGGCACCGCGGAACCTATCCGCCACGCCGGGATCGCCGGAGCCTTCGCCCGCCTGCCGGAGCCCCACCTGTCGGGATGCGCGGCGAGGCGCGCGGCGCAGAGGCGCGCGCACACGAGCGCCTCCATGAGCGAGTTGGACGCGAGCCTGTTCGCGCCGTGGAGCCCGGTGGACGCGCACTCCCCGACGGCGGAGAGCCCTGGGATCGACGTCTCCCCGTCGCACGTCGCCTGTATTCCGCCGCAGGTGTAGTGCGCGGCGGGGACGATCGGGATGAGGTCCTTCGCCATGTCGATGCCGAACTCCATGCACTTGTGGTAGATGTTCGGGAAGCGGTTCATCAGGTACGCGCGGCCCTTCTTCCTGATGTCGAGGTACATGCAGTCGTCGCCCGTGCGCTTCATCTCGGAGTCGATCGAGCGCGCCACGATGTCGCGAGGCGCGAGGCTTCCGCGCGGATCGTACTTCTTCATGAACTCCCTGCCATGCCTGTCTACGAGAACCGCGCCTTCGCCGCGCACCGCCTCGGATATGAGGAAGCGCCTGGCCTGCGGATGGAACAGGCACGTCGGATGGAACTGGATGAACTCCATGTTCTCGATCTTCGCCCCCGCGCGCCACGCGAGGGCGATTCCGTCGCCCGTCGCGGAATCGGGGTTGCACGTGTAGAGGTAGACCTTGCCGCATCCCCCCGTCGCGAGTATCGTGTTCGGCGAGCGCACGGCGTATATCTCGCCCGTGGGCTTGTCGAGAACGTACGCCCCTATGCAGCGGTTGGGGCCCTTGAGCCCGATGCGCTTGGTCATTACGAGATCGATGACGACCGTGTGCTCGCGTATGTCGACGGGCGAGCGCTTCACGCGGCGTATCATCGCCGCCTCGCACTTCTCGCCGGTTATGTCGCCGGCGTGGAATATGCGCCGCGCGCTGTGTCCGCCCTCGCGCGTAAGGTCCCACGAGCCGTCGCCCTTCTTCGTGAACTTCACGCCGCAGTCGATGAGGTCCTGTATGCCCTCCGGCGCGTGCTCGCATATCTCGTGGACGACCTGGCTCCTCCCGAGCCAGGCGCCGGCGATCATAGTGTCGCGCGCGTGGCGGTCGAACGTGTCCGACGGGTCGGCCACGCAGCATATCCCGCCCTGCGCGAAGTTGGAGTTGCAGTCCTGGAGCCTTCCCTTCGACACGACGACGACCCTGCCGTAGCTGGCGAGGTGCAGCGCGCTCATGAGCCCGGCCATGCCGGACCCCACGACGAAATAATCGCAGTCGACGATCTTCATGCCGCACATTATACCAAAATTTCGGCGGCCCAGTGCGCTGCGGGGCCGCAGATGTAATGAAGCCAACGACACTTATTGCAATATGTGACCGGGCGAGCAGCGGGCAAACGGCATAATGAAACTCCGACGGTTCGCAAAACGCCTCCGCTACCGCTGCGGCCGATGCTTCGCGAACTTCAACCGTTCGCATCCGACGCGGCGAGACAGGACGTCTCTCCGCCCCAGGGCAAAACCGGCCCCTTACGTGGAGACGCGGCTTCCAGCCGCGTCACTCCCTGACTTCGACGCACATCTGCCGCGTTGCCAGGGGGGTCCGTCGCTCCGCGACGGACCATGTAAAGCGGAATCGTAGGGAATCCCACTACCTTGCAGCACCCCACGACACTTATTGCAATATGTGACCGGGCGAGCAGCGGGCAAACGGCACTATGAAACTCCGACGGTTCGCAAAACGCCTCCGCTACCGCTGCGGCCGATGCTTCGCACACCTCAACCACCCGTTCCCTTGCGCTAGCACCTTAAACATGCGCCGTTAATCTGACCTTCCGCTATTGCGCGTGCCTTTTCACAGCATCAGTGCTCGCCGAAACATTGTCGTCTCGCTTAGTGACTTGTAAGCGACCGGACTTCTATGCGACGCTAATCAACTCTAAATGAAGCCCCCCTTCATGTTCCAACACTCTAATCCTTGGGCACGAGGATCGTCTGACCCGCCTTAAGTGCGTTTCCTTTTAACCCATTAACTTTTTTTATTTTGGCTGTAGTTGTTCCGAAAGCCACCGCAATCAAATTGAGAGTGTCTCCCGACTGCACCGTATATTTGTAACACCTATTATTTGACGTCTGGTGGGATTCGCGGCCATCACCATCGTACATATATGACAAGCCTGAGATAGAAGCATGTCTTCGGGGGCGAGAGATTCCAGCATCAATCTTATTGTCTTGTTTTTCCTGCACAGAACAATCACCTACACTTGAAAACCGACGGATTTGAAAGTCACTTAATTTGCGCATAGCCTTTGCATGAATAGCAGAAAGGAACTCTTCGTTTTCTTTCCCGATTCGCTTTAACTTTTCTTCTTGCGACAATCTTTCATCACATTCAATCTGATAGGTCTTATTTGAATATAAGTGCCACAAATCGCTGATTGAATTGTTTGACCGTAGGATAAGGTAGTTAACTCGCTCATCAATCCCGAAAGCAAAAACCCTTTCATTCTCGCTGCCGGATTCTTCAAAAAAAGGCACCGGCGTAAGTTTGTTAGAGCGATTATCACAATCACACCAATAGCCAAACGCCAAAACCTTTTCACCAAAACTATCGCAGGTTTTCTTATTGCGAAACCTTAAGCGCAAATGAAATCTTTGCCGCGAAAACTCGGAAATCAACCGACGCACAACATCTGGAGACGGGTATTCTGCAAGACGATCCGTATTCGCCATTAAGCCTAAAGCGAGTAAATAATCTTTAGCAGCAACGGCTTCTCGAAGTTTATTCCACTCTACTTCATCTACAGAAATCTCAGAAATCTTAGCTATTGCCGCATCAATAACGACATACTCATTATAGTCAAATGAAACAGATGAGAAGGCTTGCTCGGCATATCTTGCATAGTTACGCTGGGCGATTTGCTTCTGCTCAGCTTCAAGTGCCTTCCTCTTTTCCGCATTTTCTCGCTCAATCCGTGCTCGAGCCTCTTCGAGTTCGCGCTCATGCTGGAGCCTCGCTCTTTCCGCTTCAAGCTTCATCTTTTCAGTCTTGGCTCTTTCCGCAACAATTCTCTTTTCCTCTTCATGACGACGGTTCTCAAGCTCAATTAATTTTCTCTTTATCAGCCCGCGCGCTTGATCATCAACAACTTGTGCAAAAGCATGAAGCGTCTTTGGTATAGAGCCGACTTCTATTTGCTCCACTCCAATATACGCATACAAGCCAGTGTTTAAAGTCTGATTGTCTACATAGGCTGCATCTGACTTCACAATAATTCTATTATCGAGACAATTAACAATGTTCAGACCCATCTTAGTCACATAAGAAATCTTCATAGTTTCAAACGAATCCAATAGCACATATGCGGTTTTTGCCTTAGGCTGAACCACGCCCGAAGCAACACCTAAGAAATTCTCATCAGCAATTGTCCATTCTGATGAGATTTGAATAGACCCAGCTTTCTTGCCTTTGCATCCACAAATACTACATGCAAGCACCAGGGCAACCATGTAATTTGCACATTTCATACACTTCCCTTTCATAGTATAGCTTCGCAAAGTGTACGATGGGGTTTCCATGCTCTTCACAATGCGAAGATTCTTGCCGCACAAAACCGCCGCGGAGACCGCCTCGCATGCATAAAAAAGAGCGCACGCCTCGTTCATGCACTCAGCAGAAGCCCGACCAAAGGCCTATCCAGAATACATGAAGAAACAATGCGCCCAGCTGGACGCATCATCACTTACATGTCGTTCTGGAATGAAATGTTTTGGTCGTATTTCTGCTGAACGACGTGTAGCGTTGATGCTACATTGATTAAGCGCCCGGCGGGGATGCGGCGTGCGCGGAGCGCCCGCCCTACCGATGTGGACGGCGATGGAACGCCGTCCCTACCGGTGTGGTGCGGCGGACCGCGAACCACCCTTCCCGTTTTCCGGACTATGACCCCGCGCCGCGCAGTGCGCCTCGCGAGATGTGGATATTATACCAAAAAATCACCCGAGCAAACCGAAGGGAATTTCGGTATTTGGTCCATCGCGGAGCGACGGACCCCCTGGGGTATACGCACTCGATGGCGATACCTGAACCTTCCAGCCCTCATCGGCTGCGTACTTGCGCACACCTTCGAGTTCGCGCATGTTTGACGCGGCAAGCGAAGACTGGAAGTAGAGAATGCTCTTCATGGCTGCACGCCCGCGCTGGGGGCGCGGTGGTCTTTCTCTGCGGCCCAGCGCAGGGCGGCGGCAAGGCCCGCGCCGCCGCGCATCGTGCAGCACCAGTGGGCCTCCTCGCAGGTTATCTCGGGCGCGTGCGCGGTCCCCTTCGGGAAGGTCTTCATCAGGCAGAAGCCGCCGTTCGGACGCTGGTGCGCGACGAGCGCGGCGAGTATCCTCCCCTCGAGCTCCGAGTATTCGCCCTTCCCGGTGAGCGAGCCCAGCTGATGGGCGAGGAGAAGCGAGTCGACGATGGCGCACGGCTCGGTCCACGTGTCGTAGCGGAGGAACCAGTTGTAGTTCTCGCAGCGGTCTGTCATGCCGTACCGCCGGTAGAGGTCGAAGCGACTCTCCACGAGCGGAAGGAAACGCCTCGCGTCGTAGCGCAGCAGCGCGCGCATGCCCGAAAGCGTCGCGTGCGTCTGCGCCTTGACCGCGATCGGATCGAACGCCTCGAAGCGCGCGACAATGGACTCAATAGGACGCTTCAGGTCCGGATCGCCCGTCGTCTGCCACGCCTGGACGAGTCCGTCGAGCCCTATGAACAGCGCTCCGACGTCCGTCGACAGCTCCCATCCGGACACCTCCGCAGCCGTCGTGCCAGATGCGCCTCCGACGGGCATGTCCTTCCTCGCGTCCGGCGTCACCGGATATAGCGGGAACAGCTCGGCGTTCGCGAGGAAGAGTCCGCGCGCTATGCGCCGCGCGACGCCCTTTGCGTCGATGACGGGGCTCTTCTCGACGCGGACATATTCGCAGAGCGCGCGCAGGAGCCATCCGTTGCCGGCCATCTGCTGCTCGGACGCGACGCCGCGGCGGACCTTCCCGAAGTATCCGTCCTCGTTGAGATGCGACGGCACCGCGCGCATTATCCCGTCGAGGTACTTCGGCTTCACCCCGAGCGCCTCCTGCTGGAGCACGAGCGCGAGAAGCGTGCGGCCCTCCGTGTCGCCCGGCCATCCGTTTGACTTCTCCTCGCCGAGGAAGACGGCGTCGGGCCTGTACTTCTCCGCCTCGAGCCGCCTCGAGCTGAGCTCGACGCGCTCGCGCAGCGACATCTCGCGCCTCGCCTCCTCCGCGCGCACGGGCTGCGGGCCCAGCGCAATGGCGACGGCAACTGCGGCGAAGAGTCTGGCTGCATTCATGGTGGCGTTCCCCCGTAGGTTCTCCGGGCCGTCAGAAGCCCGGAAGGTTCAGCTGCCCGGAGACGCACACCTTGCGTCCCTTCGCGAGCGAGCGGTCGGACGTATCGTAGACGACGAACTTGATGCCCTCGAAGCGCTTAGAGAGCTCCGAGCGGATGTAGTCCGACACGCACTTGACGTTCCCCTTGTCGTCGTCGGAGAATCCGATAGAGACAGGACGGTCCGCAGTGCCGTTTCGGCGCACCATGTGGAACACGTGCTCCACGAAGTCGCGTATCGCGAACTCCTTCGCGAGCTCCGGCTTCGCCGCCGTCGTCGCGACGGCGAGCTTCTCCTGGTATATCGGGTCGCGCTCCATGCGCTCCTTGAAGCCCTCGTACGTGACGGCCGAGTAGCGGCACATCCCGAGATAGTAGTCGAGCTCCTCTGCGTCCGTCCCGAACTCCCCGTCGCCCACTCCGTCGATCCACTGGCGGTATCCGCGCAGGTTGGACATCATCACCTCGCGCTCCTCCTCGCTGAGCACGTACCTTATGAAGACCCGCACGGCCTTCTCGATAGTCTCGGGCGCATGCCCGCGCGCGGTTACGATCGCGAAGATGCGTCCCTCGACGAGCGTCTTCTTGAAGGTGTTGAAGCTCGGCGAGGGCTTCTCGCCGTGCTCGATCTTCTCGAGGGCCGCAATCGTGTCCTCGATGAAGTTGTCGCGTCCGGGCGAGTCCTCGAAGTTGCGGAACGCCTCGGCCCACACGCCGCCCGGCGCGCGGTAGTGCTCCTCGTCAGCCCGCACAAGCGCGAATGTCGCCGTCGAGACCTCGACCGGCTCCCACGGATCGCCCGGCTTCTCGCGGTGCTCCATCTGGATGCGCGTGGGCATATGGAGGATATTGTCGTCCCAGTCGAAGATGTAGTACTTGAGGTCACGTTTCGAGACCTCTTCGTTCACGTATGGGATGGGACGCTTCAAGGGGAGAAGTTTAAAGTTGAAAGTTTAAAGTTGAAAGTTCAAAGTTGAAAGCTTGAGGTCACCTGCTGACGCCATGGCCCGGCACCACCTCGCCCACGAAGTCGAAGCCCTTGACCTTCACGACCTTCACGTCAACGAACTCGCCGACCTCAGGCGCCGCGCCTTCGCAGGCGAGATACGTCACTCCGTCGACGTCGGGAGCCTGCGACTCCATCCTCGCGACGCCCGGCGCCACGACGAGCGCGCGGAACGTCTTGCCGACAAGCCGCCTCGAGCGGACCTTCCAGATCGACTTCGCGAGCTCCATCACAGCCTTCTCGCGCCTCTCCGCCACTGCGCGGGACGGACGCCCCGCGAGCTTCGCGCCCTTCGTTCCCTTTTCGGGGGAGTACGCGAAGCACCCGAGATGGTCGAACTGCATTCTCCTGAGGTCGGACATCATGACGCGGAACCTCGCCTCGGTCTCGCCGGGGAAGCCGGTCATTATCGTGGTCCTGAGCGTGACGTCCGGTATGACGTCGCGCAGGAACTCCGCGGCGGTCAGCGAGTCGTCTATCGCCGCCCTGCGGTTCATCTTCGCGAGGACCTCGGGAACGGTGTGCTGGAGCGGAACGTCCACGTAGCGCACGGCGTGCGGCGAGGTGAGCATCCAGACGAGGAAGTCCTCCGATATCTCGCTCGGATACGAGTACAGGACGCGCACCCAGAAGTCGCCGGGTATCCTGTCTATCGCGCGTAGCAGGTCGGGGAGCTCCTTCCCATTCTCGCTCCACAGCATGGGGTCCTGCGCGACGACGTCGAGCTCGCGGCACCCGCTCGCGACGAGCGCGCGCGCCTCCCTGAGGATCGAGCGCATCGGACGCGAGCGGTACTTTCCGCGGATGAGCGGGATCGCGCAGTACGCGCAGCGGTGCGCGCAGCCCTCGGCGATCTTGAGGTAGGCGAACGCCTTGCCGGTGAGTCGGAGCGCGGGCATCCTGGGCTCGATCCAGTCCTGCGGCACTCCGCCCCACTCGTCGACTCCCGGAAACGCGCCCTTGAGCTCAGGGTAGCGCTGCGGGTAGCATCCGGTGACGACCACCCTGCCGTAGTTGCCGCGCTTCTTGAGCTCGACTGCGCGGAGGATCTCGGCTTCCGCCTCCTCGCGCGCCGACTCGATGAACGAGCACGTGTTGACGATCACCATGTCCGCCCTGTCCGGGTCGGACGAGAGGGACCACCCCTTCTTGAGGAGATTCCCCGACATGACCTGGAGGTCGACCGCGTTCTTCGCGCAGCCGAGCGACACAAGCGCTATCGTCTTCCCGGCCATGCCGTGCCTTTATCCCGCGGTTACTTCGCGGGACGGAGGATCATGTTCTTGAAGTCCGCGTCGGAGTGGTCGCCCTGGAGGTAGATCGGGCCGGGGACGAACTCGTTCGCGTCGATCGCGCCGCCGGTGATTCCGACGACAGGGGCGTCCTCGATGATCGTGATGCCGTTGAGGACGACGTTCAGATGGCGCCTGTAGAGCGTGACGGAGACGTGCTGCCACTCGCCGGGCTTCTTCTCGGCGGCGACCTTGGGCACGACGCGTCCGTAGTACGCGGCCATGTTGTGCTCGTTGACGGGCTTGCCGTAGCTGTCGACGACCTGGCACTCGTAGCGTCCGCGCAGGTACACGCCGGAGTTGGAGTTCTTCGGAACGCGCACGTCGTACTCGAGGTTGAAGTCGTAGAAGTCAGCGCGCTTCGACATGAGGTTCGCGCCGCCGCCGGCCCAGGAGCCGTCGGGCTTGAGGCCGAGCGTGTTGGAGAGGACGCCGTCCTTGAACGACCAGCCGTTCTTCGCCTTCTTGTCCATGAGCTCCCAGCCGTCGAGCCCGTCGGCGAGCAGGTCG
>OCTX011107087.1_pt1 | contig 10074 bp, 8 predicted proteins | sample 1539691 | NCBI WGS metagenome assembly OCTX01 (sample SAMN02144231, study PRJEB22623) | gut metagenome | biome: sheep rumen | host: Ovis aries | place: New Zealand | reverse complement strand
ATTTGAAATGTCAAGTTCATTTAAATTTGTTAATCTGCTCATATATAGATTTTTTATATGATTTTTTGATATATCTAATTTTTCTATAATACTATTAGTATTTGATTGTAATGTTGCTAGTGATGTTAATTCATTATCACTTAAATCTATTGTTTGAAGTGATTGAAGTTTTTCTATTCCTGTTATATCTGTTATTTGTTTTCCAGAGCAAGATAAGTGTTCTATTGTATCTAAATCTGGTTGCGTTAAATTATATGTTGAATCTTTTGTTGTGGCATTTTCACTATTGTAGTTATCTATTATACATGCATAAAAATTATCGTCTTTGAATGATGTATTTATAGGTTGAGCTTTTACTTTGTTTGTTGCTAGAAATGAACAAAGTGCTAGTGTTAATATTAATTTTTTCTTCATATATTCTCCTACTTTCTGATAATATTATAAAACATATTGAAATATTTATCAATATGTTTTTTTATCTAAAAATAGGTGTTTATTTTTGTTCTAATAAAGGTTTTAAGAATTGTCCTGTATATGATTCTTTTACTTTAACTACTTCTTCTGGGGTACCTTGAGCCACAATATTTCCTCCTTGGTCTCCTCCTTCTGGTCCTAGGTCTATTATATAGTCCGCTACTTTAATAACATCTAAGTTGTGTTCAATAACAATTACTGTATCTCCATTATCTACTATTCTCTCAAGTATTACTAATAGTTTTTTAATATCTTCACTATGTAATCCTGTTGTAGGTTCGTCTAGTATAAATAGACTTTTTCCAGTAGGTTTCTTTTGAAGTTCTTTTGCTAGTTTTACTCTAGCTGCTTCTCCTCCTGATAATGTTGGAGCGCTTTGTCCTAATTTTACATATGATAGTCCTACATCTTGTAACATTTGTAGTTTGTTTCTTACTTTTGGATGGTTTTCAAAGAATTCTAAGGCTTCTTCTACTCTCATTTCTAGCACATCGTATATTGATTTTCCTTTATATTTTATTTCTAGTGTTTCACTATTATATCTTGTTCCACCACATACTTCACAAGGTACATATACATCTGGTAGGAAATGCATTTCTATTCTTTTTACTCCATCTCCCCAGCAGGCTTCACATCTTCCACCTTTTACGTTGAATGAAAATCTTGATTTATCATATCCCCTTATTTTTGCTTCTTTAGTTTGAGTAAATACGTCTCTTATATCATCAAATACTCCTGTATATGTTGCAGAATTTGATCTTGGTGTTCTACCTATTGGAGCTTGTGATATATCTATTACTTTATCTATATTTTCTAGTCCTTTTATTTCTTTATATTTTCCTGGTTTTAATTTTGTTTTATATAAATTTGAAGCAACTGCTTTATATAGTATTTCATTTATTAAACTACTTTTTCCTGATCCTGATACTCCTGTTATACATGTAAGTGTTCCAAGTGGAAATTTAACATTTATATTTTTTAAGTTGTTTTCACTAGCACCTTTTATTTCTAGGAATTTTTTATTTCCTTTTCTTCTCTTTTCAGGTATTTCTATTTTTCTTTTTCCTGATAAGTAAAGTCCTGTGATACTATTTTCGTTTTTCATTACTTCTTCTGGAGTACCCTTTGCTACTACTTCTCCACCATGAATACCTGCTTTTGGTCCTATATCTACTAGGTAATCACATGCACGCATAGTATCTGTATCATGTTCTACTACTATTAATGTATTCCCTAAGTCTCTCATTTCTAGCATTGATTTTATTAGTCTTTCATTATCTCTTTGATGAAGTCCTATACTTGGTTCATCTAGTACATATAGTACTCCTGTTAATCTTGAACCTATTTGAGTTGCAAGTCTTATTCTTTGTGCTTCTCCACCTGACAATGTTCCTGCTGTTCTATTAAGTGTTAAGTATTCTATTCCTACATTTATTAAAAATTCTAGTCTTGAATTTATTTCTTTTACTATTAGTTCTGATATTTCTTGTTGCTGTTTTGTTAGTTTTAAGTTTTTCATAAATTCATGCAAGTCTTTTATACTTAGTTTTGTTACTTCATAGATATTTTTTTTATTTATTAATACCGATAGAACTGATTCATCTAATCTTGAACCATGACATGTTGGGCACTCTAGTTCTGTCATATAGTTTTCTATCCATTCTCTAATCCATGTACTTTTTGTTTCTATATATCTTCTTTCTAGGTTTGTTATTATTCCTTCAAAGAAGTCTTTTTTTGTTCTTGTATTTCCTGTTTTTGATTTATATTTAAATTCTAATATATGTTTTGAGCCATATAAAATTATATCTAATTCTTCTCTTTTTAAATCTTTTACAGGTTTATTTAAGTCTATATTGTAATAGTCTGCTGCCGTTTGGATTTCTGTATATGTAGTATTATCTTCATCTGTGTTAATGGCAATAATTGCGCCTTCATTTATACTTTTTGTTTTATCTGGTATTATTAGGTCTTCATCTATTTTGTATTGTATTCCTAATCCTTTACAATCATGACATGCGCCATATGGTGCATTAAATGAAAACATTCTTGGTTCTAGCTCTGGTAATGAGAAATCACAGTCTGGGCATGCATATTTTTCACTCATTAAGAATTCTTCATGACCTACTACATCTATTAATACTTTTCCACTAGCTAGTTTTGCGGCATGTTCTATTGATTCATATAGTCTTGATCTAATTCCATCTTTTATTATTAATCTATCTATTATTAGTTCTATATTATGTTTTTTTGTTTTTGATAATTCAATTTCTTCTGATAAATCGTGTTCTTCTCCATCAATTCTAATTCTTACATATCCATCTTTTCTATAGTCTTCTAATAAGTCTTTAAATGTTCCTTTTTCTCCGTGAATTGTAGGTGCCATTACTCTTATTTTTGTATTTGGTTCTAAATTCAATACTTGATTTGTCATTTCTTCTATGCTTTGACTTGATATTGGTTTATGGTGATTTGGACAGTATGGTACACCAATACGAGCAAACAATAGTCTTAAATAATCATATATTTCTGTTATTGTTCCTACTGTACTTCTTGGATTTTTATTTGTTGTTTTTTGATCTATTGATATTGCTGGTGAAAGTCCTTCTATTGAGTCTACGTTTGGTTTTTCTGATCCTCCTAAAAATTGACGAGCGTATGCACTTAATGATTCTACATATCTTCTTTGACCTTCTGCATATATTGTATCGAACGCAAGTGAACTTTTTCCTGATCCTGATACTCCTGTCATTACAATTAGTTTGTTTTTTGGTAATTCAAGATCTATATTTTTTAAATTATTTTCTCTTGCTCCTTTTATTATTATTTTATCCATAAATACCTCCAAAGTGTTTTATATTATACTACAAATTTTTAATTTTTGTTATGAAATTTTTACCATTTTATTTTATCATACATTTGTTTGTTTTGTAAACATTTTAAAAGATAGTTTTCACTATCTTGATTTTATTGTTGCGACATAGTTATTTACTTGAGTTGCCCATGTTGTTGATGCAGCATATTTTTTATTCATTAATTCTGGTGTATTTAATCCCATTCCAAAGTAATTTTGTGATAAGTTATCTATGAATCCTTTTATTCCATCTTCAAGTGTTGGGAATCCTCTATATCCATAATTACCACATGTTGGTGATCCTTTTTGTCCACCTACATTATTACATTCTCGCATTAGGGTACTACATCTTCCATTACATCCTGTTTCATGTAGTGAAATTGCGACTGCGATATATGGGTCTACTCCTGTTGCTAAACAATATTCAGCGTATAATCTGCCATATCCGTGTAATTCATTTTTTAGACTTCTATCTAGTTTTTCTGCAAGTTGGTCCATTGTTAGTCCATCATATACTATTAGTGTTTTTAGATATTCTTGATATTCATTATATTCTTGTTGTTTTTTTTCTATTAATTTATTGTCTAATTTATTTACCATATATCTGTCAAATGTTGTTACTGTTATTTTATTTATATCAGCTTGCGCTAAAGAATAGTTTTCTTTTGCTATTTGTTTTAGTTCTGCTTTTTTTGTATTTATTTTATTTAATTTATTTATATCAAGTGAAATTATTGTTATCATTATTACTAGTAATGATGATAGTTCTATAATTCTTTTCAATATACTCACCCTTTACTTTTTTTCAGTAAATTGATTTTATCATATTATTAGTTTTATGTCAAACTATGTACACTTTATTTACATAATAAAAAAAGCATTATTTTAATGCTTCTTTTCTTGATAAGTTAAGTCTTCCTTTTTTATCATATCCTAATGATTTAACTATTATTTCGTCTCCTACTTTAACTACATCGCTAGGACGCTCTACTCTTTTTTCATCTAGATGTGATACGTGTACTAGTCCTTCACATCCTGGCCATAGTTCTACAAAGCATCCGAAATCTTCTACTTTTACAACTTTACCATTGTATACTTTTCCATCTTCTACTTCTCTAACTATGTCTTTTATCATCTGAGCTGTTTTTTCTATTATTTCTTTATCACTATGATAAATGATTACTCTTCCATCGTCTTCTAGATCTACTTTAACAGCATTTGCATCTGTTACTGCAGTTACATTACTAGCTTCAAGAATGATTTTTGTAATCATTTCTCCACCTTTTCCAATAACATCTTTAATCTTGTTTGGATTAATTGTGAATGTCATTGTTTTTGGTGCATATTTTGATACTTCTTTTCTTGGTTCAGGAATTTGTGCTTCTATAACATCAAGTATTTGCATTCTTGCTTTTTTAGCTTGTTCTAGTGCTTTAGCTAGTATTTCTTTTGTTATACCTTTAATTTTTATATCCATTTGAAGTGCACATATACCTTTTCTTGTTCCGGCTACTTTGAAGTCCATATCTCCTAGGTGATCTTCCATACCTTGTATATCTGTTAAGATTGTATAATCATCTTCATTTGTTATTAATCCCATAGCTATTCCTGCAACTGGAGCTTTAATTGGAACTCCTGCTGCCATTAGAGCCATACATCCTGCACAAATACTTGCTTGTGATGATGAACCATTTGATTCTAATATTTCTGATACAACTCTAATTGTGTATGGGAATTCTTCTTCTGATGGAATTACTTGAGAAAGTGCTCTTTCTCCTAGTGCTCCATGTCCTATTTCTCTTCTTCCAGGTGCTCCATATCTTCCTGTTTCTCCTACTGAGAATTGTGGGAAGTTATAGTGTAGCATGAATCTTTTCTCTGCTTCTAGTGATAATCCATCTAATATTTGATGTTCTCCTAATGCGCCTAGTGTTACTACTCCTAGCGCTTGAGTTTGTCCACGTGTAAATAGTGCTGAACCATGTGTTCTTGGAAGTAGGTCAATATCTGTTGATAATGGTCTTATTTCATCCATTGCTCTTCCATCTGCACGAGTTTTTTCTTTAACGACTATTTGTCTAAAAATCTCATACTCAATTTCTTCCAATACAAGTTTTACTTTTGTTAATAATTCTTTTAGTTCATCGTCTTTAAGATTAGCATTATCACTCTCGTATTTAGCAACAACATCTTCTTTTACTTTATCTATTGCTTCATATTTTTCAATTTTATCAAGTATTCTCATTGCCTTGTTTAATTTTTCTTCTGATAAATTTCTTACTTCTTGTTTTAATTCTTCTGGAATTTCAAGAACTTCATATTCCATTTTAGGTTGTCCTATTTCAGCAATAATTTTTTCTTGGAATTCACACAATTCTTTTACTGCGTCATGTCCAAACATTAGTGCTTCTAACATATCACTTTCTGATACTTCTTTTGAGCCACTTTCTACCATGTTAATTGCTTCTTTTGTACCAGCAACTGTTAATTCTATATCAGTAAGTTCTAATTGTTCTGCTGTTGGATTTATTACAAATTCTCCGTTTACTCTACCTACTTTTACACCTGCAATTGGACCATCAAATGGTATTTTTGATATTGATGTTGCTAAGCTTGATCCAAACATAGCTGCTAATTCTGGTGAGTTATCTTGGTCTACTGATAGTACTGTATTTACTATTTGTACTTCATTTCTAAAATTATGTGGGAACATTGGTCTCATTGGTCTATCTATCATACGTGCTGCAAGTGTTGCGTTATCTGTTGGTCTTCCTTCTCTTTTTATAAATCCACCTGGTATTTTACCTACTGAGTATAGTTTTTCTTGATATAGTACCATTAATGGAAAGAAGTCTGATAAGATATTTGCGTTTTTTGATACTACTGCTGTTGATAAAATTACTGTATCTCCATATCTTACTAGTACTGCTCCGTGTGCTTGTTTTGCTAATTCTCCTATTTCTACTGTTAGTTTTCTTCCCCTGAAATCTAATTCATATACTTTCTTCATAAATCCTCCTAATTTCTAAAAATAAAGACACTTAAAAATAAGTGCCTGTTGTTTGTTTAATTATTTTCTTAATTCTAATGCTTTTACGATTTCACGATATCTATTTACATCATGTTTAGCTAAGTAGTTTAATAAACTTCTTCTTTTACCAACTTTCTTAAGTAAACCTCTACGTGAATGGAAGTCATGTTTGTGTTCTTTTAAGTGTTCTGTTAATTCTTTGATTTCTTCTGTTAAAATTGCGATTTGAACTTCACATGATCCTGTATCGTTAGTATCTTTACCGAATTTTTTAACGATTTTTTCTTTTGCTTCTTTTGTTAAAGCCATTTTTATCTCTCCTTTTCTTTAATACGCTTAATTCCTAGAATAACGTTGGAGTGCGTTCATCCAAGAAATAAGTACATATACAATATACAGTAATTTTTATTTATTGTCAAGAAATTTATATATAAATCATTGTGATTAATTTTATGTGAATTATTGACTTTCGCTATATCTTATGTTAGAATGTATGTAGTGAAGCAATACTTCATATAATAAAAAAGGATATGTCTGAAGTGGTGTTCAGATGTTTCCCTTGTTTTTGGTGGACATCCGAAATCAACATTAGTTGAAATCAGATGTCCTTGTGTTTTATATGCAAGTTATTACTTTTGTACTTAGTATTACTACTAATACAAGTAATATAAAAATTATAACAAAAAGTTTTGATATAAGTTTACTTGTATCTTTTTTTGTCATAATATCATCCTCCTTTTTTTATTATGTAATTTAAGCAAGTCGGAGGAAAACATCTGATTTTTCAAACATATCCTAATATAATTATAACTTGTAATTAATTTGTAGTCAATATAAAGAATTAATTTTATGTGAATTATTTATACATTATATCTATGTCTACATATCCTGTTATTCCATCTATTCTTCCGTCACTGCATTGTTGCCACATTATATATTCTCCTTCATATGTATTATTGTCTGCATATTGTGCTACCCAAGTTGGATAATTTTGTTTCCATATGTTTTCTAAATAATATTTACTACTGTAAAGGATTGGTTTATATCCTTTTTCTGTTGCTTCTTTTAAGAATACATCTGCCATTTCGTTTAGTGTGTGTAGACTTATATTAAATGTATTGAAGTTTGTGAAGTTTTCCCAGTCATATGCTATTCCTAGTTCTATATCATAGTCTTTTATTAAGTTTAGTATGTAGTCTATTTCTTGTTTTGCCAAATCTATGCTATTTGCGTCACTATTAAAGTATACTCCTACTTTTAGGTTGTTTTTTAATGCATTTTCTATATTTTCTAAAAATTTAGGGTCTGTATACATTTCTCCATCTATATATGATCCTGCTGCTTTTATTATTACGAATTCACATCCTGCTTTTTTTACCTTTTCAAAGTCTATGTCTCCTTGCCATTTTGATACATCTATTCCAATACTTGTATTTGGTCCTTTATGTAGTTTTATAATATCTTGAAAGTCTACAAATGATTCTTCTTGTGGTTCATTATTATTTGTCTCTTCTGGTTTTTTATATACGGTTAATATAAATTCTTTTTCTGTTTTATTATTTGATGAGTCTATACCTATATATTTTAAGTTATATTCTCCTGGTGTATTTATATCATAGTCTCCTTCTATCATGCAGTTTGGTCTTGCATCATAGTTATCAGCACATAAAAAACTATTTACTAAGTCTACTTCTTGTTTTTCTTCTATCCATTTGTTTCCAGCTAATACAACTGGAGCTTCTGTATCTACTATATTAATTTCTATATTTTCTTTATATTTGAATATTTTATTTTTATATCGTATTTCTATTTTTTGTGTTCCAATTTTATCTGTATCTATTTTTTGATTATTTAACAAGTTAATATTTTCATTTATTAAGTCTTTTAATTCAATATTTTCATATACTTCTATATTTTGTTTTGATAGAGTTATTTCTATTTTATTTTTATTGTAACTATGTTTTATTAGTAGCATTCCTATTATCAATATTATTAATAAGGTTGTTAGTGTTATTATCAATTTTTTCATTTTATCACCTAATCCATTATATCATAAAAGAGCAGATTTTATATCTACTCTTTATCTACATTTTTGTCTATTAGTTCAAAATATTTTATTAAATAATTCCAACATCCTATTTTTTCTGTTAAATCTTCATAATTGTTATTTATTCTTTTCATTATTTCTTCTTTGCTTACCCATTTTATATCTTGTACTTCTTCCTCTTGTAAAGTAATATCATTTATGTCTACATTTTTATGTACAATAAAGTATTCATTAAAATGCCTATTAATTATATCACCTTTTATTGTTTCAGAGGTTGTTGTACCTATAAATTCTAATTCTTCTTTTTTTATATTTATTCCTATTTCTTCTTTTGTTTCTCTTATTACAGCTTCATATCCTAATTCACCTGATAGAACATGACCACCAGCTGTGATATCCCATAAGTTTGGCCATAACTTTTTGTGAGCACTTCTTTTTTGTAATAAAATTTTTGTATTATCTTCATTTAATATAAACACTACTACTGCTTTATGATAAAGTCCTTTTTTATGACATTCTTCTCTTGAAGCCACTTCATTAGTGTATTCTCCATTACTATTTAAAACATCGAAATATTCATTCATAATTATTCTCCATTCTTTTTTTATTCTTCATTATTATTAGGTAGTGATTTCATCATCAAATCGAAGTCACTTACAAGTTCTTTCATTTCTCTTTCACGATATATATTGAATTCTTTTTCAGCCTTTTCTATAGCTTCTTCATGGCTTATTTTGCCATTACCCTCTAAAATTTTTCTTCTATTTAGTAAAATATAATTGTCTAATTCGCTAACCCAATCAGTCATTTTCATTGGTCTTTGTTCTAATGCTTGTAATTCAGCAAAATCTAAAAATTGTGATACTAATAAATTCAATCTTTGTAATTCTATCTCTGATAAATAGTTTTTAGCAATTTTCACATCGTCAATAGTTATGTAGTTGCCTTTAAAATTAGTCATACCAACATTAGGCTTTTTATTATCAACCCTATCATATATTAGTTCCGCAGCAGTATGTTCATGGACTGCATAATGTAGTTTATTTTGAACTGTTGCAAAAAAATTTTTAGTAATATTACTTCTAGGATTATAATCAATACTCGTTGCGTAAATATCAGTTACTTGTTGATAAAAATTTCTTTCGCTAGAACGAATATCTCTAATTCTTTGTAGTAGTTCCCTAAAATATCTATTATTACCTTGTTTTAATCTTTCATCATCCATTGTAAAACCTTTTTGAATATATTCGTGAAGTCTTTTTGTTGCCCATATTCTAAAACGAACTGCAATATCTGATTGAACTCTATATCCCAAAGCTATTATCATATCTAGATTATAATGTTCTATATTTCTTTTTACTTCTCTATTTCCCTCTTTTTGAACTTGCAAGAATTTCTTGCAAGTTGAATCAAAATCAAGTTCTTTGTCATCATAAATGTTTTTTATATGTTGTTCTATATTTTGTCTAGTAGTTTTATATATATCAGCAATATCATATTTAGTTAGCCAAACATCTTCATTTATAAATCTAACATTTACTTTTGTTACTCCGTCTTTATCTTGATATATTATTATTTCATTATTATTTTTCATTATTTCACCACCCAGTATAAATAATATATCACACAAACAAATGTATGTCAATAATTAGACTGTTAATTTAAAGT
>OCTX012231911.1_pt1 | contig 10075 bp, 3 predicted proteins | sample 1539691 | NCBI WGS metagenome assembly OCTX01 (sample SAMN02144231, study PRJEB22623) | gut metagenome | biome: sheep rumen | host: Ovis aries | place: New Zealand | reverse complement strand
GGTAGAAATGGCGGTGGATGGCGTCGACGACGAGCTCCCGTCGTGCGGCGAAGCGTTCGGCGTCAGCCTGATGGCCGGTCATGCGGGCCATCCGCTCCATGTCGGCCAGGCATTCGGCCACGAAGCAGCTGCTGGCGTGCTGCACGCTCTCGCCACCCTTGTCGACACCGTCGGGGACGGCCCAGTCACCGAGGAACCAGCCGTGCCGCTCGGTGTCGGGCCAAGGCTGCAGGATGCCGTCCACGCTGTGCCGCTCGATGTAGTCCATCCAACGCTTCATATCTTTATAGTGGCGGTAGACGAGCGTGGGGTCGCCGTAATTGAGATAGGTGCGCCACGGGGCCTTGACGATGAAGCCCTGCCAGTAGGGTCCGCCGCCGGTGCGGAAGGCGGGGGCCACATAGGGCAGGTCGCCGGTGCTATCCAGCGCGTCGTGCCAGGCCTGCATCCAGTTGGCATAGACGTCGCGCACATCCCAGATGGTCTGCAGCGTGTTGGTCGACGAGTTGCCGTCGCCGCCGTAGCCCATGCGCTCTATGTGCGGACAGTCAACCATGTAGCCGCTGAAGGTGAGACAGCTGAGGGTATATTTCACCATATCGTGGATGGCGTTCAAGCGCGGGTCGCTGCACTCGAAGGTGGCGCCACCCGCGGGGTCGACAGCACTGATTTGCAGAGCTCGAGGATTTAAATAAAAAAATGGAAAATGAAGATTGTGATCAACATGAGCCGAGAGTCGTACATATCGGAACGCGTGAGTATGGAAACGGTTGGAAAAACGGCCATTGTCGCCGTTGGAGATATAGATGTCTGTTTCCGTGAATGGAGGCTTCGCATCGATATGGTCAAGGTATTCCATCGTTATTTCGGTGCCAGCAGGAAACGCTGGGAAATCGGCTTGAAACCAACCCGTCACCACACGGCCGAAGTCTATCAGGAGGGATCCATTAGGCATGGGAGTTTGTACAACAGTCTCAAGGGTATCGACGATGCGGTTGCCCTCGAACTGCTGCCGCGATACAGCGATGTCCTCAGCCTCATAGACCGAAGCCGGACGCCAGCTTTCCTTGACCCGCGCGTCGTAGCGCTCGCCGCCGAACTGCATGGGTTGCCAATTGCCGGTGTAGCTGTAGGGGCTGGCTGAGGCATCCCAGGTGCTGTCGGTTTTGAGTATTTCGTATATCAGTCCGCATTCACCGTCGGAGACGCTCTTCCTCACCGTAGCCTGCACCGCAGCTGGGGTACCGTATATGCGGCCCCAGCCTTGCCCTATCCAGAGGAGCAACTCATTGTTGCCTTCGTGCAGATAAGGCGTGATGTCGTATTCCACCCACAGCGCCCGTTTGTCGAGCTGCGACACTGCGGGCTGCATCACATAGTCGCCCACCTTGGTGCCGTTGACATACACCTCGTGGTAGCCCAATGAAGTGACCACAAGGCCGTAATAGCAGGAGCGGAAGGCCGTCTCCGTCAAGTCGCCCGCATCCACATGGAACGTCGTGCGCAGCATCGGCGTCTCCGCCCACCCGCTGTCAGTGCGGCAGCCGATAAACACCTGCGCCTGCGACGACAAAGCCGTCAGGACCAGCATCCAGAATATGACCGAAAACCTCTTCATTTCCGACTGCAAAGATACAAATTTCCGACTGCAAAGATACGCATATTTTCCAAGATGCAGGAAGAAAAACAACGCCAGCCGCCAAAAAGCGCGTTACAAGCCAGTTGCACCTATTTTCCACCTTCATTTCAACGATACTTCAACGATATTTCAACGATACATCAACGATGCACATCGTCGAAATATCGTCGATGTATCGTTGAAGTATCGTTGATATGACGGTGCGCGGAGCGTGGAAATACGGATGCACAAGAAGCCCCGCACCACGCCTGTATGGGGCGGTGCGGGGCCTGAGGCGGCGGAGCTGCGCGGCTCTACCGTTCGCGGATGCTGACGGCGAAGCCGCCGCAGGGGGCCATGCGAAGCTTCAGTTTGCTCTTGCTGGTGACCGTCTTCTTGGTGATGGTGTAGGCCTTGGGGTTATAGCCCTCGCGCTGGGCGGCTTCCCAGCCGATGTGCACATCCGACACCCAGCCGCTGGCGTCCTTGGCGTCGGCGTAGATGGTGGCCTCGTACTTGACGCCGGGCTTGAGGAAGTCGAGCTTCACCTCCACCTCGCGGGCCTGCTCGTCGGTGACGCCGCCGATGTACCAGACGTCTTTGGGTGTTGAAAATTGAAAATTGAAAATTGAAATTGAGTCGGGGATGGCGTAGACGAAGCGTGCGGTGTTGCTGACGACGCCTTTCTTGCCGTCGGCGAGGGTGCCCACGCCGTCGGCGGCGAGGTTGAGGGTGGAGGTCTTCGGGTGGCGGGCGGTGACGATATAGTCGCCGATTTCGGCGGCTATATAAATGCTGGTGTCCCAGTCGACGGCCACGTCCTTGATGAACTGGAAGGCGTCCATGTGGGGCTCGTAGTGCTCGGGGAAGTCGGCGGCCATCTGCAGCGGCGAGTAGAAGGTGACGTAGAGGCCCAGCTGGTTGCAGATGGTGTGGCGCATGAGGTCGCGGTTCCAGTGGGCGTTCTTCTCCATGTCGGTCTCGAAGATGCCGGGGGTGTAGTCCATAGGGCCGCCCTGCAAGCGGGTGAAGGGCAGGATGGTGGTGTGGCCGGGATTAATCCTCCCGCGGAACTCGGTGCCCATGGCGCTCTCGTTGCCTATCATGTTGGGCCACGTGCGGCAGAGGCCCGTGGGGCGCACGGCCTCGTGGGCGTTGACCATGATTTTGTGCTTGGCGGCTTCGACGATGGCGCGGTGGTAGTGGTTGATGATGGGCTGGCTGTAGTGGTGCTCGCCGTGGGGCACGATGTGGCCCACATAGCCGCTCTTGACGGCGTCGTAGCCGTAGCGGTTCATCAGGTTGTAGGCAGGTTCCATGAAGCGCTCGTAGTTGGAGACCGAGGAGCTGCTCTCGTGGTGCATGATGAGGCGGATGCCCTTGCGGTGGGCGTACGCGTTGAGCGCCGGCAGGTCGAAGTCGGGATAGGGCGTCTGGAAGTCGAAGACGTAGTCTTTGTCCTTGCCGTACCAGTCTTCCCAGCCGATGTTCCAGCCCTCGATGAGGAGGGCGTCGAAGCCGTGCTCGGCGGCAAAGTCGATGTAGCGGCGCACGTTGGCGTTGTTGGCGCCGTGGCGGCCGTGGGGCTTGGCCTTAGTGTAGTCGGTGATGGCGCCCTGCAGGCTCGGCGGCAGCGAGGGGTCGCCCGGCAGGCGCACGCTGGGGAAGTCGTTGGTGTAGCCCCACGTGCTGTGGTCGCTGATCATCTCCCACCACACGCCCATGTACTTCACCGGGTGGATCCAGCTGACGTCCTCCAAGGCGCAGGGCTCGTTGAGGTTGAGGATCAGGCGCGAGCGCAGCACGTCGGTGGCCGTCTCGCACACCTGGATTGTCCTCCAGGGAGAATAGCAAGGAGAAGCAAGACGACCGACATATCCTGTGGCATCAGGCGTCAAGTGCACTTTGAGCGAGAAGGTGCTCTCGTCGAGGTCAAGGTTCATGGTCGGGAAGTCGAGCACGGCGGCCTCGTGGATATTGACGTAGAGGCCGTCGTCGGTCTTCATCTGCAGAGCTGTCTGCAGGCCGGTGTTGGAAAAGCTCTTCCACGGCCAGCCGCCGGTGAGGTGCGGATTATCGTGCAGACGGCTCACCTCGGAGAGGCGGCTCTGCGTGTAGTTGAACTCCTGTGTGTCGTAGTCGCCGGGGATCCACCACGCCGTGTGGTCGCCTGCCATGCGGAACTCCGTCAACTCGTCGGTGAGCCAGAAGGTGACCAGCGACGAGCCTGTAGGGAACTCATAGCGGAAACCGAGGCCGTCGTCGTAGAGGCGGAAGCGGACGACCACCGCCGTGGGCTTGTCGACGCGCTTGCCTTCATGGTCGAGGTAGAAGTCCTGCACGAGCGTTACAGCCATCTCGTTGTAACGGTTGCGGATGTTGGCCTCCTCGCCCCAGACGGGGTGCCACACTTCGTCGAAGCTGCTGGTGTCCACCCTTGCAATACGGAAACGGCTTGTCAGGTCGCTCTTGCGCCACTCCAGCGTGAAGCCCATGCGCGACTCCAGCACCACGGGCTTGCCGTCGCGCTTCAGCTCGTAGTGCGGCACCCCGTCGCGGAGGCAGAAGCGGGCTTCAAGCCTGCCGTCGGGGCTCTTCAGCTTCCTGTCCGTCGTCTGTCCGAAGGCGGCGGAGAATGCCGCCAGGCCTATCATGATGGTCAATAGTATCCGTTTCATGGCTACGTTTTTTTAAAAAAGACGGGAGACCCTCACTTGTGAGCGCTCCCGTCTTGATGATGTGTTTCCGATGTTTGGTTTATTTGAAGTACTGCACGCCGCTCTCGAAGATCTGCTGGTCGTCGTTGCCGTAGATGTTGAGGGCGCTGCCCTTGCTGCGGCGCTCGCTGTGGCCCATCTTGCCGAAGACGCGCCCGTCGGGGCTGGTGATGCCCTCGATGGCCATGAAGCTGCCGTTCATGTTGTACTCCTCGTCCATGGTGGGGTTGCCCTGCAGGTCTACATACTGCGTGGCCACCTGGCCGTTCTTGAACAGGCGGTCTATCCACTCCTGCGGGGCGACGAAGCGGCCCTCGCCGTGCGAGATGGGGATGACGTAGGTGGCGCCCAGCTCGGCTTTGCGCAGCCACGGGCTGAGGTTGGAGGTGACGCGCGTGTAGGCCATCTTGCTCTGGTGGCGGCCTATGGTGTTGAAGGTAAGCGTGGGGGCATCCACGGCCTGCGGACGTATCTCGCCGTAAGGCACGAGGCCGAGCTTCACCAAAGCCTGGAAGCCGTTGCAGATGCCCAGCATCAGGCCGTCGCGCTTGCTGAGGAGCTCCATCACGGCGTCGGCGATACGCTGGTTGCGGAAGACGCTGGTGATGAACTTGGCGCTGCCTTCGGGCTCGTCGCCAGCGCTGAAACCGCCGGGGATCATGACTATCTGGCTGCGGCGGATGGCGTCAACGTATGCGTCCACACTCTCACGTATCTGCTGGCCGTTCTGGTTGCGGAAGACGATGATCTCGCTCTCGGCACCGGCGCGGTTGAAGGCGCGGGCGGAGTCATACTCGCAGTTGGTGCCGGGGAAAGCGGGGATGAAGACGTGCGGCTTGGCCACCTTGTGTTTGCACACATAGATATCCTTGAAGCCTACGGGCTCTACAGGCTTGATGGTGCCTGCGGTGGCTGTGCTTCTGGTGGGGAAGACGCCCTCAAGGGTCTTCTGCCATGCGGCAAGGGCTTCCTCGAGGCTTATCTTCTCGCCTGCCACCTCGAACACCGGCTCTGCCGTCACTTCGCCAATCTGTGTGCAGCGGAACGGCAGGTTGCCGGCATTGGCCACTTCGGCGACAATCCAGCCGTAGTGCTTGTCGGCCAAGCCGACGCCACAGCAGGCGGCGAGGTCGGCGGTGGCGGTGAGCTTCACGCCCAGCTTGTTTCCGAAGGCCATCTTGCTGACGGCCTCTATGATGCCTCCGAAGCCGAGGGCATAGGTGCTCTTCACCAGGCCAGCCTCGATGGCTTTGCGCAGGGCGGCGTACTGGCTGAGGGCGTCCTCATAGTCGGGCATGCCGAACACCTTCTCCTTGATGTCGAGCAGCACGAGCTTGTTGCCGGCCTGCTTCAGTTCGGGGGTGACGACATGCTGCAGGTCGCTGATGCCCACGGCGAAGGAGCAGAGCGTCGGCGGCACGTCGATGTCGTTGAAGGTGCCGCTCATGGAGTCCTTGCCACCGATGGCGGGCAGCTTCAGCCCCATCTGGGCGTTGTAGGCACCCAGCAGGGCGGCGAAGGGCTCGCCCCAGCGGTATGGGTCGTTGCCAAGCTTCTTGAAGTATTCCTGGAAGGTGAGGCGTACACGGCTGGCATCGCCGCCGGCGGCGGCAATCTTGGCCACCGACGACAGTACGGCGTATGCGGCGCCGTGGAATGGGCTCCACGAGGTCTGGTAGGGGTCCATGCCGTAGCTCATGATGGTCACGGTGTCGCACTTGCCGTCGAGCAGCGGCAGCTTGCCGACCATACTCTGCGTGGGCGTCAGCTGGTACTTGCCGCCGTAGGGCATCACCACGCTGCCGGCGCCTATCGAGCTGTCGAACATCTCCACAAGACCCTTCTGCGAGCAGACGTTGAGGTCGCCGAGGGTCTGCAGCCAGAGGTCTTTGATAGGTTTAGTGGGCTGAATGGGTTTAATGGGCTCGGTGGGCATGGAGACCGAGACTGTGGTCTCCTGATGGGCACCGTTGGTGTCAATGAAGCGGCGGCTGAGGTTGACAATCTCCTTGCCACGCCAGCTGATAACCATGCGGGGCTCCTTGGTGACGGTAGCCACGACGGTGGCCTCGAGGTTCTCCTCGTCGGCATACTTCAGCATGAGGTCCACATCCTTCGGGTCCACCACCACAGCCATGCGCTCCTGGCTCTCGCTGATGGCCAGCTCGGTGCCATCAAGGCCGGCGTATTTCTTTGGCACACGGTCGAGGTTTATCTGCAGGCCGTCGGCCAGCTCGCCGATGGCCACACTGACGCCGCCGGCGCCGAAGTCGTTGCACTTCTTGATGATATGCGACACCTCCTCGCGGCGGAACAGGCGCTGTATCTTGCGCTCCGTGGGGGCGTTGCCTTTCTGCACCTCGGCGCCGCAGGTGGTGAGGCTCTTGGTGGTGTGGCTCTTCGAGGCTCCGGTGGCACCGCCGATACCGTCACGGCCGGTGCGGCCGCCCAGCAGGATGATGACGTCGCCGGGGTCACTCGTAAGGCGCTGCACGGCGCGGCGCGGGGCGGCGGCGATGACGGCGCCGATCTCCATGCGCTTGGCCACATAGTTGGGGTGGTATATCTCGTTCACCAAGCCCGTGGCCAGGCCTATCTGGTTGCCATAGCTGCTGTAGCCGTGGGCGGCGGTGGTGACGATCTTGCGCTGCGGCAGCTTGCCGGGCAGCGTCTCGTCCAGGGGCTTCGTGGGGTCGGCGGCACCGGTGACGCGCATGGCCTGGTAGACGTAGGTGCGGCCGGAGAGCGGGTCGCGGATGCAGCCGCCGAGACAGGTGGCAGCGCCGCCGAAGGGCTCTATCTCCGTCGGGTGGTTGTGGGTCTCGTTCTTGAAGTTGATGAGCCACTCCTCCTTATTGCCGTCGATGACCACAGGCACCACGATTGAGCACGCGTTGATCTCGTCGCTCGGCTCCTGGTCGTCGAGGATGCCGGCCTTCTTCAGCCGCTTGGCGGCGAGCGTGCCGATGTCCATCAGACAGACGTACTTGTCGTTGCGGCCGACGTACTGCTCCTTGTGGTCGGCAAGGTATTGCTGGAAGGCGCCCTCGATAAGGGGTTTGTAGTAGCCCTCGTCAAACTTCACGTCCTTCAGCTCGGTGGCGAAGGTGGTGTGACGGCAGTGGTCGCTCCAGTAGGTGTCGAGCACGCGTATCTCCGTCATCGTGGGGTTGCGCTTCTCCTCGTCGTGGAAATAGCGCTGTATGTGCTTGAAGTCGGCGAAGGTCATAGCCAGCCCCAGGCCGTCGTACAGCTCCTTCAGCTGCTGCTCGCCCATGTCCTTGAAGCCGTCGAAGACAATCACGTCGGCAGGCTCTTCGAAGCGGTCCTCCAGCGTTGCCGGCTTGGGCTCGTCGGTCACACGGCTGTCGACGGGGTTCACGCAATGCTTCACAACAGCCTGGCGCTGCTCCTCGGTGAGTTTGCCGCCGACGACGTATGTGGTGGCGCTCTTGATGATGGGTTCCTCACTGTCGTTGAGCAGCTTGACACACTGCTCGGCGCTGTCGGCGCGCTGGTCGAACTGGCCGGGGAGATACTCCACCGTGAAGCAGAAATCGCCTTCCTTGTGCGGGAAGCTCTCCTCGTACACATCGTCCACCGGCGGTTCGCTGAACACGGTCTGCTTGGCCTGTGCGAAAGTCTTGTCGCTGACATTCTCCACGTCATAGCGTATAAGCACGCGCACCTCCTCGGCCTCGATGCCGAGGTATTCGCTCATTTCGTTCTTCAGTTCCTTCGCCTTCACAGCGTAGGCCGCCTTCTTCTCAACAAAAATTCTTCTAACCATATTTTAGTGTTTAGTATTCAGTGTTTGTAGGTTAAGAGACCAAAAGCCATTCATCGCACATCATTATACTCGACAAACCGCTCCGGGTATTTCGCCAGCTCTTTCCTGTACAGGCTCCACACCCTCTGCAGGTCGGCTTCGTAGTCGTCGGTAGTCCAGATAGTCTCGCCGAGGCCTATCTCCTTGTTGCGAAAATCTATGAATGCCGGCACCAGCGGCACACCGGCCTGGTGGGCAATCTCCCAGAAGCCGCGCTTCCAACGGCGCACCGGCTTGCGCGTGGCCTCCGGCGTGATGGCTATGGAGAACGTACCCCCTTTGGCAAACTCCCTCACGGCCGACTCTATCATGCCGTTGTGACGGTTGCCACGGTCTATAGGGATGCAACCGTTCTTCAGCATCAATCCCTTCAGCGGCCAGCGGAAAAACTCCTTCTTGATGAACACATGCCCGTTCACGTCCATAGACCACAGGTATGCCGCACCGATGGTGAAGTCGGCAATGGCCGTATGCGGCGCCACCACGAAGATACAACGCCGCAGCTCGGGGCGTTTGTCAAGGTCTGGCAGATGGAACTTCCAGCCTAATAACCTTACTATTGCAATCCAGATACGTCTCATTTCAGACTGCAAAGATACAAACATTATTACAATCCACACAAAAAAATATTAAACAATATATCAACACCCGCGGATAACACTGCTGTTCAGGCGTTAAAGCGCCGCCGACAACGGCAGGCCGACCCTCCGCCGCCGACAGCCGCAAACGGCGCTTTTTGCACGGAGCCCCTACGGACCCCCTACGGCCGTTCTTCAGTGGAAGGCCGTAGAAGGGCCGTAGAGTGGCCGAAGGGGGGCCGTACCGGCTGCGATGCACAAAACATTATTTTGCCATGTCAGGAATTGTTCGTATCTTTGCATTTTGAAAGACACACAAACAGCGAAAGACCCGATGCACCGATAACAACATGGGAAGAATACTGCTCATAACACCGCCGTTGACACAGCTCAACACCCCCTACCCCGCCACGGCCTATCTCAAAGCATTTTACAGCGCTGAGGGTCACCAGACGCGACAAGTGGACCTCGGCATCGAGGTGGCCGACAGGGTCCTGTCGCCCGACTTTCTGTCAGGCATCGGCCTCGGCGAGCAGGCAAGGCTGATAGAGCCCGTCAAGCGCTTCCTGCGCGGCCAGGACGACACCCTGGGGCCGCGGATCGCCAACAGAAGCCTCCTGCCTGAAGGCCAACGCTTTGTGCAGCTGGACGAGGACAACCTCGAGTGGTCGTTCGGTGTCAGCGGCACCACCGACAAGGCCATGCACCTCGCCACGCTTTTCATCGAAGACATAGCCGACTATATACGCGAACACATAGACCGGCACTTCGACCTCGTTCGCTACGCAGAGTACCTCTCCAACGACGCGCCGACGTTCGACCCTCTCTACAACGAGCTGCAGAACGCCCCTTCCGCCGTCGACGCCATCATGCTGCACCTGCTGGAGGCCGTTGTCAACGACTTCCGCCCCGACAAGGTGTGCCTCACCGTACCCTTCCCCGGCTGCCTCTACGGCGCCATGCGCTGCGGCCAGTGGCTGAAAGCCAACACGCAAGCCACCGTGGAGATAGGCGGCGGCTTCCCGAACACGGAATGGCGGCAGCTGAGCGACCGGCGCATCTATGAGTTCTGCCACGAGGTGAAGATCGACGGCTGCAAGGATGCCGACAGCCTCTGTCCCGACTTCAGCGACCTGCCGTTAGACAAATACCTCTCGCTCACCGAGATGACGAACCCCATGCACCGCCTCTGGAGCCAGGGCCGATGGAACAAGATGGTGATGGCACACGGCTGCTACTGGCACCGCTGCGCCTTCTGCGACACCTCGCTCGACTATATCGGCAACTACCACGCTCCCGCGGCCGCCACCGTGGTGGACCACATGGAGCGCAT
>OCTX014580444.1_pt1 | contig 10078 bp, 13 predicted proteins | sample 1539691 | NCBI WGS metagenome assembly OCTX01 (sample SAMN02144231, study PRJEB22623) | gut metagenome | biome: sheep rumen | host: Ovis aries | place: New Zealand | reverse complement strand
TTTTGCGCAAGAGTGTTGACCGTTCTTGCCCGGTTTGGCGAGTGCGCCCGACACATGGTCGATACCTGCACTCCATGTTACTTTTGCCATAGTTAATAAAATTTAGGTTGTTAATAAAATCGGTTAGGTGTTTTAAGTTCTTGATTATTGAAAACCTTCGCTCTGTGAGCGGTACAGTATATGTCCGGATGAAACGTTGTGTTTTCAATAATCCTCATGGGCTTATCCGCCGATCGGGTCGCCACTCTCGTCGTAGTTCCCATTCAGCTTGTGCATCGCATAACCGAACAAACTACCGTACTTGTTCTGAGCGTTATACCCGGCTACCAACTGGTTCTTTTGCTCGCTTGTGCCGGCGAGAATCGCACGCACAGCCGCCGACACTTTTGCAAAGCGCGCTTTCGCAGCAATCTGAGCCGCACTTGGTTCCTTCGTACTTGGGTTACACAACTTGCCGGTATACACCTTACCGGTACGTTTGTTGGTGCGAAAATACACGTCGCTGTGCTCGCACACCTTTTTCTTCATGCTCTCAATGAGCGCCATAGGCTTAATCTCTGCCATAAAAATAGTTAAAGTTTAGGTTGTTAATATTAGGTTTAACTCTCGCCGCTATTTCGGCGAGCATATTTCTCGATGAACATCTCGCGTGCAGCCTTCCGTGCTGGCGTATCTGTCCATTTCCTCGGACACCGCTGCACTATCTGCTGCCCGTTACATATCCGGAAGTAGTATCCATCCTTCCTCAGTGCCCCTCTCAGGGTCTCTATAGGTATGATCAATTCTGCTTTCATTTCCTCTTTCTTTATATGGTTTAGTATGCTTGCCTCGCTTCATTCGAAAGCCTTCGCTCTGCGAGCGGTATAGTATATGTCCGGTTGAAACGTTGTGGAGCGGTTGGGGAATCGCGGAAATAATCGTGCCTCGTAGGGGCTAAGAACACGAGTACGGGGCAGTACGTTTTCAGAGGGCATATACGCTATCCGAATGGCTTTTAAGGCTTTCGCCCTAGTTGCAAGCATACTATGCCATTCGCACTACGTTCGCATTGCGAACGTCACTGCACCGTGCCAACAAAAACACCGGACTTCTCTCAAAATCCGGTGCAAAGATAATACGATACTAAACAATGTGTATCACCAAGATGCGAATTTTTCCAAGAAATCGTACTTTTTCCGTCTCTTGGCTTCTTGATAAAACCACACAAGCTTGCGTTCTACTTCTGCTTCTGTCATTTGATGTTTCGTTGCTACTTCGATACGTGCTTGGCGATGATTGAGCCCTTTGTCTCGTGCAATGAAAAAATCATCAACAATCGCTTGGTTTCGTACTTCAATCTCATGCCGTTTCTTTGACATGTAGGAGTCATTTGGGTCACGTACCAGATACGGTACATCATATAGCGGATAGTCCATTTGCCTTGAAATTTAACGGTTTAACATCATTCAACTGGAACGCTTCAGCGGCTTGGGCGGTGTAGATGCCGTAGCGGTCATAGTACCGGGCACTGACCATCTTAAAATGCTTCATCATACTATTGAGGTGGTCCGTACCGTTCCAGTTGAACGGCATCGGCACACAGTCTTTGATAGCATAGTACGGATGATTTTTGATGGCCACTCCGCGTAGTTTCTGCTCCCAAAGCGTGACATAAATCTGCCTCTGCCGTTGCAACGGAATAGCATTCCATTGCTCCTGTGCCGGCTTCACCATGTGTGCATACTGCGGAGCGATGTAGGGTGTCAGCAAGTCCACCATCACCGCCCAACTTCTGCGCTTCTTTAGTATGTCGTCTAAGGCTTCCATAAATAATTTTTCAAAAAGTAGTAGAGGGAGACTACAGAGGGAGTATATACTATGCAGATAGTCTCCCTACTACGACGGAATTATCTTTTTTCTTTTTACTTCTTTTTCTTTTGTCTTTTATTCTACGACCTTCACCGTCAACTTGATCTCGTCCGGCTCTTTGTCTGGGTACAACTCCACGAACGTCTTCACATACCCTGCCATCACAGCGGTACGGGCTTTGACCAGATTTTGCTCTTTGACTTTCTCCTTGGCATTCTCACGCCATTTCACCGCTTGCTCCTGTTGGTACTTGTGGTAATCGGCAAAGTCGAAAACCTCGGTGCGCTGGAGTTGGAACTTACCAATGCCTTCCACCTCAAACTCGCCTTTCTCCAAACCCTTTTCCGCAAGGATCGCAACGGCTTCATTGGTCGCTTCGGTGCTGATTTCGTCAATACGTGCTTTGATAGTCTTTTCTTGGTTGCGCAACTCGCGCAGTTCTTTCAATTTATCTGCTTTCATAATTCTTTCGTTAATTGCGCCGTCTGGGAGACGGCATTGTTAATGACTTTGTTTATTGTCGCGGCATTCAATGCCGTATTGTTAATGATTTTGTTCCGTTCGGTGGCATTTTTGCCGCCGTTAGATTCTTTGTATTGTACCGACTGCCAGTCGGTTTTTTCTTTCTTGGTAGTTTCGCCATGGAGAATTGCCTTGACTTGGCAATTCGAACGGAAGGAGCCGCGGGGAGCACAGCTCCGACCCAGACCAATCCGGCATTACTTCTCGCTATGATGGCTCATTTCGTATTCCATTCGCTTGGCTGGATCTTCGAACTCATAGCGTTTAAAGATGTTGAGCAGTTCCTCCCTGCTCATCTTCTTCGGCTCTCTCTCGATAGACCTCAGCACCCGCAGCAACTTCGCCCGTTTGCGGTTCTCTTCCGGCGTGACATACTCCAAGTTCTCCGCCGACCAGTTGAGAATATCCCCGTTGAGGTGGTCAATGACCATCCCCTCCGGTCTCGGACCATACCATGCCCCCGCCACCAAGAAATGGCAGTGTTTGGCTCCGAACTGCCGCAGAAAGGGGTAATGTGTGCCGTTTCCGTTCGTGTGGGTGCATTTGCGTGACCCTGCTTGCGCAAGGTTTGGTTTGATCTCCCGCAACCCTAATTTGGTCAGGGACAAGAAATGTCCATCCCTTGTGCAATACAAAGGTTTTTCTGTTGGACATCGTTTAGCGGTGATCATTCCACCGCCCTCCGTGTATATACGTACGCTTGTGCGGTCATCCCCCACAACCCCGTACTCAATAATTTTCATTTTTGCCATAATTGAATAGCATTTAATGTTAAACAAATATGACAAGCGCTTGTCGTTATTTAGGAATTCCGGTGCAAAGGTACAACAAATATAACAAAACACGGAGTCACTCACTGACTCCATGTTTCTCAAAAAAAAAATACTACACGTGCGCGCATTGGAGATGTAACTATAACTCGCAAGCACTCTCCATTTTTTTGACAGCCATTTTGATTGTATGCACTTCAATCTCCCAATAAGCCCCTCCCATTTGCGAAATGATAGATTCAGTAAAAACGATGCGTCGCTGGTATCCGTACGAACGTTCGGGCTCGTATTGGAGAACGAGCGAATAAAGACGATAGTAGAAATCTAACGTCCAAGCGCGATCGAACATAGCCATGCAGTCCTCCCATAGACCTGCATTGATTTGAGCCGTGATGGCTTCATAATAAGTTCTTTTCATAACCGTAAAATTTTATGCAAGTCTTGTATGCGAGTAGCGCTACTCAAATGCACGTGCGATTCACACAAAATCTTGCGGTTAATTAATATAAAAACAGCGCCTCTCTTTCGAAAGACGCTGCAAAATTACTGCTTTTTATTGGGACAGGTTAGGAAATTTGTCCCAATTTTGTCCCAATTGTACTTTATTTCTTGTTTTGAGCCTTTTGTAAACTATTTTGATCTACATTCCAACCTACTATTTTAGATATGTTTCGGCACATCTTACTGCGGTTGCACCCTGCATCGGCATAATGGTCTTTTCCGTCTTGTTTTTCTTGTTCAAGCCATATTATTACATCATTGTAGTCATTCTCCCGTGGTAATTTCATGCCTTCACGGGTTATTTGGGTGTTTGTTGTTATCTCTAATTCAATAGGAGGCATATCTTTCCCGAGAATATCCATAATACGATGCGATGAAGCGTATGTAATATGATAGTTTAATGTCAGGAACTCTATAAATCGTTTGCCATATCCTGAAATTGTTCGCTGTTGATCATAGCTGAAATTCTGAAATAACTCCGATTTAAAGAAGTCGCCCATGGATTCGCACTCACGTGCATACAAGTAAGAGTATATATTGTCCTCATTTAGACATTCGATAGGGATATTGGGATTGCGCTCCCATATCTGTTGCGAAATAGGCATAAACACCTCTATGTATGTTTTGCAAAATTCTACTATTTTGACGGAAGTATTGAATTGTAAGTCGCTGAGCTTTGCCAGTTCGGTAATAGGCTTGCTTTTTTCCCATGCGTTGAGGAATTTTTCAAAGGTGACTATATCTGCAAAATTAAGTGTAGTCCAGTATTCTTTCCAATGACAATAGATTACATAATTAATGAGTGCAGCAAGGAAGCCGTGAACTTGAAGACGAGATTCCCTATAGGGTTTATCTATGTCTTTTATCCAAATAATAGGAGCTGCTTGCAACGTGTTCTCGTCCGGCATGGTAGAAAATACAAATTGCCATTTAGAGCGGTTGTGTAACTCACAAGTTAGATATGCTCTTCGTTGCAGTTGGTCCTTTAGATATTGTTCTTTGTATGGATTGAATGAATTACGAAAGTATGTTCCTATTGTAATCCGAGAGGCATAATCTAAATAGCCGGTAAAATCATTTTTAATGGGTTCTAATTGTTGAAGTGTATAAAGCCAATCATGGAACATGCGTTGTTGTTCTTGGTATGGGTATCGGTTTGGGAAATTTGATTTTATCAATTCTTGATTGTAGGCTTTGTATATCATCGGAGTTTGGTCAAAGAAAGAAAAAAGTGCGTGTTTTTGTGCCATCATTGCTGCTGCAACTCCTTTGGCTATCGAATATTTTGAATCTCCATTCACAATACAAATGGCATCATCTTCCCATACGTACCATAATTCACCTTGCATCCCGTTTTCCCACTTATTGCTAAACGGATATAGTTGCCGTGTCCTAAAATCGTATTTCATAATATTAGCTTGAAATTATTAATTTCTTTTGGTCACAAAAATCCGCACCTTTTGAGATGCGGAAAGAAATCGAATACTTAGTTGTTAATTTTGATTCTAACAGCTACTCTCCATAAACAGTCAAGTATGTGCACTAATGTTGCGAAAATGCTGTTAAGAACATATCCATAAGAATGTTGATCCATCATAAAGTATTCAGCAATCTTCTTTTCTACCTTGCCAGAGTGAGCCGCTTTTGAAGAACGAAGGCGTTGAATGTTCCGCAAAAACTCTATCACTTCAGGAATACTAAGATGGTACTGGTCTAAGTATGCGGAAAAACGTTTAAGACTTTGATTGTTATTTTCTTCTAATTTGGGGAATTGGTTTACATTCAGAGATTCGATAAATAGTTTAGAGACGACCAAAATTTGGTCGTAAAATTCCTTCTCATTATTTTCATCTGTAAGTATATGAACAGAATATAGCATAGAATTAGGATCTTGAGGATCTTCTTTAAATAAAGGCCAACCTATTATGTTTTTCCAAGAAGAATAGAATTCGCTATATTCTTTTACAAGTACAGCATCTGGGGCTTCCGAATTTGCAAAAAGCCCTTCATACCATCTTTCATATGCAGCTTTACTGACAGTGGTTGTATTATCAGGCTTAAAATTAAAAGAACGCCAATATAGTTGTTCTTCATAATCCAGCCCGGCCAAATCTATCAATAAAACCGCAACATAATCTTTCATGTCTGTATCGACACGAAGAAATAATCCTTCCTCTTTATAATTAACTTCCCCATCACTTACGCTATATTTATGTGGCGCATGATAGAACTTATCTAATACTTCTCTTTTGAAAAAGACAGGAGTAATATCAAATGGCGCATCTGGTTTGTCGTTAACACAGATGTTATTAATTTTTTGTGGATCACATGAGTGCTCAATTATATTCTGATGCAAATCCTTAATCCAGAATGTGGCATATCTATTTATTTGTTTCATAGTTAAATAAAATCACTAATTGGTTGGATATGAGCCACTTGTGTGTATTTTCCTTTTTTGAGATTAAGTTCCTTTGTAATCCTAACAGGCCTCTCTGTCTCAATCCTAAAAACTGCATAGTATGGCGCATTCTCAGCAGTAAAACCTTTGTCACGAAGTGCTTTTGCTGTCCAAATCTGAAAACCTTTATTAGTCTGTTTGTACAATACCGGCTCATTGCCGTTCGTGTGCAAGCATATATATCTAATGCGTTCAAATCCTTCTTTTACCAACAATGAACCTTTGGACTCTCCAGCGCGTACATACGTAATGCCTAATTGTATAGCGAGAGCTCTGTCTGTTTTGCGCATGTGGTTCACAAGAACTGTTGATTTCTTATCCTCAATCGTGTCGGGGAGCGCATTCTCACGAAGATCTTTCTGTGTGTCTTCAGACATCGCAATCTTTGAACCGTAGGTATTTTGCTTTATATCTACCTGCTTGTCTAATTTGTGGACATCAACAAATTTATAGGGAATCCTTTTCGCTATGGCATCTATAGAGAATGTGGATGTATCTACGGAAAACTCAAAGTTATTATCGGGAGAAGTATTTGTAGCAATAACTTTCTCTTGGTAGAAAAGTCGGAAATCCTGATTTATCTCGTAGCCAATAGAGTTCCTTCCCAAGTCACGAGCAGCCAAAGCTGTTGTGCCACTTCCCATAAATGGGTCACATACGGTATCCCCTATGAAAGAAAACATCTTAATCAAACGCAGCGGTAGTTCTTTGGGAAATACAGCAATATGCCTATTTTGATGCTCTCCGTTGAAATGCCAATGGGAAGAGAAATAGGTATTCCATTCTTCGTCAGTCAGTTTAGATGCGTCTTTGGATTCTTTGCTCACAGATGGTGCTTTGCCTTGTTTTCTAAATAGTAGGATGTGCTCGAAGTCAATCTTAACGATACCTCCACGCGGATAAGGATATGACCCCATGACTTTTGCGCCTCCGCTCGTGTGCATAGATGTTGGTTTCTGCCACACTATACTTCCCATATAGTCGAAGCCTAAAGCCTCACAGCAACGTATAATTTCTGAATGAATAGGAACAACTTTGTATCTGCCATAGTATGTGGAGCGTGCAAATTGATCACCGATATTGATACATAGACGACAACCATCCTGCATAATGCGGTAGCATTCTGCCCATACAGCATTTAGGTTGTTGATGTATTGTTCGTAAGTGTCGTTGAAGCCGATTTGATCATCATTCCCGTAGTCTTTCAACTGCCAATATGGAGGTGAGGTTACGACTAATTGCACCGACCCGTCGGCGATTTTTGACATGTTACGGCTATCGCCATTTATGAGTTTGTGACGGGTTGGCATAGGGATTAAAACAAAGTATCAGATGATGTGTGAGGTAGGGATGTAAAATCCGAGCTTTCGATATATTCAACTTTTATCTCTCCCTCGTTCGGACAATCAATTTGTTTGAGGTAATGCAATGCAATCTTTTCCTCTTGTCCTGTCATAACAGGTACATTGAGTGTCATATTAAAATGTTTAACTTCTTTACCCGCATTCTCTCTATCCGCGATAAATGCTTTATGATCATCAAACCGCTGTTTAATAGCCATATTGCAATTATCTACTTTTAGCGATTTTATGCCTTCACGAGTAATTTCTTCAAAAGCAGGGTCTATATCGTAACCGATACTATTGCGTCCACAAAGAATTGCGGCTTGTATAGTCGTTCCTGTACCAAGAAATGGATCTAAAACAACATCGCCACGTTGTGAAAACATGTTAATTAAACGATATGGAACCTCAAATGGGAAAGCCGCACTACGTTCGCGAGTTTGTGACTGCGTTATACGTTGCCTTGTCCCCTTTATGTCCCAAACATCAGAGAACCATATATTACGCTCTTCCCAAAAGAATGAACTAAACATACGGCTTTCCTTTTCTTCCGCAGTTTTATAGGTTCGTTTTCCTCCTTTACGGAAAATTAATATCCATTCATGTTCCAATGTAACATAGGCTCCACATGGTAGCATACCACTTCCCATAAACTTGTTAGGCGCATTTGTTTGTTTGCGCCAAATAATATTGGGAAGACCGACGAAACCCAAGGCAAGACACGCTTTTGCTATGCGAGAATGATTGTTAAATAAACTAAAATTAGAGTTTATAGTACGTGTGGCATCTCCTATGTTAATACATAAAAAACCTCCGTCCTTCAAAACGCGATAACATTCAGTCCACACTAAATCTAATTCATGGTGCATCAATTCAAATGCCTCATCTGGATTATTTGAAAGTGCATCCTTAATCTTAGGATTCTGCTTTGCCAATATATCGTCCCACATCTCTATCATAGGGTATGGAGGGGATGTGACTATCAAATCTACAGAATGATCTTCTGTTTTTGACATGTTTTGGGAAGCTCCGATGTATATGTTATGTTGCGTTTGCATATCATTATATTGCCTACTAAGTGCAAAATTGCGTGCAAAGGTACAAAAAAAAAACGAAATATACAAGAATTTTGCATGTTTTAAAGAAAATGAACACTAAAAATTTTGAAAATTCAATAAAAATTTGTACCTTTGCAGCGATTTTATCCTTGCAAAGGGGACTTAATGTTCCTATAAGCAATACAGCAAGGTGCATATCTTTGTGAACCGAAGTCGGCAAAATTTCAAATGACAGAGAGATATGCGCTCTGGCTATCTATGTCTTGGACACAGGTAATTGGAGCTTTGTCATTTGTTTGCCGACGATGGTTCACGGTTCCAATTATTTGTGTTCTTTTTGAAAACCATTAAGAGCACAGATATGAAAAAGAAAATTTCAGTAAAAGCAATTCAGGACGCGGTAGGCGCTCCTCAGTTTGAGTTTCCTAAGTACACGACTCAAGTGATTAACTTAGTCAATGGCAATGCAGGTGGCACTCGTCCGAAAGTTGTAGGACAAATGTCTGAATTGATTCAACAATTCCCTGGTCAAACCATCCAAGAGTGGATAGAATGGTATGGAGCACAACAACCCGAAGCTGTTGATAAAGCAACTGATAAGATATACGAAATGTATCTTGCGATGCAAAAAGCCTTTACACAAATAGATAAATCGTTAATCCGCAAATGGGTTGAAGATTTGGTTTATACAAAGACTTTCTGCGGATTGAAATTCCAAGAAGCAATACTAAAACATGTTGCAGATGAACTTAGAGTTGATTACCGTCTGGCAACGATCGAGGAAGAAGCACAAAATGTCGATGGCTATATCAACAATAAGCCGGTTCAAATAAAGGCTAACACGTACAAACTTAAGAACACGGCAGAAGTGATAGATGTACCTATCATCTTCTATGACAAAAAGAAAGATGGCATCGTTATTGAGTACGAGCCAAACGATTTCAAATAATAGAAAGTTTCTCAAAATTAAACGCAGACTTCGTACCGGAAGTTTGCGTTTCCAAATATTATATAAAAATGGCAACAGTTTCCCAATTATTAGCAGCTATTCCGTTTGGAAAACAAAATGCTATTCATGCACAAGCATTAGCTCAACAATTAGGCCTACCTGTAGGAGGAAATGAGGTTGAGACAAGACAACTTATTCGTGAAGCCATAAAGCAAGGACACATTATTCTTAGTATTCCTGTTATTGGATATTGGCGTTCTAACAACCAACAGGAAGTAATTGAATATATAAATTCATTGCAAGAGCGAGCGGACGAAATATATGAGCGTAGTGTGGATATAAAAAATGCATGGAACATAGCTAATCCTACCAATTCAATACCATAAACTATAAGAAAAGTCAGCACTATATAATATTATTTTTGTACTGACATCAGAGGTACAATAATTTTTCGAGATATGCTAATAAAAACACCGACAGCACTCTAACATGGAGCGCTGTCTTTCAGTTGCAAAGTTACTACATTTTTTTGAATTATACAAGTTTTTTGTTAATTATTCGTTGGTTTCTACGATATTAATGACATAATCAGCAAGTCTCTCGCACTCGCAGATAAAATCCACATAGAA
>OCTX012154254.1_pt1 | contig 10078 bp, 5 predicted proteins | sample 1539691 | NCBI WGS metagenome assembly OCTX01 (sample SAMN02144231, study PRJEB22623) | gut metagenome | biome: sheep rumen | host: Ovis aries | place: New Zealand | reverse complement strand
ATCTATTCACGCAATTCGATGCGCCATATATCAAGGATGAACTCTCACCTTGAAAGTTCGGCTGCTGAGTATATGAACTCGCTGCCTGCTCCGGTAGCTGTTATCGACAGCAAAAAGCAGTTCGTCTGGTATAATCAGATCTTTTCCGAAAAGATCGGACTCGGACAGGATGTTTACGGTCTCGATATCGAAGGCATAATCCGTATCAACACTTCTCAGCTGAGCGATGAAGGACATGCAGAATGCAGCATAAACGGCTGTATCTACAACGTGATGTCCGAAAAATTCGTCAAGGGAGAAATGGAGTTCCGTGTCCTTTATTTCCATGATATCACAGAATTTGCAACTCTCAAAAAGCGCTCTGACGAAGAGCACCCCAATGTTGTGGTCATAACTATCGACAACTACGATGACATCATGCAGAATGCCAAGGAAAGCGAAAAGGCGCAGGCTTCCGTTGAAACAGAGAAGCTCATCGAAAACATGATGAGCAGCACCAACGGTTTCATAAAGAAGGTATCTTCAAACACTTTCTATGCTGTTATTGAGAATCGTCACCTTGAACAGATGATCGATGAAAAGTTCAAGATCCTCGACTCTGCAAGGAATATCACTATCTCCGGTCAGTACCCCCTCACCTTCTCAATAGGTGTCGGTCAGGGTGCAGGCTCGCTCGCTGAAAGTGAACGCATAGCCAAGCAGTGCCTTGATATGGCGCTCGGACGCGGCGGAGATCAGGCAGTCGTCAAGACCGATAACGGCTACCGTTTCTTCGGCGGAGTATCAAAGGGCGTAGAAAAGCGTTCACGCGCAAAGACTCGCATCATAGCCAATGCACTTCAGGATATAATAATGAGCAGTGAGCATGTATTCATAATGGGACACCGTTTCGGTGACCTCGATTCTGTGGGTGCATCATGCGGTATGGCAGGAGCTGTAAGACTCCTTGGCAGAACAGCATACATAGCTGTGGACCGCAGCAGGAATCTCGCTTCTCATCTCATCGCCAATGTTGAACAGCGCACAGATAATGAACTCTTTATCACTCCTTCTGAGGCAGAGAATGTCATCAGCGACAAGGACCTGCTCATCATCGTCGATACCCATAACAAGGATTTCCTCGAAAGCCGCGCTCTCTATGAACGCGCAAAGTCGGTAGTTGTCATCGACCACCACCGCAAGACAGTTAATTTCATTGACAATGCAGTTATCTTCCACCATGAGCCGTATGCTTCTTCAGCGTCTGAAATGGTGACGGAGATCATCGAATACTTCCGGTTCGATACCAATGAAAGGTTCCCGAGCATTTATGCAGATGCGCTGCTTTCAGGCATCATGCTCGATACCAAGAACTTTGTGATGAGGACCGGTGTCCGCACTTTCGAGGCAGCTGCATACCTCAAAAAGCTGGGGGCTGATACAGTCGCTGTCAAGCTGCTGTTCTCCAACTCCATTGATTCATACAAACGCCGGACTCAGATCGTTGCTTCAGCCAAGATACACGACCGCTGTGCTATCGCTGCTGCCGATTTCAAGTCCGATGACATACGTCTTATATCTCCGCAGGCTGCTGACGAACTGCTCAGCATCACCGATGTCGATGCTTCATTCGTCCTGTACAAGACCGGAAATACGGTAAATATATCCGCCCGTTCTCTCGGCGCGATGAACGTACAGGTAATAATGGAAAAACTCGGCGGAGGCGGTCATCAGACTATGGCAGCTACGCAGATCGAAAACTCAACCATTCAGGAAGCGGTGAAGATGCTTATACAGGCTATCGACGAGTTCCATAGCGATAATCACCGCTGATCTTCAAGGAAAGGAAATATGATATGAAAGTAATTTTTTTACAGGATGTTAAAGGCTCCGGCAAAAAAGGCGAGGTAAAGAACGTTGCCGACGGATACGCAAGAAACATGCTCCTGCCCAAGGGATACGCTGTTGAAGCTACTCCCCAGAACATGACAAAGCTCCAGGGACAGCAGTCCTCTGCCCAGCACAAGATAGATCTGGAGAAGCAGGCTGCTTCTGAAGCTGCTGCCAAGCTCAAAGGCAAGACCGTGAACATCATAGCTAAAGCCGGAAACGGCGGCAAGCTCTTCGGTTCTGTAACTGCTGCCAATGTCGCTGAAGCTCTCGCTGCACAGTACGGAGTGAACGTTGACAAAAAGAAGATCTCCCTCAGCACCGAGATCAAGAACTTCGGCTCATACAATGCCGTTATCAAGCTCTATAACGGCATCTCCGAAACCGTTGGCGTAGAAGTCAGCGAGGGCTGATCGTGCTATGGATGAAAATGATATCATTGTCTCCGCCCGTGAGATGCCGCACAGCATCGAGGCGGAGCAATCCGTTATTGGAGCAGTCATCGCTGATCCGTCAGTTATTTCTACTGTTCTTGAACTCGTAAAACCCGAGTACTTCTACAGTCCTCAGCATAAGGAGCTTTTCAGGATCATACAGACACTGTTCACAGGTACTACTCCTGTCGATATCGTCACTGTACTCAATGAAGCCGAAAAGCGCCATATATTCGAAACAGCTGCCGACGGCAGACGCTATCTCAGCGAGATAGCCAACATTCTCCCATCCACTGCTAATGTCGAGAGTTACTGCAAGATCGTTGCCGACAAATATCTCGTCCGCCAGCTTGCGGCTGCTGCAAGATCTATACTCGAAGATGTGCAGTCCGGTGAACACGACTCACAGCTGCTTCTCGATGCAGCTGAACAGAAAATATATGACATCCGTCAGGGACGCGATGTGAATGGTCTCGTTCCTCTTGGAGATGCTATATATGAGGCGTACACCCGTCTCGGCGACATAACCGGTCCGGACAAGGAACAGTTCATCGGCGCCCGGACAGGATTCACCCTCCTGGACAACATCACTTCAGGTCTCAATAAGTCAGACCTGATAATCATTGCTGCGCGTCCCGGTATGGGAAAAACTTCGTTTGCAATGAATATCGCCGTAAACGTGGCAAGACGCACTGAAAAGGAAGTCGTGACTTTCAACCTGGAAATGTCCCGCGAGCAGCTCGCTACCAGGATACTCTCAACAGAGGCACTGGTCGAATCCAATGCGCTCAGAAGCGGACGCATAAGCGGCGAAGAATGGTCGCGTCTGGCTACAGCTACAGACTATCTCAGCACTATACCGATGTTTATAGACGATACCGGTTCGACTACCGTGCAGCAGATAAAAGCTAAACTGAGACGCACCAAGAACCTCGGACTCGTTATAATCGACTACCTTCAGCTCATGGATTCCACTACTCATTCCGATAACCGTGTGCTTATCATTTCAGAGATAACCCGTCAGCTGAAACTCATGGCAAAGGAACTCATGGTCCCGGTCATACTCCTTTCACAGCTTTCCCGTGCCGTTGAAGGCCGTACCGACAAACGTCCCATGCTCTCAGACCTGCGTGAATCGGGTTCTATCGAGCAGGATGCGGATATCGTTCTTTTCCTTTACCGTGAAGCATATTACGACAAACAGAGCCAGAGGCCCAATATCTCTGAATGTATCGTTGCTAAGAACCGTCACGGTGAAACAGGTACTGTTGAACTCGTCTGGGACGGTCAGTATACACGATTCTCAAATCCGGATATGAGCGAAGTGCCGGGTGATATATGATGCTTGAAAAAATATGCGCTCTCGCACGAAGATACGATATGTTCGGGCAGTGCAGCAATGTTGTCTGCGGACTATCCGGAGGTGCTGACAGCGTAGGACTGCTGCTCGCTCTGCATGAGCTTTCAGATACGCTCGGCATCACGGTCTCAGCACTGCATGTGAACCATTGCCTCCGCGGTGCTGAAAGTGACAGGGATGAAAACTTCTGCCGTGAACTCTGCCAGAGAATGGGGATATCATTCAAGGCTGTTTCATGCGACGTAAAAAGCTATGCCAATGAGCATTCCCTTTCGGATGAAGAAGCTGCAAGGATACTGAGATACCGCCTGTTCACTGAAAATTCCGAAGGCGCACTCATCGCAACTGCTCACAACGCCGGCGATGTCCTCGAAACCGCTCTGCTCAACCTTATACGCGGAACAGGTCTGAAAGGCATCGCAAGTATACCTCCGGTCCGCGGAAATATAGTCCGCCCGATGCTCACTGTCACCAGAAAAGAGATCGAAGCGTTTCTCGAAGAACACGGTCAGGAGCATATAACTGACAGCACCAACCTTACCGAAGACTATACCCGCAATAAAATACGCCGCCGCATCATCCCGCTGATGCAGGAGATAAATCCTTCCCTTATCCCGACTTCCATACACTCTATGGAGACGCTGAGAGAAGAGAATGAGTTCATCGAATCCGAAACAGACCGCGTTTATTCCGCATGCAGGAACGGCAATGCGCTCAGCTGTCTGTCCGGTCATGCAGCCGTCATAAGAAAGCGCTGCATCGCCCGTCTGCTTTCCGATAATTCCGTCCCCTACTCATCGGACAGACTTGTAAAAGCAGATGAGATACTGGTAAATGGAGGAAAACTCAACGTCAGCGGCAGATTGTTCCTTATCGGTGAAAACGGAGGCATCCGGCTCGAAAGCATCCCTGAAGAAGCTGGATACTGCGAATTGTCAGCTGACCTTCAGATCGGCGACAATTTCATTTTCCCGGACAGAGTACTGAATTGCCGTATTATCAAATGTGATGATTTGACGAAATTATCGTCCGTTCATAAAAAATTAACATTTTACATGTTAGATTATGATAAAATAATAGGCAGAGCTGTTGTCCGGAACCGCCGTTACGGCGACAGGATAAAGCTCTGTGGAAGAGACCACACCTCATCCGTAAAGAAACTTATCAACGAAAGAGTACCTGCCGAAAAGAGAAGCACTATGCACTTCATCGAGGATGAGCAGGGTACTATATTCGCCGAGCATATCGGCATAGCCGGAAGAGTCGCAGTTACAGCGGATACCCGGAACTGCCTGATACTAACTGTCAGGACTAATAACTGATCGGAGTGGATAATATTTGACACCAAAAAAGAACAGAGGCATTTTCACCTACCTGCTCGTCATCGCCGTAGCTGTCGGTCTGATATTCTTTGTCAGCTCAAAGCTCTCCGGAGGCAGCGATAAAAAAGACTACAATGAGATCATGGAGCTCTTCGATAACTACCAGATCTCAGAATATGAACTTGATCTCGGTACCGGTGAACTCACTTATGTTATCAGAGGAGAAAGCGGCAAGAAAAAGTACGAAGTGCCGAATGTCAGCATCTTCCTCGAAGAGACCAAGAACTACAGAAAAAACTACAACAATAAATACAGCGGCGAGGATGAGACTCTCACCCAGAACTACATCAAAATCACTGACAGAAGCTGGCTGTATTCACTTATACCGGTCGTTCTCACAGTCCTGCTCGGTATCGCTATCCTCTACTTCATGATGAAGCAGAGCGGCGGCGGCGGAAAGTACACCTCCTTCGGCAAGGCAAATCTGAAGAATCAGGCAAATGCCCGAAAGGCTACATTCAATGACGTTGCCGGTGCTGACGAAGAAAAACAGGAACTTGAAGAGATCGTTGACTTCCTCAAGCATCCGAACAAGTATAAGGAGATCGGCGCTAAAGTGCCTAAGGGCGTGCTCCTGCTCGGCCCTCCCGGTACCGGTAAAACTCTCCTTGCAAGAGCTGTTGCAGGTGAGGCTGGCTGCCCGTTCTTCCCTATATCCGGCTCAGACTTCGTTGAAATGTTCGTCGGTGTCGGTGCTTCCCGTGTAAGAGACCTTTTTGAACAGGCTAAGAAGCACGCTCCTGCTATCATATTCATTGATGAGATAGACGCTGTAGGACGTCACAGAGGCGCAGGTCTCGGCGGCGGACACGATGAGCGTGAACAGACGCTCAACCAGCTCCTCGTTGAAATGGACGGCTTTACAGGCAACGAGAGCGTAATAGTCATTGCGGCTACTAACCGCCGTGATATCCTTGATCCTGCTCTTCTGCGTCCGGGACGTTTCGACCGCCAGATCGTTGTCGGATACCCCGATGTCAAGGGACGTGAAGAGATACTCAGAGTTCACGCTAAGAATAAGCCCCTCGGTCCCGATGTTGACCTGAAGATAATAGCTCAGACAACGCAGGGATTCACAGGTGCCGACCTTGAGAACCTTCTCAACGAAGCCGCTCTCCTTGCCGCAAGACAGGACAGAATGGCTATAACTGAGGCTGATATCGAAGAGGCAACCATGAAGGTCATCGCCGGTCCGGAGAAGAAGTCAAGGATCGTTACAGAACACGACAAGCGTGTTACTGCGTACCACGAAGCCGGTCATGCAGTTGCTGCATATAATCTCCCGACACAGGATAAAGTCCATCAGGTAACTATCATACAGCGCGGAATGGCTGCCGGTCTTACTGTTACAAGACCTGACAATGATGATATGTTCGTTTCACGCAACCAGATGCGCGAGAAGATCGTAATGCTCCTCGGCGGACGTGTTGCTGAAGAGATATTCATTGACGATATCTCCACCGGAGCTTCAAACGATATCGAGCGCGCAACTTCCACTGCAAGAAGCATGGTCACAAAGTACGGCTTCTCCGGAAAACTCGGCACAGTCGTTTACGGCTCTGACAACGATGAAGTGTTCCTCGGCAAGGATTACGGCCACACACGCAATTACAGCGAATCCGTTGCCGCTCAGATCGACGAGGAAGTAAAGTCGATCATTGACAAGGCACACAGTGAGTGTACGGCTCTTATCAAGGCTAACGAAGATAAGATGCACCTCCTTGCCAAGTACCTGCTCAAATTCGAAAAGATCGACGGTCCTGAGTTCGAAAAGCTCATGAGAGGCGAACTTACAGAGGATGTGCTGAACGAGCCCGTTGCTGCTGCATCTGACGATAGCGCTGCCGGATCCGAAGATACGACTGATACTGATGTAACAGAATAAATAATATGATAAAATGATCCGGGAGGTCCTTTGTGAGGGACCTCCCGGAATTTTTGTATCAGTTTCTTTTATTGTCAGTTCTGATTCTCATGGAAGAAGTAAGGAAGTGCATCGTAGACATAGTGTCTTACATGTCCCCACCAGTGATCTCTTCCGTCGGCTACCAAGAAATAGAAGTTGCCCTTGGAGAAATCCGATGTGGTCGTGAAGCGTTTTGTATCCTTCATGAGAGGCTCTATGAGTCCCTTCATGTTGTTGTACGCCAGATCCTTTGAACCGGTCGCTGCAAATATGAAGTACTCATTCTGCTTGAATCCGAACTTGTCTATCGCGTTCTGGAGACCTGTGAGTCCGCCCCAGCAATGTCCCGACAACGGCATGTAATATGCGCAGATATCAAGACAGTTTATGAACATGTTCCACGTCGAACCGCCGCCCATTGAGAAACCGCCGTATGCACGGTGATATCTCGATGCCTTCAGTCCGCTCTCTGTTGTGTTCTCAGCGTAGGTGGAATACTTGCTCTCGATATACGGGATCACGCTCTGACGCATTTCGTTCCAAACCGTTCCTGCACCCATGTTGTTGTCAGGCGCCGGGCATCCGTTGAACGTGGGAGTTACTACGATGAGCGGTTCGAGTTCACCGTTCATTATCATGTGGTCAAGGATGTTATGAAGTTTTACATCATTGCTGAAAATCGTATTTTCATTCTCTCCGCCGCCGTGCATGAGATAGAATACATTGTACTTCTTGTTCTCATCATAGCCGTATGGCAGATAGACATTCATGCTCTTATTGCCGTTTATGCCGGTGTAGTTTTCCTTTATTATCCTTCCTGCCTGCGGGCATGTCTCGTTGACATACTTATCAGGAGCTGCCTTGAAGGCAAGTGCAGGATCATAATTGAAATTACTCGGCTCAGGCTCAGGTGTATTGTCCGGGAATTCCTTTACTCTTCCGAGGATGAAATTCTGTATGAGCACCATATCATTCAGCTCATAATCTGTACTCCTGTCAACGTCTCCTGCCAGCTTTGCATTGTCGTCCTTGAAGCCCTTGGTAACTGCTTTTCTTGCGAGTGCCATATCGAAGCTGTCAACGTATCCGTCAAAGTTGATGTCTCCGAGGATGAGCTGTCCGCCTTTAGCGCCTTCAATGACTGTTCCAGCTTCTGCTGCACAGGCTTCATCAATGTAGAAGCTGTTCCTGCCGCTTTCAGTCTCAACATACACATAAAGATCCTTTGCATTCTCAGGTATCTTGAAAGATGTATTCGCAAGCTGTACCCATTTGCCGTCAAGTGCTGTGGCAGTTGCTATCTTGTCATAATGCGGCTTATCATCGGCATCGTTATACTGAAGTGTCAGGTGGAAAGTCTCGGGGCTTCCGGAATTGCCCATAACATCCACGCTGAAACTGTAGGCTTTGCCTGCCTCAAAACTGCTGCTGAGCTGCTTGATCGCGCCGTTCCATGCAGCCTCTCTGCCGTCAACGTAAAGCGAACGGCTGCCTGAATATGATGTGCCGCTCTTTGTGGTCACGCTTGCTGAACCGCGTCCGCTCCATTTATCGGAACCGTTTTCGAATGTGCTGTGGAACAGATATCCGTCTTCCAGCACTTCACCGCCGCTGCCGCTGAACTGCCACCAGTCAACGTTGAAAAGGTAGCCGCTGCCGCCTTTGAATACGAGATAGAGGTCCTGTACGCCTTCTACAGATGTATCGCAGGACACTTCCTGCCACTTCTGCCAGCCGTCAGTTGACGGCACATCGCAGGAACCTATGAGCGGTCCGCTTGCACTGCCGGTGTGCAGCTCTAAGGTACCGCCTTCTGTTGCAGATGCTACACTGGCGGTAAACGAAGTTGCTCCGTCTCCGAAGTCCACGCCCTTTACCTTAATGTAGTCGCCGTTTTCTATGTTGCATACATCCATGCCGCCTTCGCTGCACTTTTCGGTGCCTATACCGTCGCTCCAGCATATGGTCTCTGCTTCGTTTCTCACAAAGGGATCAAGATATCCAACCTGTGCTGGACCGGTCTTTGTGGGAGTGATGACCGGTATCGAACCGTCAGAATTGTACTCGAATTCGTCTACACATACGCTTCTGTCGAACGTGCCGCCGTTCTTCAGGCTTGCATCGTGATAGAAGAGATAGGACTTGCCCTTGAAATCCACAACGCCCGGATGATTGGTGTAGCAGTTGTGCCTCTTCATTACCTGTCCGCCGTAAGTCCACGGACCTGTCGGTGAAGGAGCTGTGGAATAGCCGAGGCTCTCGGATTTTTCACCGTTGTAGAAAGAGGCGTATACAAGATAATACAGGCTGCCGCGCTTATAGAACCAAGGACCTTCGCCGTAGGAAGTAGGTCTTTCATCATCTCCGGGACCGAAGCTCTGCTGAGTCATGTCAAAATGCTTGATGCTGCCCTTCAATGATATCATATCTTCATTGAGCTGAACGTAGTAGCATGTCGGATTTCCGAACATGAGCCACGCCTGTCCGTCATCGTCAATATATACGGTAGGATCTATATAATCCCAGTTCGGACCGCACAGCGGCTTTCCTAAAGCATCCTTGAAAGGACCTGTGGGGCTGTCCGCTACAGCAACACCTATTGCTCTTCCTCCGCCTGATTTGTTTTCAAGTGTAACGTAATAGTAGAACTTGCCGTTGCGCTCTACACACTGTGCTGCCCACGCTGAATCCTCTTTTCCCCAGCTGAAACTGTCCCATGAGAGGATAGTGCCGTGGTCTGTCCAGTTCTGCATATCCTTGGACGAATAGCAGTGCCAGTCGGGCATAAAGTAAAAACTTGAATTCGGCTTGTCACTTCCGGTATACACATAAACTGTATCTCCGTAGACCATGGGTGCAGGATCGGTAGAGAATATGGTCTGCACCATAGGATTATCCGCATGTGCAGTACTCATCGGCATAGCTGAAAAAGCTGATACTGATGCAAGCACAGCTGCGGAAACAGTTGACACAAATCGTTTCATTTTAATACCTCCTTGTGGATCTGATACTTTCCCATTAAATAAATTTTATCAATTTATTCATATTATTTCAACTCACAAAATGAAGATAAAGTGGACAAAACTGATAATCTCTATGTTTTCTTCACACTATTTATTCAACTCTT
>OCTX011658733.1_pt1 | contig 10078 bp, 8 predicted proteins | sample 1539691 | NCBI WGS metagenome assembly OCTX01 (sample SAMN02144231, study PRJEB22623) | gut metagenome | biome: sheep rumen | host: Ovis aries | place: New Zealand | reverse complement strand
TGACAGATACTTCGTCATTAAGACTGGTGAGCGTGGTGCTTCCCAATTCCACAAGGCTGTCCTGAATGAAATCTCTGGTTGGACTCAATTTGAGATTGACAACAGCTCTGTCAAGGTTATCAACAGAACTTCTTCTCCTCTGCATAGCAATGCCCTCACTGCTGGCTTCCAGTTCACTGAGTTCATGGCTCCTAATGGTGTCAGAGTGAAGATTGATGTGGATCCTTTCTATGATGACCCTGTGAGAAATAAGGTTATCCATCCTGATGGTGGTGTTGCCGAGTCTTACAGATATGATATTCTCTACATTGGTACTATGGATCAGCCTAACATCTTCAAGTGCAAGGTGCGCGGTGATGAGGAGTACAGAGGCTATCAGTGGGGTCTTAGAAATCCTTTCACAGGTGCTAAGAACAACCCTTACATGAGCTTCGATGAGGATGCTGCGGTTATCCACAGAATGGCCACTCTTGGTGTCTGTGTTCTTGACCCTACCAGAACAATGTCTTTGATTCCTGCTATCCTGCAGGCCTAAGATAACACATAAAGGGAGGAGTAAACCTCCTCCCTTTATTTTAAATATAAAAAGGAGAATTATATGAAAAAAATGGAAGAGAAAGTTGATTATTCTGCGCAGAACTTTGAAATTGATGATTCACCCGTTGAGGTGGTTCCTGTAAAGGCAAGTCCTAAAGCCAGCAAGAAGGAAGTTGAGGATGTGGTTGAGGATACTTCAGAGATTGAAGAGCCGGAAATTAATATCCTCAGAAATGAGAGAGTTGTGGTTAGGCACATTCCTAAGGAAGGTGGCACCATTACAAATCCCAAGCATCTTCTTTATGGTGGTATGGCTGAGGGTGCTTCAAGAACTTTTGTGGTCCCTAGACTACGCTCTGGTTCTTTTGTTAATGTTTTAACAAATGCGGAGAAGAAATTCCTAGAAGATGTTATGGGGCTCGACCCTAATACATTGAGCTCATTAAGAAAGAATAATAACTACTGGGAATCTGCAAAAGTTAGACTGCTTAAGCAGGACAATTATTTAGACCTTTCAAGTCCTGAAGATTATATCAAGTATAAGATTTTGCTGGCCAACAAGGACTATATTGCTCCTTCTTTGCAGGCCCTACAAGATGACCCTAAAGCCACTTATCAATATGTTATTATTGCTGAGGGTGAGGAGAACAAGAGAGCTAAGGACAATATGAGTGCTGTTATGAAGTGCTACAAGGAGTATGGTAAGATTGAGGATGATGCATATGCTCTTAGAGTTATCATTGAGTCCATTGATGGCCGTCCTACCTCTCCTACTGCTAACCTTGAGTTCTTGCAGACAAAGATTAATAATCTTATACAGGCTGATAGTAAACTATTCTTAAGAGTCATCACTGACCCATATTTGAATACTAAGGTTCTTATTAAGAAGGCCGTTGAAAAGGGAGTTATTTCTAATAGAGATAATCACTATTACCTGAGAGAGGATAACACTCCTCTATGTGAGGCCAACGAGGAAGCCACATTATCAAGCGCTGCTAAGTATTTGAATTCCCCCAAACATCAGGATGTACTCTTTGCTGTTCAAGCAAAAGTAAAAGATTAAAATGTCAAATCAAGAATTTAGTAACGAGTTTGATATTCTCTATAATAACATTGCCTCAAACCAGGCTCCTGGTTTAGACCTATATGAGAAATCTGTATATCTGACTTTAGCTGAAGAACAGCTAGCTCTTACTTATTATAATGGTAAGAATAGTTCATTAGAGTCCTTTGAAAAAACTGAGGAACTGAGAAGATATCTAGCAACTTTAGTTAGAACAGAAAAGCTCACACCTGAAGGAACCTCTTCTCTTTATCCACACAAATCAGCAGTGTTTACTCTTCCTAGTAAACTTTGGTTTATTACTTATGAGAAAGCTGAATATGCCAGTGATGAAGATAGATGTGCTGCAGGAAAAGATGCCTCTGTGGTTCCAGTTACTCAGGATGATTTAGAGAAAACTCTTGAAAATCCCTTTAGGGGACCAAATTTAAGAAGAGTCTTAAGATTAGATATAGAGGATAATCAAATAGAATTACTTTCAAAATACAGAATTGCTAATTACACAGTTAGATATTTAGAATATATTTCTCCTATAGTTCTTACAGACCTTGATGATGACCTGACTGTTAATGGAGAATCCCAAGAAACTGAATGTAAATTTCCTGAAGGACTTCATAGAACTATTTTGAAATTGGCTGTTAATCTAGCTGCTGCTACATATAAAGCAAAATAAAAACAACTAAATAATTTAATATTAAATTTATGGCTACTTTTAGTACAAATCAAGTTAAGCAACTTTATGTTGCTAAAGCTGTGAATGCCGACCTTGAGAATGTTGGTGATATCAAGTTCTCCGCTGCTGGTGACGGCCAAATCATTGCTAAGTACGTTGGTAATGACGGTATTGTGAGAACCGATCTGATTGAGCTTGCCTCTCTTAAGGGTAAGGCTATTAAGGCCTCCAGCATGGCTGAGAATCTTGAGAGTGCCTTTGTTGCCTCTACCTCTGCTGTGGCTGGTCAGGACTACATCCTGAAGGTTACCTGCACTGAGTTTGGGGGTATGACTCCTGAGGACAAAGGTTTCATCTTTGCTGATTATAGAGCCAAGAGTGGTGATGCTGCCAAGAATGTTCTTGCTGAACTCGCTGTTGCTCTTGCTAACAACGCTGCTAAGGCTGCTCATAGCAAGGTCATCAATGTCTTTGTGACTACTGCTGCTACTGCTGCCACTTCTCTTACTAGCTCTAATCTTTGGGCTGTGCCTGCCGGTTCTGATGCTGCTACGGTTGCTGCCCACGGTTCCCTCACAGCTATCATTGTTGAGGCTGCCGAGCAACCTTGGACTCTTGGTAAGTCTGATGCTGCCAGAGTGAGCATTGAGGTTTCTGCTGACTCTATCATGTCTTCAGGTATTGAGACTGCTTGGGCCACTGTTACCAAGAATGTTGCTCATCCTTCTGGTCCTGTCAAGAATAGCAAGAAGATTGCTGACCTTGAGGCATTCTGTTGGGGTGAGAGAGCTGATATCTACAGAGGTATGGGTTATCCTAACAACTTTGAGTTCACTCCTCTTGTGAACCCTGCTGCTACTTATGGCTATCATGTCATTGAGCTTACTTGGGCTTACCAGGGTGATGCTGAGGATATTCAGAAGTCTCCTAAGGAGCTTGTGATTGTTTCTCCTGCTGAGGGTGACACAACCTACACGGTTATCAACGCTGTTGCTGCTGATATTAACACCGCTGCTGGTTCTACAGTTGTTGCCACACTTTCTTAATTGAAAATAACAAACTAAGGAGGAGGCTAGTCCTCCTCCTTTTTTAATTTTCTCATATGATTAAATTTACAGAATTACGAGTTCACAAAGGGCACCTCATTATAACTGCAGAGGTAAGGCAGACTAAAGATTACTATGATGATGTCTACATTAAGCAGATTAAAATAGATACTCAGGATACATTTAGCTCTTCTGGACCCTCTGACCACTTAGTCTATGAGAGTGAGATTTTTGCAGACAATCCTAGATATATTACATTAGATTTGGGACCTCAGGACTTCAACACAGATTTAGATATGAACAGAACTATGTTCTTTGTCTATGCTGTTTCTGGAGGGTACCCTGCCCCCGATACCCCTTGTGGATTTGATGATGAAGTTTCTGTAGGTGTTACTTTCTCATTATGCCCTATTTATAATGAGACAATGCAGTATGTTAAGCAAGTTGAAAATAGCTGTGAGCTACCGAGAGACTTTATTAATATGATACTGCAATTTAAGGCAATTGAATATTCGATTAACTCTGGACACTTCACTCAAGCCATTAAATATTACAATAAGTTTTATAAAAACTTTAGTGCGGGTGTCGTTGATTCCTGTGGTTGTCATGGATGATTTATTGTATGAATCTTGTTTAAGGTATTTTACCTCTCTTGCTAATTATGGTTTCAGGAGTGAGAAGGATGTCAAAAAATTATTATTTTATGTCTATATTCAAGAACTTGTGAACACGACATCCATTGTTATTCCTGAGGAAGATTATAAGCATTTAGAGAACGCTCTATACTGCATGTATGGAACTACTTGTTTAATGCCTTATCCAAATTATTGTGAAAGACCTATGTATGCACATTTAGGAGATATTGCAGAACTCTCTGCTAGAGTGGCCAAGATTGAGGACACTCATGTTGACAAATCTAATTTGGCTGCCACTGAAGAGGCAGATCCAAATGCTCCATATGAACAGATTGATGAGGAGTAAATCCTTAGAGAATCATTTAGTTAAATGATAAGAAAATAATAAGAACATTGCAAATATGAATTAGTTTATTTATATTTGCAATGTTTTATTAATTATAATAGGATATGAATACATATAGAGAGATAGTATATATGTGTCTTGACCAGTTAAAGCTCATCAGTGATGATGCCTACTACACCCAAGACCATATAATATTTCTAGCAGATAAGTATAGAGCGGCACTATTAAAGCAGGCATACAATGACATAAAGAAGCCTGTCCCAGATAGTAATTATCAGACTATATGCCTAAATCTTGAAAATGTGCAAAGTATTGATGGTGACCCCTGCTCTCCTACTTACCTGAGAAGTATTGAAACTATTCCAGATATTTTACCTCTAGGCACTCCTAGAGTTTCCCCTCCAGACTTCTTGGTTGGAGAGGTTACATATGTCAGCTATGAGAGGTTTAGGTTTGTAGGACACAACAAGTGGCTCAAGAATATAATCTATTGCACTATAGGACCTGACAATAAGTTATATTTAAATGGGGCTAATCCACAAATGCATCACCTTGAGAAAATTAAATATTCTGGAATATTTGAGGATGGAGCTAAGGCTGCGGCACTTTCTTGTGATGGTGATGGTACTGCTGCCTGCGACCCTTTGGATGCAGATTTTCCTCTTGAAGAGGCTTTTATTCCTAACCTAATTGCCGCTATTGTCAAAGACCTTCTTGGTGCCTCATACAGACCTAAGGATGAGACAAACAATGCTAATGATGATTTATCTGACCTTGCTGCTTTTATCAGAAGAAATATTAAGTCAGAGTTAAACAAACAAATTAGTGGCTCCTAGTTATGGAAGAGAAGGAGTTTATTGCCAGAGTAAAGAATGTAAAAGGAAATAGAACTCATAAAGTTACTGGCTCTCTTGGAGTATATGATGCCTTTAAGTGGTATAGAAAGCATAAACCTGAAGGCAAGAAGTTTGTACTAACCGATTCTCAATATTTTAGAATCATAAGGTCTGTTAATATGCTTCTTAGAGAAGAGCTCCTGCAGAGTGATGATGTAGTTCTCCCTTGCAAAATGGGCAAGCTTGAATTAAGAAGAAGAGAGCCAGTGATTAAAAGAGTTTCTGGGAAGATTAAAACTAATCTTCCTATAGATTGGCAGGCAACTCTTAAACTTTGGTATGAAGATGCAGAGTGCTTTGATAAAAAACTTACAGTCAAAGCTAATGTTCCTAAAATATTTAAAATATACTACAATAAGAGTACTGCCAACTATAATAATAAAACCTTTTATCAGTTTACTCCTAATAGGGAACTTAAAGTTTTACTGAAGCAAAAAATAAAATCAGATAGTAAATTTGATGCTTTCTCTGTAAATTATCAATGATATGAAATATATAAGTGTTAGACAAATTCTTGATGACCTTCTTGCAGATGATATGATGAGGGGACTGTCTCTTGAAAGAGCAGTTAACTATGCTGCAGAATTTATGCAGGTTGTAGGAATGCCACCAGAGTTTGAAAACAAAGTTGAAAAGGTTGAAATAGAGAATTGGAGGGGCAAACTTCCCTGTGATTTATATGAGATAGTTCAAGTGAAGGACCCTAAGGGGTTTGCCTATATTTCAGCTGAAGGAAGTTTTGGTAATAGAAATCACCCAGAACAGTACCCAGCTTTTACTTATAGGGTGAAGGGGGATATAATCTTTACTTCTACAAAGAATATTGATTTGCTGGTTTCTTATTTGGCTATTCCAACAGATGATTATGGGTTCCCCTTAATTCCTGAAAATGCCGCATATATCAGAGCATTAGAGCTATATATTCAAAAGAGATACTTTACCATATTATTTAATAATGGTAAGATTAATCAGAATGTTTTAGCCAATACTCAACAGGAGTATGCTTTCTATGTTGGACAGGCTCAATCCGATTTGATTCGTCCTTCTCTTGACCAAATGGAGTCTATCAAGAATATGTGGACTACTCTTATTCCAAAGATGTATAAACATGCTGATGGCTTCAAGACAGTCAACAATCCTGAGGTTCTAAAATTTTAAGTTATGCCTAGTCAGAAAGTACAATTCACGGTTAAAGGAATGTCTAGAGACTTAGCCGATTCCAAGTTTAACCCTGAATATGCATTTGAGAATAAAAATATTAGAATAACTCCTACTGAAAACAGTACCCTTCTCGTTCTTAGCAATGAGAAGGGGAATACTGTTATAGATACTCATACTAAATATAAGGGGGTTTCATATGCTATTTCTAATAGAAGGGTTCTTGGGTATGCAGTTCTCTATAAGACTATAGTTCTTTTCTTTAAAGCCAATGGGTATGACTATATAAGTACCCTGAAGAGAAATGATGCAGACACTCAATGGGAAGAGAACATCCTTTACATAGGTAATTTAAATTTCGATGAAAGCCATCCTATAGAAACTCTGCCCTTATATGAAGCAGAGGATATTCAAAAGGTTTATTGGGTAGATGGGCTAAATCAGCCAAGGGTTATTAATATAGTTACTGATGCAGACCATATTATCAGAGAAAATGATGATACTCAGTTTGACTTTGTTACTACTCTTGCTCTTGATGAGGCAATTACCATAGAGAGGACAACAGATATTAGAGGAAGCTTCCCTTCTGGAACTCTTCAATATGCTATTACCTATTCAAAGAAGAACGGTCAAGAGTCTAAGATTGCTTGGATATCAAATATTCATTATACTACTTTAAATGATAGAGCGGGAGCTCCAGATGAGATAACTACAGCGTCTTATAAGATAACCATTGACTATACAACTGTAGATACTGCTTTTGATAAAATCAATATCTACTCCATTATTAGAACATCAGAAGATGCTGGCCTACAAACTAAACTAGTTACCCAATTAGATATTAGCTCTGAACAATCCCAGGATTATATATATGTTGATACTAATCTTTCTGGTGAAATAATAGCCCCCACTGATTTACTATATAAAGGTGGGGAAGAGTTAGTTGCGGATACTTTAGCTACAAAGGACAATACTTTGTTCTTAGGCAACATTCAGTATAAAGGAAATCTAGTATCTGATAATGTAAAGAATGCAGTTTCTGGCACAAGTGTGTCTACAGACTATACTATAATTGAAAATTGGGAAGAAGAGGATGGATACTACCCATATAAAAATCCTCTATTAGAGAATACAGTTACCTACTTAAGGAGCGGTAATAAGTATAGATTAGGAGTACAGCTTCAGGATTCTAAGGGCAATTGGTCTGAGCCTATATTTGTAGAGGACTTTGACGCTACTGTTAGACCCACGATTGACCGCACTAATCACGCTCTTAAACTTCCTAAAGTTCAAATTAACCTATCCTCCAACTTTGTAACAGAGGCACTTAGTGCTGATTATAAAAGAGTTAGGCCTATTATTGTCTACCCAGAACCAAGTGAAAGAGCAGTTATTGCACAGGGTATAGTTTGCCCTACTGTGTTTAGAAAAGATAGCAGACTTGCTAATAATCCATTTGCTCAATCCTCGTGGTTTTTTAGACCATACAACGGAAATGGGTATGCTGGAGATGTCCCTTCTAAATATTCTGTAGAAGCAAGACACGGCCATTCTTTAGCAACAGCAGATAAATATAACGCTGAGGTGCAAAATGCTTCAGTCTCTGAGTATGCTATAAGTTCATCTATTAATAATAATTATTATGTTGATGGTTCTATAATAACTTTTCATTCTCCAGATGTTGATGATAATTTAATGGAGAGTGATTTGGTCAATTCTAACATTAAAATTGTTGGGGCCTTTGCTATAGATTCTGTTGCTGGCAGAATGTCCTTAATAGCTACTAGTCCACATGACACTCTTTCTGGATATGGTAAAATTCCGGAAAGTCAATATAATGTTAACAAGACTATTCAGGGTACTACCCAAAGAAATTTATTAAACACCCAAACTATTTGGAAAGAAACTTTAGGTGTTACTGCTGGGTACTATGCTACATATCCTTGGCACAAAGTTGGGTTATGGCTAGAAACTGACCTTATTACAGATACAAGTTATAAAGATACTGGAAACATTATAACAAAGGTCACTTCCAACATTAGAATATCTCAGAACTTTGAATATTATAATGTTGCAAATGAATACATCTTACCTACAGGATTAAGGTCTAGGCGACTGTTTAGAAAAGAGAATGGTGATAGCTCATATGCAATTGCAGCTCCAGATAATTTAAGTTTATCTTTTAGTACTCTTACTTATAAGGGTACCATAGATAATCCTGTTACATCTAGTACCTCTTATCCTATATATTTTAGTAATCAACTTAATGGTCAACTAATAACTGACACTTCCTATCCATACTGTTCAAGTCAAGACCCCATTAGTGTTCAATACAGATCTACCGACCACATAGTTTTAGCATTAGAAAACGACTCTACAGGAAGAAGTACAGAGCTTCCAGTGCCATACTTTAGTAGTGACCCTCAAGGAGATAAAACTATAAGTAAATACACTGGAAATCTCTTCTGGCTAAGCGGAGGAAACTCAAAATATGTTTTTTCAAGTAATGCCATGCTTGTATATGAGCCCTTTGCTGATACACACATATCTGAATATGCCAATGCCGGGTACATTATAAAATGTATGGATAGTGATGATAGATATGACTATCCTTGGACATTTACTGTTTGGACATATAACGGAGAATATATAAGTGCTACACTTCCTAGGTCTGATTATAATATCTTTGACATCAGTAATGTTACAAATTTAGATTATCTTCCTCTAGCAAGTAACTTATCTACCTATTCTACAGATAATGGTCATACTTGGGTAGTAACAGGTGCCTATGGATATAATACCACAAAGATGTTACCTTCGGGGATAAGTTCTGTTGCTGCTGGAAATGAAATCATGTGGATTACAGAATTGGTAAGGCCTATTCCTGAAGGGATATTTGGGGGAACAACCGAGTATGCCATTAAGAATAATAAGTGGTATCCCTGCGGAGAATCTAAGAAACTTGATGATAGTGATAGGGCTATAGATATTACTGAGGGAGACACAATATTTAACAGATGGGACTGCCTAAAGACTTTGCCTTATACTCCTGAAGATACTAATCAGATAGTGGAGATAATGTCCTTTATGTGTGAATCCTATGTCAATAGTGCAGGAAGATATGATAAGAACAGGGGCTTACAGGATTATACTTTCCTTACCAGTGCTGTTCCCTTTAACCAAATGAATCCTGCATATGATAACAAGGACAACTTCTTTACATATAGAATAACTGATTTAGAGAAGAGCAGAGAGAGTGATTATCCCACCCTAGTTACATGGTCATTAACTAAGACTCTTGGTGAGGAGATCGATTCTTGGACACATATTGTACTTGCTTCTTCTTTAAGTATGGATGGAGATAGAGGTAAGGTTAGAGCCTTGAGAAGATTTAAGAATTCAATCTTTGCTTTCCAAGATACTGGTATTGCTGAGATTGTATATAATCCTACTACTGCCATTGCCACTACTGCCGGAGTTCCTATTGAGATTGCTAATTCTGGAAAGGTTGAGGGCAAGAGATATATCTCAGAAAGTATTGGCTGTACTAATAAATGGTCCATCTGCACTACCCCTGCCGGCATCTACTTTATTGATAGCATTAATAAAAAGGTATACCAGTGGTCAGATAATGGAATGATAAGCCTGTCTGAGCAAATGGGATTTACCTCTTGGTTTAATACTCAAATAAACAAGGTAAAGAGTGATGGTTGGAATTTTGAAG